>Ga0114931_10000416_pt1 | contig 50641 bp, 51 predicted proteins | sample 2SBtaG_FD_89579 | JGI IMG/M metagenome (GOLD analysis project Ga0114931, IMG submission 89579) | Deep subsurface microbial communities from Kolumbo volcano to uncover new lineages of life (NeLLi) - 2SBTROV14_V59a metaG | ecosystem: Environmental > Aquatic > Marine > Volcanic | place: Kolumbo... | reverse complement strand
GATCTAGACCATGCCCGCCAGTTGCTGCAGGACAAGCACTATGACCTGTGCCTCACGGACATGAACCTGCCGGACGGTGACGGTATTGAACTGGTGGAATACATCCAGAAGAACTATCCCCAGATACCCGTTGCCGTAATCACTGCCTATGGCAACATGGAATGCGCCATCCGAGCCCTGAAAGCAGGCGCGTTTGATTTTGTCGCCAAGCCGGTAGATCTGCAGGTATTACGCACCCTGGTAAATACTGCCATCAAACTGCCCGAATCCAGCGAAACCGCCCCAACACCACAAACCAGTGAAACCATGCTGCTGGGTGAGTCTTCTGCCATCCAGCAACTGAAGAAAAAAATCGCCAAACTGGCCCGCAGCCAGGCACCGGTGTTTATACACGGCGAATCCGGCTCGGGTAAAGAGCGGGTGGCGCGCATGATTCACAACATGGGTGCGCGAGCTGAACTTCCCTTTGTCCCGGTCAACTGTGGCGCGATTCCCGCCGAGTTAATGGAGAGCGAATTTTTTGGCCATAAAAAAGGCAGCTTTACCGGTGCTACGCAGGACAAGCAGGGACTGTTCCTGGCTGCGGATGGCGGCACATTATTTCTCGACGAAGTAGCGGACCTGCCCCTGCCCATGCAGGTAAAACTGCTGCGCGCCATCCAGGAAAAAGCCATCCGACCGGTGGGAGAACATCATGAAACCCAGGTCGATGTCAGAATTCTCAGCGCCAGCCATAAAGACCTGGGACAACTCGTGAAACGCGGCCAGTTCCGGGAAGACCTGTACTACCGCATCAATGTCATCGAAATCGAAGTACCACCCTTGCGTGAACATCCAGACGACATACCGGAACTCACCCAGTACATGTTGTCTCGCCTGGCAGCAAAAGCCGGCATAGACCACCCACCACACCTGACTGGTGCGGCTATGGCAAGTCTTCAGGACTATACCTTCCCGGGTAATGTGCGAGAACTGGAAAACATCCTGGAACGGGCCATGGCACTGGCAGACGACAACAGCATCGATGTGGAAGACCTGCAGTTGCATACCAGCATAGATACTGCCGATACAGTCGCCAGCCAGCCAGCTCAAACCACAAAGCCAGCGACAACCAGTCTGGCTGAACAGGAAAAAACCGCCATCGTCGATGCCCTGGAGCAAACCCGCTGGAACAAGACAGCCGCCGCCAAACGCCTGGGAATTAGTCTACGGCAACTGCGCTACCGCATCGAGAAGCTGGGAATTGAATAACCCCTCTTGTCAGAATGAGCCAAAATTGTCAGAAAGTGACAATTCTGTAAATGAGTGACGTGATACGAATTGCCTGGCACAAACCCTAAATAAACTCTATCTAGTTGATATATTTAATATTTTTCAGATAACACCCAAAACTGGCACAGCCCCTGCTCATACAAATACAACCTCAAACGAGAGGCCCCTAATTAACAGTGCATCAGCACCACCCGACTTCGCTAATGTGAGGAGATACTCATGAAAAAAGTACAACAAGGTTTTACATTGATCGAATTAATGATCGTTATCGCCATCATCGGCATCCTGGCCGCCGTCGCTCTGCCGGCTTATCAGGATTACACCAAGCGCGCTAAATTCTCTGAAGTGGTAATCGGCACATCCGGCCTGAAAACTGCGGTTGAAATCTGTGCACAGGACCTGAATACAGCAACTGGCTGTACCGATGCTGCCTCTGGCCCAGGTTGGTCAATCTCTGCTGTTGCCGCTTCTGGCTACATCGCTTCAATTACTACTACTGACGGCGTTATCACAGCAACCGCTGTTAATGCACAGGGTCTGGCCGGTGAAACTTACGTACTCACTCCCACCTTTGCTAATGGTAAAGTTACCTGGGCTAAAGGTGGAACCTGTGTAGCTGCCAATATCTGTTAATTACAGATATCAGCAAAGCACTGAAAAAGGCCGGTTCTCCGGCCTTTTTCTTTGCGTGTTAAAAAAATGATTCTCGAATTCTGGCAGGGTGTAAATTATGCTGCTAAATTTAGGTAAGTTCTGAATGATTCCAGCATGAATAAAATCCGTCCTGTGTCATACTCACAGAGTATTGGCACTGGTTAAGAACTATTCAAGCTAACCAGAACACACGCAATACAGCTTTATTTCATTTCCAATGAAGGTACAGGAAGGGACACAGTCATACACCTCGAAGCCCTTGATATAAGGGCCCGATACCTGAAACAGGGCTTTTTCAATATTGGATATAATTAACCTGAGAATGAAAAACTTTATATATGAAACTTGGTGTTCTGTTAAATAAACTGGTACTGGACGGTCTGCTCTCCGAAGAAAAGGCCATAGAAGCCAGCCAGGCTGCCGTCAAGGATAAAAAATCCATTCCCGTCTATCTGGTGGAGCACAAGCTGGTACCAGCCAATAAGGTGGCCATGACAGCTGCCCAGGAGTTCGGTCTGCCATTGCTGGACCTGGATGTGGTTGATATGGAAAGCCTGCCACGTGACCTGGTGGACGAAAAACTCATCACCAAGCACCATGCCCTGCCACTGCATCGTCGCGGCAACCGCCTGTTCGTCGCCATTTCTGAACCCACCAACCTGACTGCCATTGACGAGATTAAATTCCATACCGGCATCAATACCGAAGCGGTCATGGTTGAGGCAGACAAATTAGCCGCGCTCATCCAGAAAATCCAGGAAGGCGAAGACGATGCCATGGATGAAATGTTGAGCGAGGACATGGAAGACCTGGACTTCGAAGATACCGAAGCCGATGACAAGAAAGCCGCTGAAGCCGAGTCCGGTGCCGACGACACACCGGTAGTGCGCTTCGTCAACAAAGTACTGCTGGACGCCATCAAGAAAGGTGCCTCCGATATCCATTTCGAACCCTATGAAAAACGCTACCGGGTACGTCTACGAGTGGACGGAGTATTGAGGGAAATAGCACAGCCGCCAGTCACCATGGGTAATCGATTGTCTGCCCGTATCAAGGTTATGTCGCGCATGGATACCGCTGAACGCCGTATTCCCCAGGATGGCCGCATCAAGATGCGTATTTCCAAAAACAAGGCCATTGATTTTCGTGTTAACACCTGCCCCACCCTGTTCGGTGAGAAAATCGTACTGCGTATTCTGGACCCATCCAGCGCCAAACTGGGGATCGATGCCCTGGGTTATGAGCCGGAACAGAAACAGCTGTACATGGACAACCTGGCAAAACCCTATGGCATGATCCTGGTCACAGGTCCGACGGGTAGTGGTAAAACCGTGTCCCTGTATACCGGCCTGAACATCCTAAACCAGGAAGACGTGAATATTTCTACCGCCGAAGACCCGGCGGAAATTAACCTGGAAGGCATTAACCAGGTTAACGTCAATCCCAAGGTTGGGCTTGATTTCGCGGCCGCGCTACGCGCTTTCCTGCGCCAGGACCCGGATATCATCATGGTAGGGGAAATACGTGACCTGGAGACCGCCGAGATTGCCATCAAAGCAGCCCAGACAGGTCACATGGTTATGTCCACCCTGCATACCAACGACGCACCACAAACCCTGGCGCGCCTGGTCAACATGGGTGTACCACCATTCAATATCGCCTCTGCTGTTAACCTGATTATCGCCCAGCGGCTTGGAAGACGCCTGTGTGAGAACTGCAAAACCGTAGACGATATTCCCAGGGAAGCATTGCTGGAAGAAGGCTTTACCGAGCAGGATATTGAAGCAGGTCTCACAATTTATAAACCTGTGGGTTGCGATCAGTGCGATAAAGGCTATAAAGGTCGCGTCGGTATTTATCAGGTTATGCCCATTTCCGATCAAATGGGTCGCATCATCATGTCTGGCGGCAATGCCAACGACCTGGCGGACCAGGCGGCGAAAGAAGGTGTTGATGACCTGAGACGGTCCGGGCTAAAGAAAGTCAGGGCAGGTGTCACCAGCCTTGAAGAAATAAATCGAGTTACCAAGGATTAAGCATGGCTAAACAGGCAAGCATCAAAAAACAGTCATTCATGTGGGAGGGAGTCAACCGCGACGGTAAAAAAGTTCAGGGAGAAACCGTCGCTGCCAATATGGACCTGCTGAAAGCGGATTTGCGCCGTCAGGGCATAGTACCAAAACGCGTTAAGAAAAAAGGTGGCTCGTTGGGTGGTAGTAAAAATAAAAAAATCACGCCACAAGATATTGCCGTTTTCAGCCGACAATTAGCCACCATGATGAAAGCTGGTGTCCCCCTGGTTCAATCATTTGATATCGTCGGCTCAGGCCATGGTAATCCAAGCATGCGCGACCTGATTTACAGCATTAAAGCCGATGTCGAAGCAGGTGGCACCTTCGCTTCTGCACTGACCAAACATCCACTGTATTTTGATGATTTATTCTGTAATTTAATTGAAGCAGGTGAACAGTCGGGTGCACTGGAAACCCTGCTGGACAAAGTGGCAACCTATAAAGAGAAAACTGAGCAGTTAAAAGCTAAAATCAAAAAAGCGCTGATCTACCCTATCTCAGTTATTGTGGTTGCTTTTATCGTTACCACCATACTTCTAATCTATGTGGTGCCCATGTTTGCCGACCTGTTTTCCAGTTTTGGTGCCGAATTACCAGCCTTAACACAATTCGTGGTAGACCTGTCAAATATATTTGTTGACACCTGGTATTTGGTATTTGGAGCCATTATTGCAGTGGTATATATATTCCTGAGACTCCAGAAAACCTCCCCTAAATTTCGATCCATGCTGGATAAATTTTTCTTCAAACTCCCAATAACTCATGACCTGACACAAAAGTCATCCGTGGCCAAATTTGCTCGCACCTTGTCGACCATGTTCGCTGCCGGGGTGCCACTGGTTGAAGCCATGGACTCGGTCGCCGGCGCAACCGGTAACACCCTGTATGTTGCGGCTATACATCAAATAAGGGACGACATCTCATCCGGTACCCAACTGTATACCAGCATGCAGAAATTCCCGGACCTGTTCCCCTCCATGGTTATCCAGATGGTATCTATCGGTGAAGAATCCGGCGCCCTGGACTCGATGCTGGCAAAAGTCGCCGATTTCTATGAAGCCGAAGTCGACGATGCTGTCGATGCATTAACTACTCTTATGGAACCAATGATCATGGCATTCCTTGCAGTAATTATCGGTGGCCTTGTTATTGCTATGTATCTTCCAATCTTCAAGATCGGCGAAGTTATTTAAGCCATTACGATGACATTCATTGAATTTTTTTCATCCACTCCCTGGGCATTCTATGGCCTGGTGATTTTTACCGGCCTTGCGGTAGGTAGCTTCCTTAACGTTGTTATCTATCGACTCCCCATCATGATGGAACGAGACTGGCGCGAGCAATGCCATGAATTCCTGGAACTGGAGCAGACGCAGGAGAATGAACCACAACATTTTTCCCTGGCATTCCCGGCTTCGGCCTGCCCTCATTGTGGCCATAAAATACGCTTCTGGGAAAACATACCGGTTATCAGTTATCTTTTGCTGAAAGGCCGATGCTCAGGATGCAAGCAAGGCATTTCCCCTGAATACCCATTAGTAGAAGCGGCTACCGCCGCTGTCTCTGTGGTAGTTGCCATGCATTTCGGCGTTAGCCTGCAAATGTTGCTCGCCCTGGTATTCAGCTGGTCTCTGATCGCATTGACCATGATCGACTTCCATAAACAACTGCTACCGGATTCCATAACCTATCCGCTGTTATGGCTCGGTATACTGGTTAACATGTTCAACCAGTACACGGACCTTGAAACATCAGTCATTGGTGCTATGGCTGGTTATCTATCACTCTGGTGCGTCTACCAGCTATTTAAACTGGTAACCGGCAAGGAAGGCATGGGCTTTGGCGACTTTAAACTGCTGGCGGCTCTGGGTGCGTGGATGGGCTGGCAAATGTTACCGTTGATTATTCTTTTATCCTCCGTCGTCGGCGCCGTCATTGGCATTGGCCTGATTGTCCTCGCAGGTCGGGAGCGATCAAAAGCCATTCCATTTGGTCCTTACCTGGCGATAGCCGGATGGATTGCGCTCATCTGGGGAGATCAGATCACACGCATGTGGACCGGGCCATTTTAAATGCTCCGTGTTGCCCTTACCGGCGGAATCGGTTGCGGCAAAACGACAGTCGCCAACCTGTTTGCGCAGCGGGGTATACCTGTCATTGATACGGATGTACTGGCACGCGAGCTAACTCTGCCACAACAACCTGCCTATCATAAAATCATCCAGCACTTTGGCGAGCATATTATCTCTGCTGACCAGAGCCTTGATCGCAAAAAACTCGCCCAGATTGTATTTAGCGATCCGACACAACGCCAGTGGCTGGAAAACCTGCTCCATCCCCTAATCCGCGAACAAGTGGAACAGCAAATCCAGCGGCTGACTAGCCCCTACTGTATTGTCGTGATCCCACTGTTGTTCGAAACAAATCAGCAGCATGATTATAACCGAGTCCTGCTGGTTGACTGCCCCCCCCATCAGCAAATTCAGCGAATCCATGCTCGGGATGCGCGTAGTGAAGAAGAAATCAGGCAGATTATCAATGCACAAGTGACTGCTGATACCCGCCGAAAGGGGTCCGATGAAGTGATTTCCAATACCGGAGCACTGGAAGAACTGGATACCCAGGTGCTGAGTTTGCACACCAGGTATCTCGAACTGGGTAATAAACCGCAAATGTAACATCAGTCACACAGACTATTACGTGAAGGACCCAACAATCCACCCAGAACAACGTTTGTATTCAGCCTGATTTATGCAACAATATGGTATGTTTGTATTGCTGCAGAACAACCGTGACTGATCAACTTACCTTTGAACAACCACTTAACGAGCGTATTCGCACCTTTTTACGCCTCGAACACCTGTTCAGCCAGTTTGAACAACATCTGGAGCATACCTCTGCCTGGGATACCCATAGCGCCGTAAAAGCCATTATCGATATCCTTGCCCTGGTCAACCGAGGCGATATAAAACGCGAGACCATCAAAGAGCTTGAGCGACAGAACACCAACCTCAAAGCTTTCATTGAAATCCCCGATATCAATCATGGCAAGCTCAGCTTATTGATTGACGAACAACATGCTTGCATCAACAACCTCCATGCCATTTCGGGGAATATTGGCCAGGCATTACAGAAAATCGAGCTCATGAATGCCATCCGCCAGCGCATTAGTGTCCCCGGTGGATTATGTGAATTCGACCTACCAGTGTATTCCTACTGGCTGAACCAGCCATTTGAAAACCGCAAGAAAATTCTTGAAGAGTGGTTCTCACATTTTGAAATACTCAAACAGGCAGTTCGATTAATCCTGAAAGTTATCCGAGAAAGCGCAGACTATATTGATGTAAATGCAGAAGGCGGCTTTTACCAGCAAACACTCGAGCAAAACCAGTCGTGTTTGCTGATTCGAGTCATGTTACCAGGAGACGCCAATCTGTTCCCCGAAATAAGTGCCGGTAAACACCGGTTCTCTATTCGATTTCTCAAAACACGCAATCCTGCACATAAATCAGAGCAGGAAACCAGCAGCGTACCTTTCGGTCTCGCGTGTTGCGTATTATGACTGGCCCGGTAATCATTTAATTTCTTACCGTCTTAGTGAGTTTTCCCTTGTACAGCAAAAGGGATGCTAGTTGTTAAGATGCTTGATCCCGTCGTTACATTCAATCTTGCCAGCCAGTCGCTACGCCCCAGGGAGCAAACAGGTAACATCCCAGTAGTTGACCATCGCTCATCATCCTTATGAAACTCAAACTGGTTAAATCCCATATCCATACCAACCATTTCAAATTCCATACTTATCCGCTCTGGTTTGACGCCTTTAATTGATAGCTGGATATCGAAAGGCTCAAGCGGCACCGGCTGATGACTGAATCGAAGTGCAAGTGTATATTTTTTACCTGTCACACTGCATGCGCTTTGCCATGGTACGCAGTCTGTGAAGCTAAACATTTCACTCGGTAAATCCGAACTCGATTGTTGCGTATTCTTATTCAACCAGGCACCCAGCAGCCAGGCGATGGGAAGCACCAGTAGAACAACAAGAATTGAAATGCGTTGATTCATGGCCAGTAACTGGATATTCCGGCGACACCCTGAGCACCACAAGTTAGCGCAGTATCAATATCTGATAGTTGCATACCACCCAGAGCATACACCGGGATACTCGTCGCTCTGGTGAGTTCTTCGAACTGCTGCCAACCCATAGGCATTGCGTCAGGGTGGCTTGAGGTAGATTTTACCGGGGATAGCAACACAAGGTCTGCTTCAATTAATTCGGCCTGTTCAATGTCAGCCACATTGTGACAGGAAGTAGATAATAATCGATCACGGCTTACTGGTCGTTGCGAATACTGATATAAGCGGTGACTATTCAAATGCAAACCCGCGGACTCAAAACTCTCACTGATTTCCACACTAGTATTAAGCAGTAACTGCGCAGCATGCTTGCGGCATTGCTTCTCTAATTCTCTGGCCAAGGCCAGGAAATCCTGCGAATCCAGTCGGGTTCGTAGCTGGATCAGCTTAACACCCCGGTCGAGTGCCTTCATGCATCGATCCAGGTAGATCTGCTGCGACTCTGCAGCACCAGTAATCATATATTGATCAGGTAATTGTAAACGATGAATAATCGCTTTATTTGCTGGTGGAAATTCAGCCAGCCTGAGTGAGGCTACGGGTAACCAATAGAGCTGCTGATTCTCCAGTGGTTTCTCAGTTTGGGAAAACTGTTCACACAGATACACCTGCAAGTTAACCGGGTGTTTGTCGTATTCGAAATAAATTGATTGAAGAAAAGTTTCTGCATACACGTCCAGATTTACCTCTTCCTTTATTTCACGACGCAATGCATCGACAGGGGTTTCACCAGCTTCGATTTTTCCACCGGGAAATTCCAGCATACCACCGAGGTGCTTATCTTCCGGACGCCTGGCAACCAGTACTTCGTGCTTAGCATTCAGGATAACGGCAACGGCAACCTGTAAAGTACCCGCCTCAGCTTCGGTATTCCGCATTGATTTTGACATAGTCATAAGAAAGATCGGAGGTCCAGATAGTAGCTTCTGCTTCACCCTGCTGCAGCTCTACCCGGATAGTGAATTCACTGTTTTTCATAACAGCAACGCCATCTTGCTCGGCATAGGTCGGCGAACGACCACCGTTTTCGACTATGCAGACATTATCCAGATAAATCTTTAGTGCCTGCATATCCAGAGGCACACCGGCACGTCCGACTGCAGCTAATATCCGCCCCCAGTTGGGGTCACCCGCAAAGCATGCAGTCTTAACCAGCGGCGAATGTGCGATGGTATAGGCGACCTGCCTGGCCTGCTCTGTATTTTTTGCATTACAAACTTGAACCGTTATAAAGCGTGTCGCACCTTCACCGTCCCGGATAATACTCTGGGCCAGTTCCTGGCACACACCAGTCAGCTCAGCTAAAAAGCCAGCATAGCTTTCACTGTCCAGGCTGATTTCCTGATTACCGGCTTTACCGGTTGCAGCTAGCACACAGGCATCATTGGTAGAAGTATCGCCATCCACTGTGATCGCATTGAATGACACATCAACAGCAGACTGTAGCGCCTGATGCAAAGTATCCGCTGAGACAGCGGCATCAGTAGCAATAAAACACAACATGGTCGCCATGTCGGGTCGAATCATTCCCGAACCTTTGGCTATTCCGGTCATGGTGACGGTTTTGCCCTCAATTTCAAATTGCTTCGATACGCCTTTCTCAATGGTATCCGTGGTCATAATGCTGCGCGCTACGTCGAGCCAGTCATCCGGGTTCAGTGCTTGCACCAGTGCCGGGATATTTTGCTGAAACCGATCCAGAGGCAGAAATTCGCCAATCACCCCCGTTGAAAAAGGCAGTACCTGATTCATTTGAGATTCAGTTGATTCTGCTATCCAGCGACACACCTGGCGCGCATCATCGAGACCACGGTCACCAGTACCTGCATTGGCATTACCCGAATTAATAACCAGGTAACGAGGTGTTACCTGCGCCATATGCTGTTTGCACAGGGTAACGGGTGCCGCACAGAACTGGTTCCGGGTAAACACGGCAGCAACATGTGTGCCCTCACTGAAAGCGAACAACACCAGATCTTTCTTGCTCGCAGCCTTTTTAATACCAGCGGCTATAGCGGATAGCTCTACACCCTCTACCGGTAACAGCTGTTCGGGTTTAGTCAGTCCAACTGCCATCGTATTAACTTAGCTTTCCATGACATTGCTTATACTTCTTACCAGAACCACAAGGACAGGGATCATTGCGACCGACCTTTTTTTCGCTCCTTACATACGGCTGATGCGCCTCTTCTGACTCATCCTCGGAAACCTGGCCATGCAGTGTATCCACTTCAGTATGTTGGTATTCGACGTTTTCAGGTAGATGCTGCTGTCTCTCCAGCTGTTCCATTTCTGTTTCTGTTTCTGTTCGAATTTCAACTTTTGAGAGAACCCCGATAACTTCCTGTTTAATTTTTTCCAGCATCTCAGAAAACATTTCAAACGATTCGCGTTTGTATTCCTGTTTGGGGTTCTTTTGTGCATAGCCACGCAAATGGATACTTTGACGCAAATAATCCATCGCCGCCAGGTGTTCTTTCCAGTGATTATCCAATACCTGTAGCAATACGTATTTTTCGAAACGACGTAGCTCTTCTGCACCAACCTGTTCTTCCTTGGCCTTATAATTTTCTATCAACTGGTCAAATATCTTATGTTGCAGGTTTTCTTCATGCAGGTCATCATCCTCTCTCAACCATTGCTGTATGGGTAACTTTAAGCCGAATTCATTGTCCAGTGCTTCTTCCAGACCCTCCACATTCCACTGCTCATCCAGGCTACCAGCGGGTATATATGTATGAAAAACCGCATCCAGAACGTCTTCACGAATCGCATCAATGGCTTCAGACATATCGTCTGCTTCCATGAGTTCATTACGTTGCGAATAGATCACCTTACGCTGGTCATTTGCGACATCATCATATTCGAGCAGGTTTTTACGTATATCGAAGTTATGACCCTCTACTTTGCGTTGTGCGTTCTCAATTGCTCGAGACACCCAGGGATGCTCTATGGCCTCACCCTCTTCCATTCCCAATTTCTGCATCAGTCCGGCGACCCGATCAGATGCAAAAATACGCATCAGATCATCCTGTAATGACAGATAGAAGCGCGTTGAACCAACATCACCCTGGCGTCCTGAACGACCACGTAGCTGATTATCGATTCGCCGTGATTCATGCCGCTCACTACCAACAACATGCAGACCTCCGGCTTCCAGGACTTTGTTATGCCGAACCTGCCAGTCCTGTTTCAATTTTTCTTTTTCAGCGTTTGTCAGTTCGCCTTTCTGCGCGATTTCCACATCCAGGTTACCACCAAGAACGATATCGGTACCACGACCAGCCATATTGGTTGCAATAGTCACGGCCCCTGGTGAACCGGCTTCAGCAATAATCAAGGCTTCTCGCTCATGCTGCTTGGCATTTAAGACATTGTGCTTGATACCTGCTTTATCCAGCAGGCTGGAGAGAACTTCAGAAGCTTCAATCGAAGCCGTGCCCACCAGTACCGGTTGCTGCCTTTCCCGGCAGGCTTTGATATCGGCAACAATGGCATGGTACTTTTCTTCCACACTCAGATAAACCAGGTCGCCATAATCCTTACGCGCTACCGGTACATTGGTTGGGATAACCATGACTTCCAGGTTATATATCTGCGAGAACTCATAGGCTTCGGTGTCGGCCGTACCGGTCATACCGGCCAGTTTGTCATACAGTCGGAAGTAGTTCTGGAAAGTAATGGAAGCCAGGGTCTGGTTTTCGTTTTCAATGGGCACACCTTCTTTGGCTTCAACCGCCTGATGCAGGCCATCGGACCAACGCCGGCCTTCCATGGTACGCCCGGTAAATTCGTCAACGATGATTACTTTGCCGTCTTTAACGATGTAGTGCACGTCTTTCTGGAACAATACATTAGACCGTAAGGCCGCATTCAGATAATGCACCAGGGAAATGTTGGCAGGGCTGTAAAGGCTGTCATTTGGCTGAAGTATGCCTTCATTTACCAGCAGGTCTTCAATGGTCTGATGACCCTGCTCGGTAAGGAAAATCTGTTTGTTCTTTTCGTCGACCGTGTAATCGCCTTCTGATTCTTCATCTTCCGCCTTGGTGAGACCCTTGACGAGTTTATTGAACTTAACGTACAGCTCTGAATTGTCATTGGTGGGGCCGGAGATAATCAACGGGGTTCGTGCTTCGTCGATGAGGATAGAATCCACTTCATCCACGATAGTGAAATTCAGCTCGCGCTGGACCTTCTCTTCATTATTGAAGGCCATGTTGTCGCGAAGATAGTCAAAGCCAAATTCGTTGTTAGTACCGTAGGTAATATCTGCCGCATAAGCCTGCTTTTTCTGTTGCGCATCCATGTTGGCGACACATACACCAACCGTCATACCCAGGAACGCATATAGCTTTCCCATCCATTCAGCATCACGACTGGCAAGATAATCATTCACCGTGATGACATGGACACCCTTGCTGGATAAGGCATTCAAATAGGCCGCCAGGGTTGCCACCAGGGTTTTACCTTCACCGGTACGCATTTCTGCTATTTTGCCATCATGCAATACCATGCCGCCGATGAGCTGAACATCGAAATGGCGCATATTGAGCACCCTTCGACCGGCCTCCCGGCAAACCGCAAAAGCTTCCGGCAGTAATTGATCCAGGGTCTCACCCTGTTCCAGGCGTTGCCTGAACTCGACGGTTTTTGCACCCAGGGCCTGGTCGTCCAGCGCCTGAATTTCGGGTTCAAGCTGATTGATACGCTCAACCTTTTTTCGGTAATGCTTAATCTGTCGATCATTTCGACTACCAAACACCTTTTTGAGCAGGCTGGCTACCATTGTCGATCCTTATTCTTTAGCGGTTAATATTTGAAAAAACACCTGCAAGAGCAGGTTGTGTATTATGCCTCAATTTTGAGCCTGACTTAAGCGTCTGGTGGAGGAAAACGGGACTCGTTGTCTATAACAACGATTAACAGGAAATTATCGCTGTACAAAGCGCTGGGGATTAATCTGTCGACCATTTTGTAATACTTCGAAATGCACATGTGGACCGGTTGAACGACCGGTGGAACCCATTTTGGCAATAACCTGCCCCTTTTTGACGGTATCACCGACTCTAACCAGAAGCTTGGAATTATGCCCGTAGCGAGTGACATAACCGTTACCATGGTTGATTTCTACCAGATTGCCATAGCCATAGCGCTTTGAGGACCAGGTTACCACGCCACCGGCGACTGCCAGGATATCAGTACCCATTTTGGAAGCGAAATCCATACCTTTGTGGAACTGCAACTTGCCGGTAAACGGATCGGTACGAGTACCGTAGTAGGAAGAAATCCAGCCACGTTTGATGGGGCGCCCTTCCGGGAATACTTCTTCTTTCATATGCGAGCTTACCAGGATGTTTTCCAGCACACTCAATTGTTGTTCCCGATCTTCCAACTCCGAAATGACGGAGTCAATTTCACTACCGAAATCCACATTAATAGTAGCATCGGCTTCTTCTGGACCACCCACGCCAGGGGGTTCCTCAAAATTAAATTCACCTGGATCGAGCTTGGCCAGTTTAACCAGTTTCTGCCCCAGGGCATTCAGGCGTGTCGCATGGGCCTGAATCTCACCCAGTCGCGCTGCCAGTGCATCCAGATCTGCCTGGGCATTAAAGCGAGTCTTGTTAATCAGGTCTCGTTGCATCTGGATTTCCTGATTGAGGGCATTGTAGCGTTCGGATGACTCGACCGATTGCCCCATCCAGAAACCGAATGCGCCCACACCAATAGCCGTAACCAGGCCAAATACCGCCAGAAGCATTATCTGGAACGGGCTACCTATCTGAACCCAACAGGGACGGCCACGAAATTTACTGAGTAATATAATGTTCACAAATAATTTCTAGCTAAATGAGTAATATGTAAGCGACAAGTAACATTGATTATAGGAAATAATAGCCAATGACGTCTGGAATTTTGTCATAATTTTCTCAAATTAGGTAATTCACGCATGAAATCAGGCTCGCAGCAGCCGTTTCGGGTATGATCCCACTATGAAATCACTTACCCAGGCCCTCTCCAATAAGCTGGTAAACCGGGCCCTCCAGCTGGAAAAACTCAATAAACTGGTCAGATCAGCACTACCGCTTGAATGTCATCCCCATGTCGCCTGTGCCGGGGTAAAAGACACTAGCCTAATCCTGGTGACCGATTCGCCGGTATGGTCCAGTAAAATCCGCCTCTATTCAGCGCTGATTTTGAGTATGGTCCAGGAACTGGGTTCATACCAGGCCCAGCAAATCCAGATTCGACAGACAGTTAAAAAACTCAGTCAGCAACAGAAGAAGCCCTCTTTGCGACGTAAACTGGCACCCCAGAACGCCCGTCTACTCAAGGCTACCGCCGAGAATATCGACGATGACGCGTTACGAAACGCCCTGGAAAAACTGGCAAATCGCTGCGATTAAGCTACTGGTATAGCCGCCTGGTCGCGAAATTTATTAGCAGGGATGTTATCAGGCCTGTACAGGTTGAGAATATGAGATAGGAGAACGTGCTTCATCATCTTCAAAAGTCACTTCTTCCCAGGCTTCGGTATCTGCAATTAGATCTTTCAGCAGGCGATTGTTCAATGCATGACCCGAACGATAGCCTGAATATGCACCGATAAGACTATGTCCCAGCAAGTACAGGTCACCAATCGCATCCAGGATTTTGTGTTTAACAAACTCATCCTCGTAGCGCAGACCATCTTCATTTAATACCCTGAATTCATCCACACCAATGGCATTATCCAGGCTTGCCCCAAGGGCAAGATTGTTGGCCCGTAGTTTTTCAAAATCACTCATGAAACCAAAGGTTCTGGCACGACTGACTTCTTTCACAAAGGAGGTGGAGGAAAAATCGATTTCAGCCTGTTGCGGCGCATCTTTGAAGACAGGGTGCTTGAAATCGATAGTAAAGCAAACCTTGAAGCCATCAAATGGTTCAAATCTGGCCCATTTGTCATCTGCTTCTACATGAATGGGTTTTTTGATACGTATAAAACGCTTCGCAGCATTCTGTTCTACGATCCCGGCAGATTGCAGTAAGAAGACGAAAGGTCCGGAGCTACCATCCATGATAGGTACTTCGGATGAACTCAGGTCGACATAAGCGTTGTCTATGCCCAGTCCAGCCATGGCGGACAGCAGGTGCTCGACGGTAGCAACGTGGATATCGTCGATACCGATCGTGGTAGAAAGGTTGGTATCAACAACGTTTTCCGCGGTGGCATGTATTTCTACTGGCTGATCCAGATCCACACGGCGAAACACAACCCCGGTATTGGGTTGGGCGGGCCTTAAAGTAAGGTAGACCTTTTTGCCAGTATGCAAACCTACGCCAGTTGCGCGAATCACATTCTTTAACGTGCGTTGTCGTATCAAATCGACTTTCCTTGATAACTTTTTTTAATGTTACGATTATCCAGATTCATGAATCCGGCAGAGTACGAGTAAAGTATACCCGTATTGCCCCCTGAATTCGAGTAGCCTTTACCTTTGAATTATAGGCACAAATTGGCAACCTGAACCCGATTAGGTCACATTTTCCACCCTCACCGGTTTCATTATTGTGCCTACCTGCGCACTCAGTCCGCCTGTCGACGCAGGAATGCGGGTATATCCAGCATATCATCGTCGAAAATATCCGCCGTATGGGATTTACCGGCCGATGCCTGGCGTCTTTGTACGGTTGGCTTTTCCAGTTCGCCAAGATCCAGTTCACCATTACTGCGTTGCACAACTTTCACTGCAGGCTTCTTGCCCTGCAGTACCACTTCACCCAGGCCGGTTGCGACAACAGTCACTCGAAGATCACCTTGCAGGTCCTCATCAATGGCGGTACCCATCACGACCACCGCTTCATCCGATGCAAACGAACTGATGATGGCGCCGATATCTTCAAACTCACCCAGGGTCAGGTTGGTGCCGGTAACATTCACCAGTATGCCGCGCGCACCAGAGATATTCACATCTTCCAGCAGCGGACTGGCAACGGCATTTTCAGCTGCAATTCTGGCCCGATCTTCACCACTGGCAAGACCCGAACCCATCATGCCCATACCATTCTGAGACATGACTGTGCGGACATCTGCAAAATCGACGTTTATGACACCTGGATGTGTTATCAGTTCAGTAATGCCCTGCACGGCGTTGTGCAGCACATCATTAGCGCCACGGAAGGCATTCATGAGATCGAAATCACGGCCATACACGCTCAACAGCTTGTCGTTAGGTATGGTGATGAGTGAGTCTACATGCTGGCTAAGTTCCTTGATCCCGGCCGCTGCTACTTTCATACGATTAGCGCCTTCGAACACGAAAGGTTTGGTTACTACACCAACGGCAAGCACTCCCATGTCCCTGGCAATCTGGGCAACGATGGGTGCAGCGCCGGTACCGGTTCCACCACCCATACCGGCAGTGACGAATACCATGTCGGCTCCCATGATCGCTTCCTGGATTCGTTCACGATCTTCCAGGCCTGCCTGCCTGCCAATATCCGGGTTCGCACCCGCACCCAGACCCTTGGTAATATTGCTACCGATCTGCAGTGACATAGCACCTTCGATTTTAGCCAGTGCCTGGGCATCCGTATTGGCGCAGATAAAATCTACACCGTCAATCCCACTAGCCACCATATGCTGTACAGCATTACCGCCACCACCACCGACACCGATGACTTTGATGACAGCATCCTGTGCTACAGAATCCATCAATTCAAACATGGTCGATCTCCTCATTAAATGTGTTGTTCATTTGAAAAAATATCTGATTAACTGTCATTAGAAGTTCCCTTGAAACCAACTCTTCATTCGATCCCATACGCCTTTCATCCCCCCATCCGCAGAAAAATATCGACTACCCGAGTTCTGGTGTTGCTCACCAAACAGCAACAAACCAACCCCGGTCGCATAAATTGGATTACTTACCACATCAGACAGGCCGCTAACATATTGCGGCATACCCAGTCTCACGGGCATGTGAAAAATCTCTTCCGCCAGATCCACCACGCCTTCCATCTTGGAACTGCCACCAGTTAAAACGATGCCTGCAGCAATCAGATCTTCGAAGCCGCTTTTGCGTAATTCGGCATGTACCAGACTGAGCAGTTCGTCGTAACGCGGCTCAACCACTTCCGCCAGTGTCTGGCGGGAAAGTTTTCGTGGTGGCCGATCACCGACACTTGGCACCTCGATGGTTTCTTCCGCATTCGCCAGCTGGCGTAAAGCGCAGGCATATTTAATTTTAATTTCATCTGCATATTGCGTCGGTGTTCGCAATGCAACAGCGATGTCATTCGTTACCTGGTCACCGGCAATCGGGATTACCGCTGTATGGCGAATCGCACCATCAGTAAACACAGCAATATCGGTTGTGCCGCCACCTATATCCACCAGGCATACACCCAGTTCTTTTTCATCATCGGTTAGCACTGAATAACTGGACGCCAGTTGCTCAAGAATAATATCGTCCACGTCCAGGCCACAGCGTCTGACACATTTAATAATATTCTGTGCCGCGCCCACGGCACCGGTTACCAGGTGCACCTTGGCTTCCAGGCGCACACCTGACATGCCAATCGGTTCACGAATACCTTCCTGGTCATCGACAATAAATTCCTGCGGCAGGATATGCAGTACGCGTTGATCCGCCGGTATCGCAACCGCTCGTGCTGCATCGATGACCCGATCAAGATCCGAGTCACTGACTTCCCGGTCCTTGATGGCGACAATGCCGTGTGAGTTGATACTTTTAATATGGCTACCGGCAATCCCGGCATAGACCGAATTAATCTGGCAACCAGCCATCAATTCCGCTTCTTCCACCGCCCGCTGTATCGACTGAACGGTAGACTCGATATTGACCACCACGCCTTTCTTAAGGCCTTTGGATGGATGTGAGCCAAGACCAACAATTTCCACCTGGCCGTCACTAGTGACTTCCCCAACAATAGCAACAACTTTCGAAGTACCAATATCCAGCCCAACAATTAAATTTTTATCTAATCTTTTAGTCATGCATTTTCTTCCTGCCAGGCGACAGCCAGGCCGTTGCTATAGCGCATATCAAAATATCGAATCTTATTTTTCTGTTTCTTAAAATACCTGGGATACAGGTGTACAAAACGCTGTAATCGTTCATCAATAGCCTTTCGTCCCAGACGAATTTTGAATCCCTGTTTTACATTCAATTGCCAGGACTGGCGTTCATCCTGGGACAATGCCTGCACCTGCAAGTCCAGTGGCGCGAACAGGGCCTGGATGCTGGCATATTCCGCCAGCATATCCGCATGCGTGCCTTCCGGGCCCGACAATACCGGCAAGGCCGGCAAATGATCCTGACTGCTCGGGGTAAACACCGCGCCTCTCATACTGATCAACTGATGTTCATTCCAGGTGGCCGCGGGTTTCTTCTCTGTCACACTAATCACCAGCTCACCCGGCCAACGTCGTCTTACACTCACATCTTCTACCCATGGCAGTGCCATGACATCCTGATAGATTTTATCCAGTCGTATCGAGATTAAATTACCTACCACATCCTGTTTCACTGATGCTTTCATGGCATCCTGGGACAGGTATTCGAAGTCTCCGTTAAATATCACCCGCTTTACCTGCAACTGTTCTGCATGCATTAATTTCTGGTATGCCAGAATCAACAGCAGCATAACGACAGATAACAGCAACACTTTGCGCAACCAGACCGCATGGTATAAATGCTGCACGTTTGCTGTGACTTGCTGTAGACTCTGCAAGCGTTTATTCGCAACTCTCTTTTTACGTTGCGCCATATCACAAAGTCCCTTTCAGGATTTCGAGAACCAGCTGATCAAAACTGATGCCAGCCTGTTTTGCCGCCATCGGCACCAGGCTATGATCTGTCATGCCAGGCACCGTATTCACTTCAATCAACCATGCCTGGCCATCGTCATCCAGCATAAAGTCGACCCGACCCCAACCCTGTCCATGCACAGCAGTAAATGCTTTCAACATCATGTTGGCCAGTTGCGCCTCAGTATCCTGGTCCAGTCCACACGGGCAGATATACGCCGTATCATTGGATGCGTACTTGGCTGCGTAGTCATAAAACACGTGGGGAGTTTCCAGTTTAATCATGGGCAATACCCGATCATCCAGAATCGCCGCGGTATATTCACCGCCTTTAACGAAAGCTTCTGCAATCACCTGGCTATGGCAGGCAGACGCTGCCTGCCATGCCGTTGCCACCTGGTCTGCCTCTTCAATTTTAGAAATACCGATACTGGAACCTTCCAGTACTGGCTTCAGCATTAGCGGCATCCCCATCTGTTTAACCACTGACTGACACTGCGACTCTGAGGTGACAATTTCATAGTCTGGCGTCGGCAGTCCCGCAGCTTTCCAGATCTGCTTGGTTAATAATTTATCCATCGCGATGGCGGAACCGGTTACGCCGGTGCCGGTATACGGCATCTGCACGGTTTCCAGCAGCCCCTGTATAGCGCCGTCTTCACCACCGCGTCCATGCAGGGCAATGAACGCTCGATCAAAACCCGCCAGTTTTTCACATACACTGTTATCTACATCCACTGCTTCAGCATCCACACCACTATTCAGCAGGGCTGATAGTACCGCTTTACCACTCTGGAGCGAGATCTCTCGCTCGGCTGACTGGCCACCCAGCAGCACTGCCACTTTGCCAAACTCAGTCATGATCCTGATCTCCCAGAATGACCACTTCCGTATGCAAATCAATCCCGTGTTTCTGTTGCACGGTTTCCTGAACCAGACGTATCAGCTGTTCAATATCTTTTGCACTGGCGTTATCCGCATTAATAATAAAATTCGCGTGTTTCTCGGAAACCTGCGCACCACCGAGGCGATAACCTTTCAGACCGGCAGTTTCAATTAAGCGGGCGGCAAAATTTCCTTCCGGATTGCGGAATACAGAACCACAACTTGGCTCCCCGATAGGCTGGGTTTCATTGCGCTTCGCCAGCAAGGCACGAATTTTATCTGCCGCTTCGCTGGAATCAGTTTTCTCGAACTTCAACTCCGCTGCCACGAACCACTCACGTCGATCGGTTTTAACACTGCGATAGGCAATGCTGAATTCGTCCGGCTTACGCTGGTGCAAATTCCCCTGGCGATCCAGGGTGGTAACGCTCTGTACAAATGACCAGGTTTCACTGCCAAAAGCACCAGCGTTCATAGCCAGTGAGCCACCCAGTAAACCGGGTATACCGGCAAGAAATTCAGCACCGGACAGGCCCTGGTCTTTACAGAAACGCGCCAGTCTGGCACAGCTAACACCCGCTTCCGCATACACTGTTCCTTGCTCGGTCAGTTTGATATCAGCAAAAGCACCCTTGAGAGAAATCACCGAGCCACGAATACCGCCATCGCGCACCAGTAAATTACTGCCCAGGCCAATCCATGTCAGCGGTTCCGATTCCGGCACCTGCTGTAAGTAATGCGCCAGGTCTTCAATATCCGCCGGTGTAAACAGGCGATCGGCAAGACCACCAATACGCCAGCTGGTGTGCTTGCTCATGGGCTCACGCGCTTTAAGCACGCCGCGGATATCTGGCAGTTTCTCGGCAGCCATCATGCAGCCAGCTCCTTTACCAGACGTGATGCCATGGAACCGATACTGCCAGCTCCCAGTGTTAACACCACATCGCCATCCTGAATCACATCTGTTAATGTCTGTGAAATTTGCTCGATGCTCTCGACAAACACCGGCGTGACCTTGCCACGTGCCCTGACCCCGGCACACAGCGCACGGCCATCCGCACCCTGCATATGTTCTTCACCAGCGGCATAGACTTCGGTGATGATCAACACGTCGGCCATGGATAACACCTGGGTGAAATCCTCAAATAGATCACGGGTACGGGTATAACGATGCGGTTGAAAAACCACCACCAGGCGTCGATCAGGCCAGCCGTTTTTAACTGCACCCAAGGTCGCTTTCACTTCCGTTGGATGATGTCCGTAATCATCGATCAACAGGCATTTACCGTTGGCTGTGTGCACTTCGCCATACTGTTGCATACGCCGACCGATGCCCTGGAATTTTCGCAACGCGTTCTGGATCGACTCATGGTCTACACCTTGCAAACGCGCCACCGCAATGGCTGCCAGGGCATTCAGGACATTGTGGCGTCCGGGCAGGTTCAACATCACTTCCAGGACTTCATCGTCATCCGGTAAGCTGACTTCAAAACTGCACTGCATACCATCGCACTGAACATTGCAGGCTTTCACATCTGCATCCTGCTCCACACCATAGGTAATAATCGGTCGTGAAATTTCCGGTAACAGTTCGCGAATCACCGGATCATCCAGGCACATCACCGCATGACCGTAAAATGGCAGATGATGTAAAAATTCAATAAAGGTTCTTTTATAATTTTCAAAATCGCCGCCGTAGGTATCCAGATGGTCGGCATCCACATTGGTTACTACAGAAACCATAGGCTGCAGCAACAGGAATGAGGCATCGCTTTCATCGGCTTCGGCGACAAAATAGCGGCTATCACCGAGCTTGGCATTGGTGGCAGCACTGATCAGCTTGCCACCGACGACAAAGGTTGGATCCAGTCCGCCTTCGGTCATGATGCTGGCTACCAGGCTGGTGGTAGTGGTTTTGCCATGGGTACCGGCAATTGCAATACCGTAGCGGAAGCGCATAATTTCAGCCAGCATCTCGGCCCTGCGAATTACCGGGACCCGCTTTTCTCTAGCTGCCAGGACTTCTGGATTGGCTTCATTAATGGCCGATGAAACCACCACGACTTCCGCCATGTCGATATTCTCGGCTGCATGACCGATGTAAATATCCGCCCCCAGTTTTGTCAGACGTTCGGTATTGCTGTTGCCGTGTAAATCGGAACCGCTCACGGCATAACCAAGATTCAGCAGCACCTCTGCAATTCCGCTCATGCCCACGCCGCCGATTCCCACAAAATGAATATGACGAATGCGTCGCATTGGATGCACATCAATTAACATTGTCCACCTCCTGCGAGCAGGCATTGTTCCGCTACCATCCGGGTAGCCTCAGGCATACCGAGTTTGCGCGCCTGGATTGCCATATGTTCCAGCTTACTGCGATCCAGTGACTGTAAAATCTGGCTTAAAGATTCCGGCGTTAGCCGTTCCTGCGGCACCAGTACTGCGGCGTCATGGTCCGCCAGATAGCGGGCGTTAATAGTCTGGTGATCATCCACGGCATGGGGATAAGGCACCAGGATGGAAGCCAGTCCGACTGCTGCCAGTTCCGATACGGTCATGGCGCCGGAACGGCAAATCACCAGATCAGCCCAGGCATAAGCCGATGCCATGTCGTCGATATAAGGCACAACCTCTGCAGTGATACCCAGGCTGTTATAAATGGCTTGTGCCTGTTGTAGATTTTTTGCGCCAGTCTGGTGTTTTACTTCCAATGCATGCGTTGCAGTAACCGCCGCCAGTGCTGCGGGAACCACCTAGTTCAGATGCACCGCTCCCAGGCTGCCGCCGAACACCAGCAAACGCAGCGGACCGGTGCGATCTTTAAAGCGTTGCTGTGGTGACGCCAGCATAGCAATTTCGCGCCGTACCGGATTACCTACATGTAGCGCAGTACGCTTGAAACTATTGGGGAAGGCTTCCATAACGCGTGTCGCCAGGGGCGCCAGTAATTTGTTGGTCAAACCCGGCACGGCATTCTGTTCGTGGATCAGTAACGGTTTCCCCATAATGCGACTCATCAAACCACCGGGGCCGGATACGAAACCGCCCATGCCCAGTACTGCACAGGGTTGTCGCCTGGATAAAATTCGCATAGCCTGATAACACGCCAGCAACAGGTTAATCGGTGCCATGAGCAATGTCAGAAAACCTTTCCCACGCAAACCGCTCACACCTAACCAGTCGATGGTGATCTGCTTTTCCGGAACCAGTTTTGATTCTATGCCCTTGTGGGTACCCATCCACACCACTTCGATGCCGCAGTTGCGTAATTCTTCCGCTACCGCCAGTGCCGGGTAAACGTGGCCACCGGTACCACCAGCCATGATCAATACAGGATGCTGCTGTGTCATATCAGGCAGCCTCCTTATGGGTAAACACACGACGTTCTCGCTTTCCCGGAGATTTGGCCGGTTTGCGTTTTATGGACTTGGCCTGGCCTGCAACATTTTCATAATAGACACGTAACACCAGGCCTATGGCAGCACTACAGACGATCAGGCTACTACCACCGTAACTCATGAATGGCAGGGTTAAACCTTTGGTCGGCAATATCCCCATATTCACACCAATGTTTATAAACGCCTGTAACGCCAGCCAGATGCCAATACCATAAGCCAGATAACCGGCAAACAGGTTGCCACCGGTTTCCGCCTGGCGTGCAATTTTAAATACCCGTACCAGTAACAGGCCGTACAGAGACAGCACGGCAATCACACCTACTAATCCCAGTTCTTCTGCCAGCACCGCAAATAAAAAGTCGGTATGGGCCTCGGGCAGATAAAACAGTTTTTGCACACTGTCGCCCAGGCCAACCCCGGTAACGCCACCGGAACCGATAGCGATCAACGACTGTGTCAGCTGGAATCCGCCATCGAATGGATCGGCCCAGGGATTCAGGAAAGTAGTCAATCGCTCCATGCGATATGGCGATGACACAATCAAGGCACCAGCGGCGGCAACAAACAGTGAAATAAATAACAGGAACTGATAGAAGCGCACACCACCGATAAACATCAGACTCAATACCGTCATCATAATTACAGCAGATGCACCAAAATCCGGCTCCAGTAACAACAGCACACACACCAGGCCTACCATGAACATGGGTTTAATAAATCCCCACAAACTGGATCGTACCTGCTCGCCATGACGGACCAGATAACCAGACACATACACAATCATGAATAACTTGGCCAGTTCAGACACCTGCAAGTTTATAAATCCCACCGGAATCCAGCGAGTCGAACCATTCACGGTTTTTCCCACACCGGGAATCAATACCAGTAGCAATATGAAGAACACAAATCCCAGCAACAGCATGCCGGCTTTTTCCCAATACACCAGCCGCACATTCAGCATAAACAGAATCGCTACACCACCCAGCAGGGCCGCGACTGCCTGGCGCTTGAGAAAGTAAAACGGGTCGCCCATTTGATGATCCGCCACAGCAATCGACGCGGATGAAATCATCACCAGTCCCAGCAACAACAAACAGCCATACGCCACCATCAACCAGCGGTCAAATGCCTCGACCGGAATATCGCCGATAGCGAGCTTCTGTCCTGGCAGGCTGAATTTCATACGAGCGACTCCACAGCGTTCACAAAAACTTCACCCCGGTGCTGATAATTTCTAAACATATCGAAACTGGCGCAGGCCGGCGACAGAAGTACTGCATCACCCGGCTGGGCCAGATCGGCTGCAAGCTTCACCGCAGCATCCATATCGACAGCATGGTAAACCGCAACCGCGCCATCAATCGCCTGTTCGATCAGCGCAGCATCCTGTCCGATCAATACAACACTACGGGCAAAACGACTGATTGCACCCTTTAATGGTGATAGATCCGCATCCTTGGCAATACCGCCGGCGATCAGCACAATTTTTTCTGCTGCAATACCCTGCAATGCCGCCAGGGTTGCACCCACGTTGGTCCCCTTGGAATCATCGTACCAGTCAACCAGGTTATGCGTTCTTACCCACTGGCAACGGTGCGGTAACCCCCGGAACGATCTCAGAGTTTCAATCATTGCCTGCCTATCAAATCCGCAGGCGTTGCCCAGTGCCAGTGATGCCAGGGCATTACTAACATTGTGCCGCCCTTTTAAACCAAGCTCAGCAACAGGCATCAAGCATTCATTACCAAAACACAGCATGGCGCCCTGCTCCGATTCACACACACCAAATTCATTCTGGTCCGGTTGTTCCAGAGAGTACTTCATCATCTGGCTGGCACCGGTATCCATATTGGCAACCTCTGATTCATCCTTATTCACAACCGCCCACTGGCAGTGCTGATAAATGCGTTGCTTGGTATCTTTGTAATGCGAAAAACTGTCATAGCGATCCATATGATCTTCGCTTACGTTCAACACAACACAGGCAGCCGGCGTGAGACTTTCCAGTGTTTCCAGTTGAAAGCTGGATAACTCCAGCACATACAACGCATAATCTTCACGCAGCAAATCCAGCGCCGGGGTACCAATATTGCCACCCAGCCCAACCCGAATACCGGCGGCTTTTGCCATGTCACTAACCAGGGTAACAACCGTGCTTTTACCGTTAGAGCCGGTCACTGCGATCACCGGCCGATGACAGTTTCGGGCAAACAATTCGATATCACCAATGATCTCGACCCCCTGGTGCATGGCCGCCTGAATTTCCGGTTGCAACAGGGAAATACCCGGGCTCACAATAATTCTGTCTGCAGCTAACAACAGAGCTTCGTCCAGACCACCCACGTGTATATCCAGTTGTGGGAGTGCCTGGCTAAACTCCTCCATACCGGGCGGTTGCTCTCGAGAATCCATAGAAACTACATCGATTCCCTGAGACAATAAAAAGTGAATCACGGACTTGCCGGTGCTACCGAAGCCAATGACAACTGTATATTTTTCGCTCATCGATTCACTCATAGATGTTGCTACCAACACTGCCACCATTGCCGAATTTTGCATGGCATATTGCATTAACGAACCTTCAATGTCGCCAGGCCAACTAAAACCAGGATTACCGTAATAATCCAGAACCTGACAATGACACGAGGCTCAGGCCAGCCTTTTAATTCAAAATGATGATGCAGTGGCGCCATGCGAAAAATACGCATGCCAGTCAGCTTAAACGAGGTCACTTGCAAAATTACGGAAACCGTTTCCATCACAAATACACCACCCATAATCAACAGCACCAGCTCCTGCCTCACCATGACCGCTACAACCCCAAGCGCCGCACCCAATGCCAGCGCACCGACATCACCCATGAATACCTGGGCGGGATAGGTGTTAAACCATAAGAACCCGAGACCCGCACCGACAATGGCGCCGCAGAAAACGATCAGCTCACCTACGCCAGCTATGTAAGGAATCCCAAGATAGCTGGAGAAATGTGCATGCCCCGTAACATAGGCAAACACGCCCAGGGCTCCCGCCACCATAACGGTCGGCATAATCGCCAGCCCATCCAGTCCATCGGTGAGGTTCACGGCATTGCTACTACCGACAATCACCAGATAACTCAAAGCAATAAATCCGCCTCCCAGGGGGATCAGTACATCCTTAAGGAACGGGATAATCAAAGTGGTTTCAATTGGCAAAACTGCAGAATCATACAGATAGATAGCCGCACCTAATCCGAACACTGTTTGCCAGAAATATTTAAACTTTGCCGACAGGCCTTTGCTGCTACCACCCACCAGTTTTTTATAATCATCAATAAAACCGATGCCACCGAACAACATGGTCACTATCAATGCCACCCATACCTGGCGATTATCCATATCGCACCACAGCAAGGTACTGATACCGATTGCCAGTAAGATTAGTGCGCCACCCATGGTGGGCGTACCGGCTTTGGATAAATGGGATTCGGGACCATCATCTCGAACATTCTGGCCGATCTTGTAACTGGTTAACTTGCGAATAACCCCAGGGCCAATCCATAAGGAAATCAATAACGCCGTAAGCGTTCCCATAATGGCTCTGAATGTGAGATAACGAAACACATTGAAGCCACTATAATATTGCTGTAAATAATCTGCCAGAGTCAGGAGCATGTCTTATCCTTCTGTTTCAGCGCATGCACAACATTCTCCATTTTCATTAAGCGTGAACCTTTCACAAGTACACAAACGCCAGCCCGAAAATGTTCAACCAGGTACCGACTTAATTCGGGCTCAGCCAGAAAATGCATGCCCTTATCTGCAAACACTTTGCTCGCTTCCCGACTCAATTCACCCAATGTAAACACTCGATCGATATTTTTATTTTTTGCTGTCACACCCGCCTGATGATGCAACTCAACACTTAGTCCGCCTAGCTCACCCATATCACCCAGCACCAGCCAGTGCTCGCCGGGGAACTCACACAACACCTCCAGCCCTGCTGCCAATGAACTCGGATTGGCGTTATAGGTATCATCAATCAATACGCATTGATCACTCATGCGGTACACATTTAAACGCCCGGCAACCGGTTGAAACGATTCCAGCGCTTCTTTGATCTGTTGATTATCAATGTCCAGGCTTTTTGCAACGGCAATCGCTGCCAGCATATTCATAGCATTGTGCCGCCCGGAGACTGACGCTCTAATTACCAGTTCGTTGTCACGCAACACAAGAACACCATCCTGATCATCGGCCTGCCATTGAGCAGAAATATTGACATCCGGGTTATCCAGACCAAATGTGACAATATTTCTACCCGCGTTTAACCCGCGCCAGTATTCATAAAACGGATCATCGCCGTTGATTATGGCAGTACCCGTTTTCCCCAGGCCGGCAAATATTTCGCCCTTGCCACTGGCGACACCTTCCAGGCCACCAAAACCTTCCAGATGCGCGGGGCCTGCATTGGTGATCACCGCAATATCCGGTTGTGCAATCCCGGTAAGATAATCAATTTCACCAGGATGATTGGCCCCCATCTCGATGACGGCAAAATCCTCCTGCTCCATGCGCAGCAAGGTCAGCGGCATCCCAATATCGTTATTTAAATTGCCATGGGTTGAAACCACTGAGCCCTGCTTCGCTAATATGGCGGCTATCATTTCCTTGACGGTGGTTTTTCCATTACTACCGGTCACTGCTACCAGCTTACCCCTGAACGCCTGCCGCCATGCCCTTGCCAGCCTCCCTAAACCGATGCGTGTATCTGCCACTTTTATCTGTGGCAAATCCACCTCAACATAATGATCTACCAGCGCAGCACAAGCACCGGCTTGCTGTGCATTTTCAACAAAATCATGGCCATCAAATCGTTCACCACGGATGGCGACATACAACGCATCGGCACCGATGTGACGTGTATCATTGGACACCGAGCCAAAAATCCGTGCTTCATCACCACGTAATTCACCTGAAACTGCTGCGGCGGCCTGTTGCAAAGACATCATTGCCGACTCCCCAGGAATTCTCTGACTACCTGTGAATCATCAAACGGGAGCTTCTTGTCACCGACAATCTGATAATTTTCATGTCCCTTACCAGCGATCAGCACAACATCACCTGGTTTTGCCAGTTCCAGCGCCTGATGAATTGCCAGCTTTCTGTCTGCTACGGTGATGTGTGATAATTCGTTGGTAAAACCCGACTCGATTTCACGCAGAATCAACTCCGGGTCTTCATTCCGCGGATTGTCGCTGGTGACAATGACAAAATCGGAAAACTGCTCGGCATTCGCAGCCATCAATGGGCGCTTACCTTGATCGCGATTACCACCGCAACCGAATACACAGATCAGCTTGCCTTTAAAATGATGACGTAACGAACCTAAACTATGTGCCAGCGCCTGGGGCGTATGAGCATAATCGATAATGACAGACACTTCGCCGGTTGCTTCCAGGCGCTGCATTCTTCCCGGTACATAATGGATTTTGCGAAGCCGTCCTATAGTGTCATCAAAATTGATACCATGGGCCAGCAATACTGATACTCCCAGCAGTACATTCGCCACATTAAAAAGACCAAACAGTGGCAACTGTAATTCAGCTCGGTGCTGGTAGTACTCAATCGTGACGGTCAGACCATCACTGGTTTGCCGAATGTCAGCCGCACGAATCAGATTAACGCCGGATAACTCGCGGTCAGTTAAAGAATAAGCATAAATTTTTCGCGAACACCGGGTTTCTTCAGCCAGCTCCATGCCCAGCTCATCATCCAGATTCAGCACCAGCACCTGATGCGCCGGATCAGCCAGGAAAGACTTTTTAACTGCGCGATATTGCTCAAGAGTTTGATGATAATCGAGATGATCGCGACCAACATTGGTTAGTACCGCAATATCGAAGTCCACGTCCTGAATGCGCTCCTGTGCAATACCATGAGATGATACTTCCATCGCCACCTGCTGGATGCCAACAGTCTTCATATCGGCAAACATTGCATGCAAACTAAACACATCCGGGGTAGTTCCTTCAGCCGGCATCAGTTGCTCGGCACCATAGCCCAAAGTACCTATGACACCACAGGGATTATTGCTGTCGCCTAACAACTGCTGAATAAAATGTGTGCTGGAGGTTTTTCCATCAGTCCCGGTGACACCTACCACAAACATGTGTTTCGATGGCGCATCATAAAACCGGTTGGCTATCTCTCCCAACTTGTGGGAAAGGTTTTTTACTGGCACACACACAAGCCGATTACTCGCCCGTGACAACTGCTCGGTATAGTCTTCACTGTCAGCAACATCATAAATTACCGCAACCGCCCCCTGGACAAGTGCTTTATCCAGAAACTCCAGGCCGTGCTGTATTTCACCCTGCAACGCTACAAACACATCACCCGGCTGAATCCTGCGACTATCCAGCTTGATACCAGTAACCGGCGTGTTAGCCACAGCCGGGCCCAGTTCAGCCTGGTCCAGCAGATCGGACAGATACTTGACAGGTTGCTGTAGTTTTTCAGCCGCCATCATGCCTGGTACCCCGAGTGTTTCGAATTGACCAGCTTCAGGTCATCCGGCGCAACATTCAATATTCGCAGCGTTTCGGACATAATCTTTGCAAACACCGGTGCGGCTACCAGGCCACCAAAATATTTACCGTCCCGTGGTTCATTAATCATCACCACCATAGCGACACGCGGGCGTGATGCCGGCGCCAGGCCAGCAAACAGCGCTATATGCCGATCTTCCGCATAACCGCCGGAAATAAATTTTCGCACTGTGCCGGTTTTACCGGCCACTTTGTAATTACGTATTTCAGCTCGTTCGGCAGTACCCTGGGCGGAAACCACATGCTTCATCATCTCGATTAACTGCTGGCTGATTTTTGTGGAAATAACCCGAGTACCCTGTGACTCCTGGTTAAGGCGCACAAAGCTCGCTGGGTAATTAATGCCGCCGGAACCGATAATTGCGTATGCCCTTGCAAGCTGCAGTGCGGTAACCGAAATACTGTAACCAAACGACATGGTGGCGCGTTCGAATTCACTGACGTTATGAGTTCTCAGGTCACCGCTTTGCTCACCCGGAAATCCGCTACCGGTCAGGACACCAAATCCAAACTTGCTGTACATGTCCAGCTGATGTTCCGGGGTTAATGAAAGCGCAACCTTGCTTACGCCCACGTTACTGGATTTAAGAATAATGCCGCCAAGATCCAGTTTGCCGTAATTGCGACTATCCTTGATCAGATTTCCCTGTACCCGGTAATAGCCAGGCGCCACTTTCACATTGTCACTGGGATGCCAGCGCCCCGTTGCAAGCGCAGCAGCGATAGTAAACGGTTTCATGGTCGAGCCCGGCTCAAACACATCGGTTACCGCACGGTTACGAGATACACCGGGTCGAAGCTGGGTACGATCGTTAGGATTAAAAGACGGCTGGTTTACCATTGCCAGTACTTCACCGGTAGTTACATCCAGCATAACCACCGAGCCGGATATCGCGTGGTGCTTCTTGACCGCGGCTTTCAAGTGGCGATAAGCCATGTATTGCAGACTTTTATCAATACTGAGATACAGGTTCTTACCCGGCTCAGGCGAAGCAATTCCTTCTATGTCCTCCACTGCGGTGCCAAAGCGGTCACGCAGAATACGCTTTTTGCCTGGCGTTCCGGTCAACCATTTATCATATGCCAGCTCAATGCCTTCCTGCCCCTGATCATCAATGTCGGTAAATCCCAGTACATGGGCAGAAACTTCACCGGCAGGATAATAACGCTTGTACTCGCGATTAACATATACGCCTTTTAATTTCAGCTGCTTCACGCTATTACCAAGCTCCGGCTCAATGTGGCGGCGCACATACAGGAATTCTTTTGCCGTCGCCCCTCTGACCCGGTTCTTCAATACACCGCAATCCATGCTCAGGGTTTTACACAATACCGCCAGTTTATCCGGCTCGACATCCTGTGGGTTCAACCACACGGTATCGACAGGGGTACTGATAGCCAGTGGCTCACCATGACGGTCATAGATATCACCACGGTGAGCAGGAATTTCTACGGTGCGCAGATGACGCGCATCCCCCTGGCGTTTAAAGAAATGTTTTTCCAGTACCTGCATTTCCAACGCACGTCCCAGCAGCAACAGAAAACCGCCGGCGAAAACAATCAGCACCAGTACTCTGCGCATCTGAAAATCGGTTTGTCGCAATGCTCGTCTCATTCTTTTATAAACACTACCTTGTCGGCCTGGGGCAAAGACATGCCCAACTTGGTACCCGCGATCTTTTCTATACGTCCATGGGACGACCATGAACTCTGTTCCAGTTGTAAACGACCCCATTCAATATCCAGGTCATCGACCTGCTTCTGCAATGTCTGTAACTGCACAAATAGCTGTCGACTTTGGTGCTGGCTGTAGATCACCGCAAACGCTGAGATCAACACCAGCAGTATCAACAGGGCAACACTGACGGATGATAATTTCACTATTTTTTCTCCAGGGTACGCATAACCGAACTCCGACATCTTGGATTGACATCGATTTCGGCCTGGCTCGGCTTAACCGCCTTGCCAATCACTTTAAAATCGACTTTTATATCCACATCCATAACCGGCAAATCCCGTGGGAGTTTTTCCGCACGGGATTTGTCACGCATGAAGCGTTTTACAATTCGATCTTCCAGAGAATGAAAACTGATCACCACCAGGCGCCCACCGGGAGCCAGCACATCGATCGCCGCACGCAAGCCCAGCTCAAGCATTTCCAGCTCGTGATTGATATAGATCCTGATTGCCTGAAAACTTCTTGTAGCAGGATGCTTGTGCTTTTCTTTTCGAGGCACATTGTCCTCAATTACCCGCACCAGATCTTCAGTGGTTAATATGGGCCGTTGTTCATTCTTTTCATTAATAATTGCCCGGGCAATTCTGCGCGAGAATTTTTCTTCACCATAACGCCACAGTACATTGGCGATTTCCTCTTCCGCTGCATGCGCCAGCCAGTCCGATGCCGACTCGCCTGCCTGCGGATTCATGCGCATGTCCAGTGGGCCGGGTCGGATAAAACTAAAACCGCGTTGCGCCTCATCCAGTTGCGGCGACGAAACACCGATATCCAGCAGAATACCATTCACCTTTCCGTACCGGTCTCGCTGCTCGACGAATGCCTTCAACTCGGAGAAATTGCCGTGCACGATTTCAAATCGCGGGTCATCGGCAAATCGCTGTTGCGCTGCCGTTACTGCCTGTGGATCCTGATCAATGGCCAGCAGGTAACCGTTATTATCGAGCTGGGACAATATTCCTGCAGCATGACCACCTCTGCCGAAAGTACCATCCACATAGAATCCACTCGACTGAATATTCAAGGCATTCAATACCTCTTCATAAAGTACCGGTTGATGTCCATAGTCCTGCTCATTCATCTAGAGCGACAGATTTTCTAGTGCTACTGGCATTTCCGAATGATCGCCATTCACTTCTTCCAACCAGCCAGTCTGGCTATCGTTCCAGGTTTGCTCGTACCAGATTTCGAATTTCTTGCCCTGGCCGATTAATACGATTTTTTTATCCATGCCGGCGTACTCACGCAACATGGCGGGCAACAGAATACGCCCCTGGGAATCCAGCTCGGTTTCGGTGGCATGACCGATCAACAGACGCTGCAGTAAGCGAGCCTGTTTGTTCAGGCTGGGTAAATTGACCAGTTGATTTTCAATGATTTCCCATTCGGGCAAGGGATAGGCCAGCAAACATTTTTCGCGATCCACGGTAACCACCATACGACCACCACTGATTTCCATTAATCGATCACGATACCGCGCCGGTATCGCCATTCGACCTTTGGCATCTAGCGCAATGTTATTGATACCGCGAAAAATCATCTCATCAGGCCTGTTTGTTTTTTATTGGTTTCCACAGTTGCTTACTGGTTCGAAACAAGAAAGTGATGTTGCTAGCTTAAAGTGATCTGCATTCCCTAATTATCCACTATTCACCACTTTTCCCCACTTAATCGAACTATAGTTACCCCCGCGCACCACTGTCAAGAAAAAACACGGCAAAATGAGAACAAATTCCCTTATGGGACAGACACTTACATAAACAGTCTTAATCTATTTCAGGAATAATTGACAATAAAAACAGGCGATACAGATGCTTAAGAGATGAACTTAAGAAGTTACTTTAAGTTTAGAAAGGGAGAAATTAAAGAGAAAAAAGGAAGTCGGCCTGTAAGCCGGGTTCTGTACAGTTTGCACTGTGGCAATCATTCATCTGGGATGCAGATCACTCTGCACCTCTAGCGACCTACCCGAGAACAGTGCGGGCCACACTTTCGGTGCCTGGCACCGATGCTCTCCTATTTGGTCTTGCTCCAGGTGGGGTTTACCCTGCCATTGACTGTTACCAGCAATGCGGTGCGCTCTTACCACACCTTTTCACCCTTACCCGACCACTCATGAGTGGTCGGGCGGTATATTTTCTGCGGCACTTTCCGTAGGCTTATGCCTCCCAGGCGTTACCTGGCACCCTGCCCATTGGAGCCCGGACTTTCCTCCCCAGTTTGCACTGGAGCGACTGCCCGGCCGACTTCCTTTTTAATATAGCATGATGACCTGAATTTCGGGCAAAAAAAGTGCCACAGGTACAAGCCCTGTGGCACAACCACGCTAATGATTCTTTGATGTTCGGTCGAAACGACCGATGATGATTCTGGTTCTAGATGATTTCTCGTTCTGTACGCATGAGCTTACCCAGTGCGTGATTCAGTGGATGGCTGCGTGGCAGGAAACGCAAGGTGCTGCGCTGGCGAACCCCGAGCTGGGAACGCATCTGGCGCAGACCTGGATGACGCTTATCCACTTTCAAACCTTTTTTCAATGCAATAATGGTGTTCTTGCGATTATGGCAAAACCACTCGGCACGTGCCAGATTGAGGTATACATCACCATCATTAATCTCGCTCACCGCCGCCTTACGACACAAGTCCAGACCTTCGTCATCACCCGAGAGGACTCGAGCCAGACCGTAATAGGATGCATATTTGTTGTGGTACAAATTACTTCTGTTCACGTTCTCGTACGCCTTTCTGAGCTGATAGACAGCTTCGGGAATGGATCGTTCTTTCAGGGATTCGACTCCCAGTATAAAATCACTGCAACAAGCACTGAAATTCTGATATACATCTTGTACTGCCGACATCTTACCTCCAGAAATGAACTTGCTTTTATGGGCCCCGGCCAGTGAGTCAGAACCATCTATCATTTGCTGGCACGTTACTGCAGTGCCTGTAGCTGCATAAAGGCATCTATCATGCCCAAATCGCAATTTCTATAAAAAACAATCATTTATAAAAATCAGTCTCTTGAAAAACTGACACTTTTCCGTGCCAATGTAAGAATCCTCGACGTAAACACGTCCTTTGCCGCCGAAATCTCAACAGTCGTCAGAAAACCATCACAATTTCATATGCTTGGGGAGACTTTTTAATGTGTTAAATATTTCGGCAGGTACATGCCGGAACCGGCGAATACAAAATTTTATGTTATACCTGAATCCGCCTTACTCAGGTCCAGTGCCTGCTGATACAGCCGGTTTTTTTTCACCCCACTGAGCTCGGATGCCAGCTTCGCCGCCTGTTTCACCGGTAACACCTCCACCAGGGCTCGCAGCAGGACATCGACTGCCAGGGTGACAGTTTCACTATCCCGCTCCGGCTGACCTTCCAGCACCAGCACAAATTCACCTTTCTGCTGCTGCGGATGATCCCGCACCAGCGCCAATATGTCGCCCAGCGAGGCCTTGCGGATAGTCTCGAAGGTTTTGGTGATTTCCCGGCACAGGCTCAGTTCCCGCTCGGCACCGAACACCACCAGCATATCCTCCAGGCAGGCAAGGATACGGTGAGACGATTCATACAGCACCAGGGTCATGGACATGTCGTGGTATTTTTCGAAGAAATGCTGGCGCGCCGAAGAACGGGCCGGGGGGAACCCCAGAAAGCAGAACTTGTCCGTGGCCTGTCCTGCAACTGACAGCGCAGCGATAGCGGCGCAGGGACCGGGCACCGGACTCAGCTGGATACCCGCTTCGTGGGCAAGGCGCACCAGACGATAACCCGGATCACTCATTAAAGGCGTACCGGCATCGGATATCAGGGCCACGGATTCACCTCCCAGCAGGCGTTTCACCAGCACCGGGGCCTGCTGTTCCTCATTGTGTTCATGGTAGGCCTGCAAGGGTCGGTTAATGGCCAAATGCTGCAGTAGTTTCTGGCTGTGACGGGTATCTTCTGCGGCAATGACATCAACCTGTGACAGAACTTCAATTCCGCGCTGTGAGATGTCCTGCAAATTTCCAATTGGCGTTGCGACGATATATAGTACGCCCTGATTCATAACACCTGAAACTCCCGACCTGGTAACTGGTCGGTCATGATACAACACAACCAGCTGATGTAACCGGAATGCGCGCGAGCTATCGAATTATTACTGTTTTTGTGGTTCTCCTGATCCAGTCCTGTGCCACGCCTCCCGGCACCAAAACCAAACCGCCCCTGATCCCGGGTTCGGAAGCCCTGCAACTGGAACAGCGAAAAGAAACCCAGGCCCAGGAAGACCCGAATACCTATTTACAGCAAGCCGCCCAGGCCAGTGGCGCCACCAAAGACCTGCTGTTACTGCATGCCGCCAATATTTACCTGGATCGTAATGACGTCGACAACGGCCAGAAGATCCTGGATAGCATTCAGAACCCGGACAATGACCAGAACATCCGCATTAACCGGCAGATTGCCAGGGCAAAATTACTGCTCATCAGGAATGAGCCACGCGCTGCACTGCAACTGCTCAGCTTCAGTGAAATCCTGAGCTCGAAACAACAGACTCGGGTTTACCGCCTGCGTGCCAAGGCCTTCCTGGATGCCGGCTACCCGCTGGAAGCCAGCAAAACCCTGATTCAGCTCAATAGTATTCTTACCGACGAACACGACCGGGAAATCAATAACCAGGCCATCTGGCAAACCCTGTCCCTGTTACCCGTGACCACACTACAACAATTGTCCCAGGCACCACTGCATCCGGATTTCGCCGGCTGGGTGGAACTGGCCATCATCGCCAAACGCGGCCAGGTCGACTGGCAACACCTGCAACAGGCCATCATCGAATGGCAGAAGAAATACCCCGGTCATCCGGCTGCCAAGGTCTTCAGCCAGCAACTGGGCATGAAACAGACCGAGCTGGTGGAGCGGCCGCAGAAAATTGCCGTAATGCTGCCATTCAGTGGCCAATATGGTCCGGTAGCCAATGCCATCCGGGACGGATTCATGGCCGCCTATTACCAGCACCCCCGCATCGAAGACCGACCGGTACTGCGTTTTATCGATACCGGTAAAAACCCGTCCGCCATCTGGAACGACTATTACGATGCCATCAACCTGGGCGCCCAGTTCGTGGTCGGACCTTTCCTCAAAGCCTCTGTCACCAGCCTGACCCAGACAGGCGAGCTGGATGTTCCCACCCTCACCCTGAATTATTCACAGAGCAATGACCAGCCAGTTAAAAACCTGTTTGAATTTGGCCTGTTGCCGGAAGATGAAGCTCGCCAGGTTGCAGACCTGGCTTTCCATCAGGGTCACCAGTATGCCGCGGTGCTGGTGCCGCAAGGTGACTGGGGTGAACGCCTGGCGCGGGCCTTCCAGCAACGCTTTGAAGAGCTGGGCGGACAGCTGATTACCCAGCGTAGTTACACACCCGGCGCCAATGATTTCAAGCGCCCGATCCAGAGTCTGCTCAATATTAACCAGAGCTATGCCCGCTATCACCGCTTGCGCCAGGTGACCCATACCAAAATGCAGTTCACCCCGTATCGCCGCCAGGACGTTGACATGATTTTCCTGGCTGCCACCCCAAGGGATGCGCGCCAGATCAAGCCCCAGTTCAAGTTCCATTACGCCGGTGAATTACCGGTGTACGCTACCTCCCATGCTTTTACCGGCCAGGTAGACTCACGCGCCGACCGCGACATCGACGAGCTGTATTATGTCGACATGCCCTGGATCCTGGACCCGGCGCCGGAATACAAATCCATGCTGCTGAAGCTGTGGCCGGAAGAAGAACGCTATACCCGCTTCTTCGCACTGGGTGTGGATGCCTACAACCTGATCCCCATGCTGGGCCGTTTACAGGCCAGGAGTTATGAACGCTTCTCCGGACAGACCGGCAACCTGTACATCGATCCACTTAACCGTATCCATCGTGAACTCCTGTGGGCCCAGTTCATTCGTGGCGTACCTACCCTGCTGGACATCAACCAGCTGTCGGAAACCCTGAACCATGTTCCGCCTGAACAGAAACCGCAACAGGACTGACACCACAGCACGCGATACCGGCATGCAGGCGGAACAGCTTGCCTGTGAATATCTGCAACAGCAGGGCCTGACCCTGGTCGAACGCAATTACCACTGCCGCTATGGCGAAATCGATCTGATTATGCGACAGGGTAAAGCCATCGTGCTGGTGGAAGTGCGTTATCGCAACAACAACCGTTACGGCGGCGCCAAGGCCAGTATTACGCCAAAGAAAATCAGCAAACTTCAGGCTACCGCCCTGCACTATATGCAGCAACACCAGGTTCGCGGCCAGATGCGCTTCGATGTCATCGCCATCACTGGCAGCCCGGAACCCCATATTGAATGGGTCCGCAATGCTATCAGCTAAAGTGTCATTGTCCGCTAACGGTTGTTCGTGAAAAACGCCGAACAAAAGGTTATTCTTGCCCCCATGAATCTTACTGAACGTATTGAAAACAGCTTTAACAGCAGTATTGCCACCAAACAGACAGCACTTGCGGTATTACTCCAGCCCATTGCCCAGGCGGCCCAGACCATGACCCGCTGCCTGCTGAATGGCGGCAAAATCCTGTCCTGTGGCAACGGCGGTTCAGCCGGTGATGCACAACATTTTTCCTCGGAGATGCTCAACCGCTTCGAGATGGAACGTCCGGGCCTGCCCGCCATTGCCCTGACCACCGATACGTCCACCCTCACCTCCATCGCCAATGATTATTCCTATGATCAGATCTTTGCCAAACAGATCCAGGCACTGGGACAGGCGGAAGACATTCTGCTAGCCATATCTACCAGCGGCCAGTCCGGCAATATTGTGCAGGCGATCGAAGCGGCCCACGAACGCGGCCTGAAAGTGATTGCCCTGAGTGGCAAATCCGGCGGCGAAATGGCAGCGCGTTTGAACGACAACGACATCGAATTACGGGTACCGTCCGACTCCACCGCACGCATCCAGGAAGTTCACCTGCTCACTATCCACTGCCTGTGTGACCTGATCGACCATCAACTGCTGGGCGGTTAATGAACAAGGGCTTTATCCAGTGCCTGAAAACCTGCCTGCCGGCGGAACGGTTGCTATTACATGAAGCTGACCGACTCGCCTATGGTTATGACAATAGTCGTTTGCAGGACCTGCCTGATGCTGTTGCCCTGCCGGTATCCGCGGATGAAATCAGCCAGATAATTCATTGTTGCCGCAAACACCAGGTCGCCATTATTCCCCGTGGTCGCGGTACCGGCACCACGGGCGCCACGGTCCCTATCGATGGTGGACTGGTGATTTCGATGGAACGCATGAACCGGATCCTGGAGCTGGACCCCGCCAACCGGGTGATCCGCGCCGAAGCCGGCGTCAACAACCAGACGATCCAGGATGCCGCCGCCAGCGCCGGTTTTTTCTGGCCCCCCGATCCCACCAGCGCGGCCTACTGCAGCATCGGCGGTAACCTGGCGTACAACTCCGCCGGCCCGCGTGCCGTCAAGTACGGCACCTGCCGGGAAAACACCCTGGGCCTGAAACTCATTACCGGCACCGGCGAAACACTCAACTGCGGTGTCTACACCACCAAGGGCGTCGTAGGCCTGGATCTGACTCGACTGGTGATTGGCTCGGAAGGCGCTCTCGGCATCATTACCGAAGCCACCCTGAAACTGGTACCCCTGGCCCAGGGTAAACGCACCCTGAAACTCATCTACAGCTCCATGACAGCGGCGGCCAGTGCGGTCTCCCGCATCATGTCCCAGCCGGTGATTCCCTGTGCCCTGGAATTCATGGACGGCAATGCCCTGGATATTGTGCGCGCCTATTCCCGTGCCGATTTGCCAGATAATGCCGGCGCCATGCTGATGGTAGAAGTGGATGGATCCGAAGCCTGTCTCGACGACGCAGTGGCATCGGTAGCCGCCGCCGCTAAAGTGGATGGCCATGTGCAGACCCAGACCGCCACCACACCGCAGGAAATCCGCGCCCTGTGGGATACACGCAAGGCATTATCGCCATCGCTGCGCAAAATCGCACCGAAAAAAATCAATGAAGATGTGGTGGTGCCGGTATCCCACATGGCGGAGCTGATCAACGGCCTGAACGCCCTGAGCCAGAAATACGCCATTCCTATCGTCAATTTCGGTCATGCCGGCAATGGCAATATCCATGTCAATTTACTGGTAGACCCGGACGACCCGCACCAGGCATCAGTAGTGGATACCTGCCTGGATGAAGTATTCGACCTGGTACTGAAACTGCGCGGTACCTTGTCCGGTGAACACGGAGTGGGGATTGCCAAACGGGATTATGTCGCTCGGGAGCTGGGGAAAACGGAAATTGAGATTATGAAAGGTATTAAACGCCAGTTCGACCCGGATAACCTGCTCAACCCGGGCAAATCATTGCCGTTGTGAATTTGAAAAGAGAAGAAGCATTAGAAAAAAGAAAACGCGAAAAACGCAAATGAACGCAAAATAGTTTTTGTATGGGTTTTAGCGTCAGCTGAGATACTCGTATGCAGTCCCTCTAGCAGAAAACCCAGGGACGAATCCCACAAACAATATCGCGTTAATTCGCGTTCATTTGCGTTTTCTTTTAAGAACGTCTGGTATGACTACTTCACCACCCGCAAACTAGGTTTGCCGGAGCCATCGTCATCGCCGCCGGGCTCCGGGCCATCTCCCGGAGGTTCCGGGTTGCCGGGTTCGTCAGAAAACATCATTCCCTGGCCATTTTCACGGGCATAGATTGCCAGCACCGAATCGGTAGGCACAAACACATCCATGGGCTTGCCGCCAAAACGGGCATTGAAGGTAATTTCCTGGTCGCCCAGCATCAGGCTGCGTACTGCGACCGGAGCGATATTGAGAACGATTTTCCGATCCTGGATATATTGCTCTGGCACCACGGCACCAGCATAATCTGCGTCCACGAGTATGTAAGGTGTGGCTCCATTATCGACGATACACTGGTACAGGGCACGAATCAGATAAGGTCTGCTGGAAGTCATTGGCTTATTTCAGCATATTTAACTTGAAGAGGCCACCTGGGCGAAACACCCTTTACAGGCGCATTTCCTGTTCGGCTTCGCTCAGGCTATCGCGGAAAGTATCGCGGCTATAAATACGATCCTGGTACGTCAGGATCGATTTGGCTTCCTTCGCGGGCAGCTCGATACCCATGACCGGCAAACGCCATAACACCGGCGCAATTGTCGCATCCACCAGGGTGAATTCCTGGCTCAGGAAATACGGCATGGCGGCGAAAATTTCTGCCGATGCGATAATACTTTCCTGCAGCATCTTGCGTGACTTGGCCGCGGTTTTCTCCGGCTTGGTCAGAATGCTACCCATCAATGGGTACCAGTCATTCTCGATGCGATGCAATGCCAGGCGCGATTTGGCGCGTGACACAGGATCCACCGGCATCAGCGGCGGATGGGGAAAACGCTCATCCAGATACTCGATGATGACACGGGAGTCATACAACACCAGGTCACGATCCACCAGGGTGGGTACCGTGTTATAGGGATTGAGTTCTGAAAGATCTTCGGGAAGATGATTCAGATCCACATCTATGCCCTCAAAACTGATATCTTTTTCCGCCAGCACGATACGTGTGCGGTGGCAGTAAGGACAGGTTGGCGAAGAAAACAGGTTCATAGCATCTCTTGGATTGGTAAGAAGTGGAACATCAGTTCCAGATTATTCATAAAAGACTTGAATAGTATGAGTGCACATCCTTGTGCAGCCAGAGGACTAGTGAACGTCCTTCCAGTATTCCTTCTTGAGCAGGTAAGCGATAACACCGAAAATCGCCAGGAATAACAATACCCACTTACCCATGCTCTTTCTTTCAGTCTGGACAGGCTCACCCAGGTACACCAGGAAATTCACCAGGTCGCCAACGAATTTATCGTATTCCTTGGGCGACATTTTACCCGGAACCACAATTTCCATGTTCTCGAATACCTTGTGGTCATTGCCTTCAGCATCCTTTTCATCTTTGAAGTTGGCTTTCTGCAAACCCTGCAGTTCCCACAGTACATGCGGCATTGCCACATCCTTGAAGGCGATGTTGTTCATGCCACTGGGACGTGAGTCATCAATGTAGAAAGTACGCAGATAAGTGTACAGGTAGTCCGCACCACGAGCACGTGCGATAACGGTCAGGTCCGGGACCTTGGTACCAAATGCCTGCTTGGCATATTCCGGTTGCATGGCGATTTTCATCAACTGTCCGGACTTGGTTTTATCACCGCTTTCACTACGTGTGGTAATAAGGCCATCGACTTCGGCAGGTGTCATACCCAGGTCACGACCAATGCGGTTATAACGCATATAGTCGGCGCTGTGACAACCCATGCAGTAGGTAGCAAACGATTTGGCACCATTTTTCAATGACTCCATGTTATGCAGGTCGACCAGGGCCTTGTCCAGAGGCACACCACCTTCACTGGCCATTACCAGACCAGGAATCAACAGGAAAACTACGCTTAGCAATTTTTTCATTGAGTAACCCTCTCTGGAACAGCTTTGGTCTTTTCATTCTTCGAGGTGAAATACAGCACCACGAAGAAACCAAAATAAATCGCACTGAAGAACTGGGCGCCCAGAGTCTTCAACGGTGTCGGCGGTTGCATACCCAGGTAACCCAGTACCAGGAACGAAATCACGAACGCTGCCAGGTTGATTTTATAAATCAGACCGCGATATCGAATGGATTTTACCTTGCACTGATCGATCCAGGGCAACAGGAACAGCACGACAATGGCTGCACCCATGGCCATTACTCCACCCAGTTTGTTGGGAACGGCACGCAGGATGGCGTAGAAAGGTGTGAAATACCACACTGGCGCAATATGCGGCGGGGTCTTCAACGGATCAGACGGAATGAAGTTGGCGTGTTCCAGCATGTAACCGCCACCTTCCGGTGCGAAGAAAACGATAATGCTGAAGAAGAACAGGAATACGATCACACCGACGATATCTTTCACGGTGTAGTAAGGATGGAACGGGATGCCGTCCAGCGGGATACCGTTTTCGTCCTTGTTCTTCTTGATTTCCACACCATCGGGGTTGTTGGAACCCACTTCGTGCAGCGCAATGATGTGTGCAACGACAAGACCCAGCAACACGATCGGCAGGGCAATAACATGCAGGGCGAAGAAACGGTTCAGGGTCGCGTCGGAAACCACGTAGTCACCACGAATCCACAATGTCAGTGGATCACCGATGATAGGCAGTGCGCCGAACAGTGAAATAATTACCTGAGCACCCCAGTAGGACATCTGGCCCCAGGGCAGCAGGTAACCCATGAAGGCTTCCGCCATCAGCGCCAGGTAGATAAACATACCAAACAGCCATACCAGTTCGCGTGGCTTCTTAAAGGAACCGTACATCAGGCCACGGAACATATGCAGATACACCACCAGGAAGAACGCAGTCGCGCCGGTGGAGTGGATATAGCGAATCAGCCAGCCGTAGGGCACATCACGCATGATGTATTCAACGGATGCGAAAGCCATCTGGCCATCGGGCTTGTAATGCATAGTCAGGAAAATACCGGACAGGATCTGGATAACCAGTACCAGCAGTGCCAGGGAGCCAAAGAAATACCAGAAGTTAAAGTTCTTCGGGGCATAATATTTGGACAGGTGTTCTTCCCACATTTTGGTCAATGGGAAACGGGCATCAACCCAGTTCAGTAAGCTCTGCATTATGCTGCTCCTCCATCTTCACCAATCACGATCACCGAGTCGGTCTTGAAATAGTAAGGCGGTACAACCAGATTCAGTGGTGCAGGAACACCCTGGAACACGCGACCGGCCAAGTCAAAACGGGAACCGTGACAGGGACACAGGAAGCCGCCTTTCCAGTCCTCGCCCAGATCGGCAGGAGCCAGTTCAGGTCGATAAGTGGGGGAACAGCCAAGATGGGTACAGATACCAACCAGTACCAGGTATTCCGGTTTTCTGGAACGGTACTCGTTGTGGGCATATTCAGGTTGCTGGGCTTCTTCGGATGAAGGATCGCGTAAATGATCGTCGTTGGAAGCCAGATCTTCCAGATTCTTTTTAGTGCGTCGCACAATCCACACTGGCTTGCCTCGCCACTCAACCGTTAGCAACTGACCTTCGGTCATTTTGCTAATATCCGCTTCAACCGGTGCACCCGCTGTTTTAGCTCGCTCACTGGGGAGCCAGGACTCAACAAATGGTACGGCAACAAACCCGGCTCCGACGGCACCCACCGCAACGGTGGTATTGGTCAGAAAGCGGCGTTTACCTAGATCTACGCCTTCACTAGCCATGAGTACCTCACTTGACATGTTCTTTAAAATTATTTGTTGCTTCCCCATGGCCACCAAAGAGACGGTAATCATGCAAAAGCTAGCAACCTTTTGGATTCACGGCCACCGTGCAGGTACTGGCAGCCAAAAACGCGCTGTATCATAGCGGAAACAGGAGTATTAGCCAAGGGTGATTTCGGTTTTCACCACAAGATCAATAACTTAACAATATCAACCACCCACTTAGGTGGATTTTTCAGGCTCAAACCGGGTTCGGACAGTCAATGAATTCACAGCTCAGCTGAAATTTTTCCGCCAGATGCTTACCCAGGGCCTGCACACCATAACGCTCGGTGGCATGATGCCCGGCAGCAAAATAATGAACCCCGAGTTCGCGGGACTGATGGGTGGTTTGCTCGGAAATTTCACCACTGATATAAGCATCCACGCCCAGCTCGGCCGCGGCTTCGATATAACCCTGAGCCGCACCGGTGCACTAGGCAATGGTGGCAATCTCACCTTGATGACCACCATCCAGAAACAATGGCTGATGCTGCAGGCAGTCGTTCAGGTGCCGAGACAGGGATGCGGGAGTGAGTGCCGGCTCCAGCCGGCCCTGCCATAACAGTCCTTTCATTTTGCCCTGTTCGATACAGGAGACATCGATCAGCCCCAGTACCTGGGCAAGCTGGGCATTGTTTCCCAGATCACGATGGGTATCCAGCGGCAGATGGTAAGCCAGCAGGTTGATATCCTGTTGCAGCAATGCCTGCAGGCGTTTTTTCTTTATGCCGGTGATGGCTTCATGCTCGCCTTTCCAGAAATAACCATGGTGTACAAGTATTGCATCCGCCTGTTGCGCTATGGCCTGATCCAGTAACGCCTGGCTGGCGGTAACACCCATCACGATGTGATTAACCACCGATTTCCCTTCAACCTGGAGACCGTTTGGGCAATAATCGCGAAACTCATCCACCCTAAGGAGGTCATTGGTGTAGGAGACTATTTCCTGTAACCGAGCCATAATTGTTTCTCCCCATGAATAACCAGTCTCATTCTACACAGTTTTTTCTTACCTGGGTTTTGGCCGGGCTGAGTCTTGGATTGCTGGTGGTGGTACTTTTATCCGCCGGTCATTCAAGCTTCAAAGCAGACTTCGGTGGCAATAAAAAAATCACCTACGCCAAAGCCGTAGAACTGGCGGCACCAACGGTAGTGAGCATCCAGGCTTTCACCGAGGTCGTTCAGGACAACAATGACGAATTCCCGCTACTGAAAAAAACACCGGTCATCACCCTGAGACCTAACCAGGGCTCCGGGGTGATCATTGACCAGAAGGGGCACATCCTTACTAACTTTCATGTCGTTTCCGGCGCAGATCGCATCCTGGTGAGCCTCAACGATGGTCACCGGGTCGAAGCCAAGATACGGGGTTCCGATCCGGACACCGATCTGGCGGTCCTCACCATAAATCATTTCAACCATCCCAATATCCGCTTTGCCGATAGCAACCACGTCAATGTCGGAGATGTGGTACTGGCCATAGGTAACCCCTACGGTATCGGCATGACTGTAAGCCAGGGTATTATCAGTGCCACCGGGCGCAATCGACTGGGGTTGAACACCTATGAAAATTTCATCCAGACCGATGCGGCCATCAACCCCGGTAATTCTGGCGGCGCACTAATTAACAGCCTGGGCGAAATCATTGGCATCAATTCCCGGGTACTAAGTAAATCAGGGAATTTCCAGGGCATCAGTTTTGCCATCCCCATCGACATGGCCCTGTCGGTGGCCAAGGAAATCATTAATCACGGTAGCGTTGTTCGAGGCTGGCTGGGAGTGGAAGGTCGAGATCTCAATGCCCAGATACTGAAACTCATCGGCCTGCCCAAAGCCAGGGGGGTACTGGTAACCGAGGTATTCCAGAACGGTCCGGCAGACAAAGCGGGGCTAAAATCCGGGGACATCATCAGCCGTATCAACAAGACCACCATACGCGATACCCGGGATGTGCTGGACATCATCGCCAGAGGCCGTCCGGGTGAAAGCATTGACATCTACGGTATTCGCCGACGCCAGAGCTTCAAAACCAGCGCCATCCTGGCGCAACGGCCGCAATAAACTCAGTCCTGCAATATCTGCTGTAGAGCCAGCAACAGGGCCTGGTTTTGTTCCGGCTTACCCACGGTGAGCCGCAGGCATTGCTGTAGCGGGCCGCCGGCCGGGTGCAGGTTCTTGATTAAAATCCCACGTGCCTTCAGAGCTTCGAACACCCGTGTGGCATCATCCTGTAACAATCGAATCAAGATGAAATTCGCCTGGCTGGGATAAACCTGTAACTGTGCCATGCCAGATAAAGCCTGTAACAACCACTCTCGCTGCTCACGTATTTTCGCTGCCTGTTGTTCAAATACTTCGCTGTGTTGCAGGGCAAACACCGCGCTTTTCTGGGTCAGTATATTGATATTGTAAGGCAGACGAATCTTGTCCAGTTCCTGAATCCAGTGCCCGGCGCCCGCCAGCAATCCCAGGCGCAGACCCGCCAGTCCCATTTTTGAGACGGTGCGCATAACCAGTAAATTGTCATACGCAGGCAGTTGCGGCATAAACGAGGTCTGGGCGAACGGATGATAGGCTTCATCCACCACCACCAGGCCATAGCTGGCTTTAATGATGCGGTGAATAGCCGCCTCGTCGAACAGGTTGCCGGTGGGATTATTCGGGTAGGCCAGGAAAATCAACGCCGGATCATGTTGTTCTATCGCTGCCAGCACCGCTTCCACATCCAGCGAAAAATCCTGCGTCAAGGGTACTTCGATATAGGCCATGCCGGTAAACCGGGCGATCATGGAATACATCACAAAGCTGGGGGACACAGACAGAATACAGCGCCCCGGAGTAGCGACCGCCAGCGCCAGGATCTGGATTAACTCGTCGGAGCCGTTACCCAGTATGATTTCGGCATTTGCCGGTACATCCATGGTCTGTTTCATCAGACTGCTCAACTCGCTGGCAGCCGGATCAGGGTAACGATTCAGTTCCACATCCGCCAGTTGCGCCAACCAGGCCTGTTTCACATCATCGGGGAGTGGGTAAGGATTTTCCATAGCATCCAGCTTGATCATACCTCGGGCATCCGGCACGTGATAGGCTTTCAGCGCCTGAATTTCTGCACGTATCAGATCGGACATGGCATCTCTCCCATGACATTACCCCAGGATTAAAAACAGCCGATCATACCAGATTTGCCTGGCCGCATTCAGCCATCTTGAAATCCATATTCCCAGCCTTATATTTCAGACATACAAATACGAGTCTCACTAGAAGGAGGTGACTTATGGCTAATCTGATTAGAAGCAATCCCTGGCGTGTTTTCGATGAGCTGCAGAAGGAAATGAATCGCATGCAGAATTATCCGGCATCCAGTGAAGACGATAACGGTAACGTGGTAACCAGCGACTGGGCACCATCGGTTGATATTAAGGAAGAAGACGACAAATTCCTGTTAATCGCCGACATCCCCGGTGTCGACCCCAAGGACATCGAAGTACACATGGAAAATGGCGTGCTGACGATCAAGGGCGAAAAAGAAAGCGAAAAGAAAACTGACCGTGAAGGCTACAAACGTATCGAACGTACCCACGGTGTTTTCTACCGCCGCTTTAGCATGCCGGATGGCGTTAACCCGGATGGTATCCAGGCTAATAGCAAGCACGGGGTTCTCACTGTAACCATTCCCAAGAGCGAAGCGGTTCAGCCGCGTAGAATCGAGGTGAGCTAATCCGGCCCATAAAAAAAGCCCGCTTTACGCGGGCTTTTTTTGCCTGTTAAAGGTACAGGAAATTATTCGCCAAGATAGGCCTTGTCGGAAGCTTCGACAGTTCCTACACTCCAGGCGCCGCGAGACTTGGCATGTTGAACCGCTGCATCGACGTCAGCTGCTGAAGCGTTCTGATCAATATCGAAAACCTGGCCGGGATAGATCAGATCCGCATCCTTGATCTTGTCGCGGTTGGCTTTATAGATCAGAGGCCATTCGTAAGGATTGGCGTAAATTTCATCCTTGCCAGAAATGTTCCACAGGTTGTCACCTGCCACTACCTGATAGCTATCTGCCTTACCCATGGAACCGGTCTGGTTGGCAGAGTCCTCGGAAGCCATGGCAGCACCGGTGCCGTTTTCAGCATCCAGCTTGGCGTTCTGCTCACGTGCCTGCTGCTGAGCATTCTCGCCCTGGCGGCGAGCCTTGTCGGCCAGATCCATTGCTTTCTGGTAGTCACCGGCAGCCAGTGCTGCTTCAGCCTGTTTGATGATTTTGCCGGTATCGCGCCATTCGTGACCCATTTTCTTGGCCTCGGCATTGGCGGATTTGGCGTCGGCAATGGCCTTTTCAGCACTTGCCTGATCAGCTACAGGTGCTGCAGATTGTTCAGGTGTGGATGCACAACCAGCCATAAGCCCCACTACAAACAGGAGCATGATCAATGGTCTGGCAATAAGATTGTTTTTCATAATTAGTTCTCCGGATACGGGTCTGGTCCTGATTTTTATTCCAACAAAGAGTAGCAATGTGTTGCGGTGTATTCAAGCAAAGCCTGATAAATATCTGTAATTCTTTAGGTTAACTTGTGATGCAACTCCGCTTTTTCCCCCTCTCTTATTAGAGTATCCTTACGCACCACCCAGGAAATCCAGAATACTAGAGTTCAGTTATGACAACTAAAATACGTATTTATCACAACCCACGTTGTTCAAAATCGCGCCAGACGCTGGATATCCTCCAGCAACAGGACGCGCAGCCCGAAATCGTCGAATACCTGAAAACGCCCCCTTCCCGAGAGGAACTGGAGCAGATACTGGCAATGCTGGGGCTGGAGCCTCGCCAGCTGATGCGCACCAAGGAAACCGAATACCAGGCCCTGAAACTGGATGACAAAAGCCTCAGTCGCGAGCAGTTGATCCAGGCGATGGTGGACAATCCCAAACTGATTGAACGACCGATCGTCATCAATGGCAAGCGTGCCGCGATTGGCCGCCCACCGGAAAAAATTCTCGAGATCCTGTCATGAGCAACGAAATACTGGTGCTGTATTACAGCCAGGGCGGTGCTACCGCCGAGATGGCCCGCACCATCGCCCACGGCATCGAACAGGTGGAAGGCATGAGTGCACGCCTGCGCACTGTGCCGGCGGTATCCAGTGTCACCGAAGCCACCGCAGCCGGCGTACCGGATACCGGCGCACCTTACGCCAGTCTGAATGACCTACGTCAATGTGACGGCCTGGTACTGGGGTCCCCAACCCACTTCGGCAACATGGCCGCTGCCTTAAAATATTTCATCGACTCCACCGGCAGCCTGTGGATGAACGGCGACATGATTGGCAAACCGGCCGCGGTATTTACTGCCACCGCCAGTATGCATGGCGGTCACGAATCCACCTTATTAAGTATGATGCTGCCGCTAATGCACCACGGCATGTTAATGCTAGGACTGCCCTACAGTGAAATAGCCCTGCACAAAACTCGCACCGGTGGCTCCCCCTATGGCGCCAGCCGGCTCACCAGTAATGACGAAAACCAGCCCATGAGCGAAGACGAACGTCAGCTTTGTATGGGCCTCGGTCGCCGCGTTGCTGAAACCGCCAAGCAATTAAAGAAATAAATCATGAAGCCTATTACCGTTTTTCGCCTGTTAACTCTACTGGGCTATTTTGGCCTGATCTTTTTTATCATGGCCTGGCATCTGTTTATCCATCCACTGGCACCGGAATATATTTCCATTACCCTGCTGATGCAGGTAGGTCCGTTAATGTTTGCCCTCAAAGGCATACTCCACGGTCGCGCCTATACCCACGCCTGGGCCAGTTACCTGGCGCTGTTGTATTTTATTATGGGGGTATGGTTTGGAGCCACGGAAGATACCCGTCAGTTTGGGGTGATCATCTGCCTGCTCAGCATTAACTTTTTTATTGGTGCCGTTTTTTATGCGCGCCTGCGCGGCCGGGCCGACAAACAGCTGCAGCAAGCCGGCGAATAAGTGACTAGCAACCAATGAATGGCCGGTATTTGATCCATGACAATGCCGCCTGCCAGCGACTGATCTAGTCTGTATTCATTCCCCAAGAGAAGGCCTTCATTGTGTACACGCTGGAAGAACTGAAAAAACAGAATCGCGAAATCGACGCCCTGCTGGAATTACTTTCCGCCATCAAGGATCATAAAAACCTGTGCACCAATCCATTTGTGTGCGACCTGGTCAGCCGGTTTAATGAAAAAGTCTGGATGCACCTGGTATTCGAGGAAAGCACCATCTACTCAGAGCTGCAAAAGCACCACAACCCGGACATCGAAAAAATTCTCACCCAGTTCAACCAGAGCGCCAGAGAAATCAGAAAACTGTTTACCCACTATGTGAAAAACTGGTGCAAAACCGGTAACCAGCCCCATGACCATGATGCATTCGTGGAAGAATCGGAGCAGGTATATCATCTCATGGCTGCACGAATCAAATTTGAAAATGAAGAAGTTTTCCCTCTAGTGGAAGCTCATTTCGAACAGAACGAACAGGCTTGATTGAAATCAATCCAGGCGCATTATTCATACTATTAACCCGGCTGTAAAGTATACCTAAGGAAACTCTGATTAATCCAGAGTTTCCGCAGCACAAGGACGTGCTGCCATTTTTTAAATGGTTGATAAGCCATTGAAAATGAAGAAAAAGGTAAAATCGCATTTTACCTTTTTCGTGCTCTGATAATTCACGGATGAATTAATCAGCTTCCCTAAATATACTG
>Ga0114931_10000415_pt1 | contig 50716 bp, 52 predicted proteins | sample 2SBtaG_FD_89579 | JGI IMG/M metagenome (GOLD analysis project Ga0114931, IMG submission 89579) | Deep subsurface microbial communities from Kolumbo volcano to uncover new lineages of life (NeLLi) - 2SBTROV14_V59a metaG | ecosystem: Environmental > Aquatic > Marine > Volcanic | place: Kolumbo... | reverse complement strand
TGGGTCATTGGAAAGTAAAAGTCGGGTGTCGGTGGTGTCCCAAGCCAGAGCCATGCTATGTTATGTGTGGGTACGCTACCTTGGTCGGAGTGGAAGACAACTTGCCGAAACATTGGGTGTGAGACCACAGTCAGTTTATTCATCCTCAAATCGGATTGAACGTACTAAAGAGGTGAGCGAAATTGATTTGGAACGTTGGTGCAAATGAGTTTCTTGAATAAGTTGGCAACGTCCCCTATAACATCTCACTTGGTTTTTGCCACTTACCTTCGGTGTTTTGCTGAGTTGAGACGTTTCTTACGTGTACGTGTCGAAAAAAATATTCCGAAAAATTAGCACGTTACGCGTCGGAAAATCGGAAAAAGTCTAAATTGAAATGCGCGGAAAGTAGGTCATATAGGGTTTTGATTTTTAAATTCATCTTTGCTTGGGAAGGGAGGACTGAGCTTGAACATAGTATTGATCATCGCCTAAAGAGTGAAAATATTGGCGAGACTGAAGGGTCAGGTGCAATTGGGCCCGAATACTCATATATAGATTTTAAGTGCGAAAACCTAAAGCAGGCTAAAGATATTATACAAAAAACTGTGGAAAAACATTTTGGGGGAGTGGCCTGGGAAATTCAGGAACTTTAAAACTAATACCAAGCGATCTAAATAGCTGAGAAAAAGCTGGACATTTGCCTCACATTCAACTAACCTAGTTTGGGATGATTCAAACCTAGATCGACTTTCAGAACCACGAAATAGCTTAACGGAAGCGCGCTAAATCTATATATTTTGGAAGGGAATTGACTCATGAACGGTCAAATTCGGTTACTAACGACTAAACGAGGAACCTGCCTTACCCATTCGGGCTACGGCGACGAATCAGCCGTGGCCTGCGTTTTGATACAGCGCCCTACCGAGCCCGGTTGGCAAATACTGGCATCGACCCAAATAGCATTATCCAGCTTGGCATTTTCAAGTCTGGCGCCGGCCATAGTCGCCTCGGCAAGATTGGCATAGGATAAATCCGCGCCACTGAAATTGACGCCGGACAGGTCGGCTTTTTTGAATGCCGTACCGGTCAGGATTGCCCCGGTCAAATTGGCGCCCTGCAGTTTAGCAATACTCAGGTCCGCGTAGGATAGGTCACTGTTTTTCAATTTGGCACCGGACAGATTGGCGCCGGACAGATTGGCACTACGCAATCGGGAACCGGACATGGATTTACCCTGCAATTGCGCCCCCTGTAGCTGGCAGTTTGTCCAGTCCACCCCTGGCTGCGGCTGGCCGCTGCAAACCTGATTTAAATGAACCGGTTCATGATTGGGGTACAGGGTCAGCAAGACTCCGATAGACAGCACCAGCGAGGTAACGCCCACCAATACGGCAATTTCCGCTTTGCGGCTGGGTTTTTTAGGTAGCCGTTCCTTGCTCAATTCGCTTTTAAACTTGCGATATTCCAAAATGGTGGCCGACTCGGGCTTGCGTCGATCGCCGCCGCGACGATTGACATTAACATTGAAGCGATCGCCCCGCCGATCGTCGAATTTTCTTTCATCTTCCTTCATGCGTTCGGCAATCAGTCGTTGATCGGCTTCAGGCGAAGAAACATCACGGGCCACTTCGGGTATGATTTCCGTCAACTGGGTCAGGCGTTTCCATGATTTTCGGTCGGTACTGAGTTCGTCTTTTTCGTTGATACGACCGAGTATGATAAAGCGCTGGATTTGCTTTAGGGGATGGGGGCCGCTAATGGTGTTGCCGCGGCGTGTGTACCATAGGTGCTGGATGTTTCCTTCGGGCAAAACTCTCATAGTTCAAAAATCCTCGGTCAGCAGATTCCCTGTAGCGATCTATCAGGGTACCAGCCTAACACCACCCTGTGTCATCTTAATCCAAAAACGGGAAGGATTGAGGAATTTATCGGCTTGCCGGTAAAAAAGTTAACACATTACCGATGTAGGGGAAATGACTAATTGACTCATATAGTTAACTTGCTTTTTTTACATTATGCATTAATGCAATCAGTTCCGCCTCGCCGCGGGGCAGACCCAAAATATTGACCAGTTCATCCACACCCATGCCTTTTTTCGCCATAGCGATGGCTTGCCCGTAGGAGTGGTTCATGGGATCGCGCAGTTCAATTTGCTCCTGCCGGTCGCCGAGTTTGCGTAATTGTTTTTCCACATGCATGGCGCGGCTGCTGGCCCGTGTTGCCGTGGCGCAGATCACATTAAAATCCTTACGCAGAGTCTCCAGCAGCATCTGGTTTTTTCGAACCTTTTTCTGCATTCGGTAACTCAATGAAAAGACCACCAGCATACTGATCGCGCTGGTAGCGATGGCGAACAATCCCAGTAGTACTAACCATTCAGGAGCCATGTGTTAATTCTCCGAATATCATATATATTCGTCTATATGACCTTTAGCCGATGGCGGCTTCGCTTCTTCCTTACTGCGGCGTCTCCGGCGTTTTTGACCCGCCTGCTTTTCAGCGTCTTTTTTCACCGGTATGACCGGTGTCACGGGTCGCAAAGGTTTAATGTCAACCATATTAAAAACTGTTAATGTCAAGCAATTCGTTTTCTGTCATCAGCCGATTCAAATCGATCAATATCAACAATTGTCCATTGACACTGGCCACACCCTGGATATATTTTGCGCTTTCATCATTGCCCACATTGGGTGCGATTTCAATCGCCGACGAGCGTAAATCCAGCACTTCAGCCACGCTGTCCACTAAAATGCCTATCACCTTGCCTTCCACTTCAATGATGACAATGCGGGTGGAATCATCCATGTCAATCGACGGCAACCCAAAACGGTTTCGGGTATCGATGACGGTTACGACATTGCCCCGCAAGTTCACGATTCCCAATACGTAATTGGGGGCACCGGGAACCGGAGCGATTTCCGATACCCGTAATACTTCCTGAACCTGCATGACGTTTATACCGTATGTTTCGCTGTCCATGCGAAACGTCACCCACTGCAGAAGCGGATCGGCGGATTCTTGCTGCGCTAATTGCGTCATCGACTACTCCTCACAATCGGACACTGGTCATGGCATGTATCGGCCATCCTGGCCAACGGTTTAAAACCAACGTCATGTTTTCGCCGTGGGGGTTACTGGTAGAACGGTCCGGTTTGCCGGAAAATTCCATCTGTCGTTGTTCTGAAACTAAAGCGGGCGTCCCTGCCCAATATTTCCTTGAACCCAACCTGGCTACAAGGCTTTCGCCCTGCAAGTAAGATAGCTGCAGTATTTATGCCAAGGGATTTCCACCATCACCGGCATATAGACGAATAATGGCATCGGTATCAAGTAAAACAGTAGCTTGGCGTTCCTGAACACCGGACAGAAACAAGTAATGACAGGTGTCTCGACACCATAGAACATCGTCTTCCGTCACAAATTCGACACCGTCTATACTGTCGCAGCCGAAACACCAGTGTCCGCCGCCGACGACAACGGCTTTTTGGGGTTGTGGTAAATTCGATCTCAACCGGGTGTACTGGTGGGGAATGATGGTAAACCCCAAATGAATACATTGTATGGCGTTGGCCAACGTAACCAGGCCGCATTCGGCAGGCCATTCAATATTATTCGGTAAATCAAGAAGCTGTATGACCTTGTCAAAATCGATGGCAAGCTTTATGCCTACCAGACTGAGTGTTAGGACTTTACACTCACCCGCAGAAGCTTGCCCGGCGAAGCCTGGCATACCGGCCAGGGGGTGGTAGTCGTCAACGAGCTGGGGTTTTGACGCCGGTGCCGTCAATAAAATGTCAATGTCAGGTTGCTTGATGTCAACGTCCTGGTTGTCGTGTGCACCGACATTGGCGTCATTGTTTGGGTGCACCGTTTGCGGTGGCGGCAGGTAGCTGCGTCGGTACACTTTGCGATCCACACATGTTACCGATTCGGTCAAAGACTCACCGCAAGTTGCCGCAGCCATGGCCGGTTCTGACTCGGTTTGGGGTTCGACACTGTCGCCGTCCTCATCCAACAGGACTTTGATATAGTCAAACATCACCGAATCGTCGGCCATCAGTGGATTTCCTCAGTCTCCATCATGGGAGGCGCCGAACAGCAGCTCTCCACATAGTTTAGTAATTCATGGTAGGCAACCACCCCCCGCGCGCCCGGATTGATGTACGATAGTGGCGCCCCGGCAAAACACGCATCACGAAACTGGGTATCCACGGGAATCACGGCCTGGCAAACGTGCTCGCTAAATTTAGCGCGCAACATCTCCAGTACGGTGTGTGATACACGTGTGCGCGTGTCAAACATGGTAGGCACAATGGTATGTTGTAACTGAAGATTGCGGGCTTTATTTATCATGGCAATGGACCGGCACATACGCTCCAGGCCTTTGACCGCAAGTAATTCGGTCTGTACCGGTACGATCAGGTGATCACAGGCCGCCAACGCGTTGACCATCAGAACTCCAATAACCGGTGCGCAATCAATAATGACGTAATCAAACGCATCCTGAAGCCTGCGAAAGGCCCTTTGCAGGATCAAACCCTTGCCTGAGCGGCCGCTTAAACGGCGGTCAAGGGTCGCCAAGGCGGTCGAGGCGGTCAAAATATGCAGATTCAGAAAATTGGTTGCGCAAACCTGCTCGGCCAGGACATCTTCCTGATCCGGTTTTTCGAACAGCACGTAAACTCCACGTCCGGCATCTTCCGGACTGTAGCCAAAGTAACAGGTTAATGAACCCTGCGGGTCCAAATCAATCAACAGGGTTTTGTGGCCTTGGCCGGCCAGCATGCCGCCAAGTGTGATCGCGGTGGTCGTTTTACCCACACCGCCTTTCTGATTGGCAACTGCCCATATCTTCCTTTTATGCATCGGGTTTTCCAATTTCCTAGGGTTGATTTGACTTTCCATGTTCAGGGCCGGGGGTCGAGCTTTCCAGTGCACCGTCGGGTGTCCGTGGACGGGTATTAAACCTTTTCACTTGCCGGTTCTCCAACACCACCACCACAACCCTGCGATTGCGTTGTCGGCCGTCTGCAGTCTTATTATCGGCAATCGGCCGGAATTCCCCGTACCCAACCGCCGCCATTTGTTCGGGTTTAACGCCCATGCGGGCGAACAAATGCACCACCGACGCCGCACGCGCCGCCGACAGTTCCCAATTGGAGGGAAATATTCGGGTGTTGATGGGAACATTGTCGGTAAAACCTTCCACCTGCAACGGATTGGGGTGCCTTTCCAATACTTTGGCCACTTTCAACAATACCGGTTTAGCGGCAGCGGTCAAATCGGCTTTGCCGCTGGTAAATAACACACTGGTTTTTATATCCACTTGCACCCAGTCTTCACCACGCGTCACCGTAGCCAGGTCCTGTTCCATCAAATCGTCCAGGGCGTCTTTCATTTCATGTTCAATGTCCTGCAGATTCATTAACTCGGTGGTGCCGGGTACTTCAACAAGCTGGGAGTTTTGGGTGGGCGAACGAAGCGGTTTACCCACTTGCACGGGATTCAAGCTCGATGGTGCATTGCGAAAAGCCGACGTCAGCGAATCGGACAAAACCCGGTACTTTCCTTCATTGACCGAGGAAATGGAATACATAACCACAAAAAACGCGAACAGCAGGGTGATAAAATCCGCATACGAGACCAGCCATCGCTCGTGGTTTTCGTGTTCTTCGTGAGGTTGCTTGCGTGCCATGGGATTATTGCAGAAAACCCTGCAACTTTAATTCGATATTACGGGGATTTTCACCTTCGGCAATAGAGATAATTCCTTCCACGACCATTTCCCGGTACTGAATTTGATTGTGCACCACTGCTTTCATTTTGTTGGCCAGAGGCAGACACAACAGGTTGGCAAAGCCCACGCCGTAGATGGTGGCGACAAAGGCCACGGCAATACCACTTCCGAGTTTGGAAGGGTCGGCCAGGTTTTGCATAACATGAATCAAACCCATGACCGCACCCAAAATACCCACGGTCGGTGCATACCAACCCATCCCTTCATATACCTTTGCGGCCTGGTTTTCATGATGTTCCTTGACACTGATTTCCACTTCCAGAATGGCCCGTATCGCTTCGGGTTCACTACCGTCAACGAGCAGTTGCAAACCCCGCTTGGCAAACACATTGGTTTCCGCTTCGGCGATAGCCTCCAATCCCAGCAACCCTTCCTTGCGCGCGATATTGCTCCAATCGACGATCTATTCAATAAGCTTGGTCTTGTTTTCAGTACTGGGAAAAAACACCCACATCAACATTTTGATCGACTTGAGAAATACAGACATGGGCGATTGCAGCATGATAGCGCCGATAGTGCCGCCGATAACGATAAGAAACGCCGGACCGTTGATCAGTGAATCAAGATGACCGCCTTCCAGGTGCTGTCCGACAAGTATGGCGCCGAAGGCCACCCCCAACCCCAAAAAGCTGAGGAGGTCCATACCTACACCTTATGCGCTAAGTGATTCCCGATTTCCGTCAGGCTAAAAACCGAATCAGCAAGTCCGGCTTCCACAACGGACATCGGCATTCCATAAACCACGCAACTGCTTTCATCTTGCGCCCAAACAGTGGCCCCTTTCTGCTTGAGTAATCGCGTACCCTCACGACCGTCGGCCCCCATGCCGGTCATGATAATGACCAGCATGTTCCCGCGCACGTATTCCGCCGCTGATGTGAACGTTGTATCGACACAGGGTTTATAGTTCTGATTCGGCGGGCTTTCCTTAACTTTCAAGATCAATCGTCCGCCGGCGCGGGAAACCACCATTTGTTTACCACCCGGTGCCAAATAGGCGTGGCCTGGGGTAATAATATCCCCATCCGCGGCTTCCGTGATGGTGATTTGACTCATCTGATCCAGGCGTTGAGCAAAGGCTGCCGTAAACGTGGCGGGCATGTGCTGCACGAGCAGTATCGGCGTCTTAAAACCGGGGGGAATATGGGACAAAATACGTTGCAATGCCGCCGGCCCGCCGGTGGAGGTACCGATCAATATCATGCTGTAATGGTCGACGCCTTGAACATGGTGAACCGGCCTTGGCGGTGGCTTGGCAATTCGAGTGTCATGTTTTTGTACCGCCGCGACATGGGCCCGGGCGGTGCTGTTTTTCCCGGCTATGGCTCTAACCCGCGAGCACAACAGACGTTTGGCCTGTTCTCGGTCTTTGGACACATCTTCGAACTTTTTCGGTAAGAAGTCCATGGCGCCGGCATCCAGCGCGTCCAGCGTTGCCGTCGCGCCTTCGTAAGTCAACGAGGAAAACATCAGCACAGGCGTGGGTTTGATGGCCATAATCCGCCGCACTGCTGAGATCCCGTCCAATACCGGCATTTCAATATCCATGGTAACCACGTCAGGCTTGCACTTAATGACTTTCTGAACCGCCTCCAGTCCGTCCTTGGCGGAATCGACGACTTCAATACCGGGATCTGCGTTTAAAATTTCCGTCACTCTACGCCGAAAGAAACCCGAATCATCAACGACTAAAACTTTAATGGGCATAGCTTATTTTTTTTCCGTAGGCTTGCATCAACCCGGGTACATCCAAAATTAACGCAATATGACCATCACCGGTAATAGTGGCTCCGGCCATGCCGGGGGTACCGTGCAACAGCGCACCCAGGGGTTTGATGACAACCTCTTCCTGACCGGTCAAATGGTCGACGACAAAACCGACTTTCTGGGTTCCTACATGTACCACCACCACATGGCCGCCGGCGTGTTCCGACTGACGGTCTCGCACCAGCCATTTGCTTAGAAAAAACAGTGGCATGGCTTTATCGCGCACCATGATCACCAATTGTCCGTCAATATTGTTGGTTGACGTTAAATCCAGATCGAAAATTTCGCTGACGCTGACCAGCGGCAGTGCAAACGTCTGGTTACCCAGCACTACCATGAGTGTCGGCATAATGGCCAATGTCAAGGGCACCTTAATAGCGAACCGGCTGCCCTTTCCCAGCTTGGAATCGATATCGATGGAGCCGTTAAGTTGCGATATCCGCGTCTTCACCACGTCCATGCCCACACCACGACCGGACACATCGGTAATTTGCTGCTTGGTGGAGAAACCCGGTAAAAAAATCAAATTAAAGCAGTCTTTTTCGTCTAACCGTTCCGCGGTATCGGCATCGATCAAGCTGTTTTCGATGGCTTTTTTCTTTATATTTTTCGGATCAATGCCGGCCCCGTCGTCTTCGATAGACAACAGAATATGATCACCTTCCTGTTCGGCAGCCAACACCATGGTTCCGGCCCGGGGCTTACCCACGCTTTCACGTTGTTGCGGGCTTTCGATTCCGTGATCGACGGCATTACGAACCAGATGCACCAGAGGATCGGCCAGGGCTTCGACCAAATTCTTATCCAAATCGGTATCTTCACCCTGCAATTCCAGCAACACTTCCTTTTTCAGACTGCGGGCCAAATCGCGTACTACCCGTGGGAAGCGGCCGAAAACTTTTTTAATCGGTTGCATGCGTGTTTTCATAACCGCCGTTTGCAGATTGGCGGTTACAACATCCAGATTGGCAACCGCTTTAGCGACTTCGTCATCACCACCCAACGTGTTTTCCAAGGTGACCAGCCGGTTTCTTACCAGAACCAGTTCACCCACCATGTTCATGATGTCGTCCAAGCGTTTGGTGTCAACACGTACCGTCGTTTCACCGGTGGCTGACGCCGCGTCTTTAGGCGGCGCCTTGGGTGCCTGCGCGACGGGTACCGAACCGATTTTTTCAGCGGGAACTTCAACCGGCGTCGCTACCAACGCCGGTTTCGCCGGCGGCGGCGAAGCCACCGAGCGTTCAACCGCATCGGAAATACTGTTACCCTGCATTTCATCCAGTAAAGCCTCAAACTCTTCTTCGGTTATTTTTTCGTTACCACCCGTTTCCGCCTTATCCGGCTGCGGCGGTGCAGCCGCGGACTTGGGCTTACCATGGATTTCATCCAATAAGGCATCGAATTCTTCTTCGCTGATGGTGTCCGTCGTTGAACCGGTATTAGCGGGTGCTGCATCAAGAATTTTTTCGAAGGCTTTGTCGGCAGCCTGTTTATCATCCGCTTGAGACGGCGTATCATCCTTGCCGCTTGACGCCGGACTCGGGGATGCTTGATCGTCCACTTCCATGACGCCGGTGGCATACCGTTTTAACACGACGATCAATTCGGGATCAGCCGCCTCAAGCGAGGCGGACGTACGCAACAGTTCAAACTGCTGATTGAGATAGTCCAAAACTTTTAAGACATAGTCCATCAATCGTGAGTCGGCGACCATATCACCCTGGCGCAACAGATTGAAAACATCTTCGGCGGAATGGCAAACTTCCACCAGTTCATGAAGGTTTAGGAAACTGGCGCCACCTTTGATTGTGTGAAAACCGCGAAAAACGGCATTCAGAAGGTCTTTGTCGGTGGGATTTCGTTCCAGATCGACCAACTGCTCGCTGAGTTGCTCGAGAATCTCGCCTGCTTCGATTAGAAAATCCTGTACGATTTCATCTTCCGGATCAATCGTCGACATAATGGTTAAAATCCCAAGCTAGATAGCAGGTCGTCCACGTCGTCCTGTCCTGACAACTGGTCCTCAGTATCCACATTGGGAACCGCAGGTCCGGCCAGTTGTCTTTCGGGTACCGGCTCAGAGGGCAATTGTTCGCCGCCGGAAATTCGTATGAGATTCACTAAATTGTTTTCTACATCCTGTACCAGATTTATAACCCGGCGGATTATCTGTCCGGTAAGATCCTGGTAATCCTGGGCCATGACCACTTCACTCAGGTTACTTTTTAGTTGTTTTGAACTGTCTTCCACCTGAACAAAGAAATCTTTTAATTGGAAGGCCACTTCGCGGAATTCCTCCACCGACATGTCCTTGGCCATAAACCTGCGCCATAGTTCCTGCAGCGCATGAGCCGTACTGCATACATCATCGGCAAGCGGTAAACTATCTTCGACCAGATTCAGCACTTTGTGTGCCGATTTATCCGTCATATCAATAACATAGTTCAATCGTTCCTTGGCGTCGGGAATTTCCTGCTCGGCAATATCGGTCAACCGAACATCCAAATGAAAACTGGAAATAGCATTGTGAAGTTCCCGGGTAAGCTTACCCAACTCCGAAAACAAACTGCTTTCATGAAGCTTGGATATATTCTCCAGCAAACTGGACACTTTCTCTTCGTTTCCGGCCTCCAATTCCGCAATCAACTCGCGAGCTTTCAGTAATATTTCTTCTTTTACCTGTTCGAGATTTTCCATAATTTTCGCCTCCCGGCATATTACGCACCGGCTTCAATGCGTTCGAAAATTTTGTCAAGTTTTTCTTTTAGCGTAACCGCGGTAAACGGTTTAACTATATATCCGTTCACGCCCGCCTGTGCCGCTTCGACAATCTGCTCGCGTTTTTGCTCGGCGGTCACCATCAACACGGGAATCTTGGCAAGACCGGCGTCGGCTCGCATGGCCTTAAGCAAATCAATACCCTGCATACCGGGCATGTTCCAGTCGGTAACCACAAAATCGATACCGCCGGCCTGCAATATCGGCAATGCCGTTGAGCCGTCATCCGCTTCAAGGGTATTGTTAAACCCTAAATCGCGCAGCAAATTACGAATAATCCTTCTCATTGTTGAAAAATCATCGACAATGAGAATTTTCATATTCTTATCCAAGGCAACCTCCACTGAAATTTGATGAAACAGTCATCCCATGCCTACCTAACGGTCTTTCCATTCATTCATACGCGCCTGAAGCCGGATAACAGCCTGGCTGTGAATCTGACTAACACGCGACTCGCTGACACCCAACACGGCGCCGATCTCGCGCAAGTTCAGCTCTTCATCGTAATAAAGCGCCATAACCAAACGCTCGCGTTCGGGAAGTCCGGAAATAGCCTCGCTCAAGCACGATTTAAAATCCGTTCGCTGCAAGCCATCCAGCGGACCCGGTGAATGGTCGGCAAGATTATCCGTAATGCCCTCACCATCAACGCCCATATCTTCAAAACTAAAGACTTTATAGCCGCTGGCGTCCTGCAGAATCTTGTGGTACCCGTCCAGGGAAATACCCAGCAATGCCGCCACTTCGTGGTCGCGTGCATCGCGCCCCTTGTCGTTCTCGATTACCCGCACAGCTTCGGCAACCTGCCGTGCTTTACGGTGTACCGATCGGGGTGCCCAGTCGCTTTTGCGAATTTCATCCAACATCGCGCCGCGAATTCGGATACCGGCGTAAGTTTCAAAACTCGCCCCCTGACGGGCATCATAATTACGTGACGCCTCCAGCAAACCGATCATCCCCGCCTGAATGAGATCATCGGCTTGGACATTCGGCGGCAACCTGTTCATCAGGTGATACGCTATGCGTTTAACTAGAGGAGCGTAACGCGATACAAGTTCATCTTGCTCGCTCGACTTCACTCCCGATTGAGTAGCTGCATACATTGCTAATCCGTTCATATTGCTATCCCCCATTGCCAAAACTCGGCTCAATGAGGCGTTCGACAAAAAATTCCAGGTGTCCCGCAGCCGTCGTGGGTACAGGCCAGTTATCGGCTTTTTGGGCCAAATTCTTAAATGCCACCGCCGCCCTGCTTCGCGGGTATGCATCCACAACGGCCTTCTGCCTCTGAATGGCTTTCTTCACATACTCATCAAAAGGAACCACACCGATATAGTCGAGTGCCACATCAAGAAACCGATCCGTGGTTTTCACCAGTTTCCCGTACAGTTCTTTTCCCTCCTGGACGCTTTGAGTCATATTGGCCAGTACATGAAATCGGTATTGACCGAAATCGCGGCTGAGCACTTTTATTAATGCATAGGCGTCGGTAATCGACGCCGGTTCATTGCAAACCACAACAATGATTTCCTGTGCGGCTCTGCTAAAAAGCGTGACGCTCTCATGGATACCCGCCGCCGTATCCACAATCAGTGCGTCAATCTTCTGATCCAGTTCACTGAATGCACGAACCAGTCCAGCATGCTGTGCCGTGTTCAGATGGGCCATGTGCTGCATGCCGGATGAAGCCGGTATGACCTGCAATCCGCCAATTGACTGTACGATGACTTCATCGAGTGTGCGTTCGCCATTGATAACTTGAGACAGGTTGTAGCGGGGACGCAAGCCCAGCATCACGTCCACATTGGCAAGTCCAAGATCCGCGTCAAACAGCATTGTTCGCCTGCCTAACTGAATCATGGCCAAAGCGATGTTCACGGCGACACTGGTTTTACCTACGCCACCTTTACCGCTGTTGACTGCAATCACGCGCACCGGACGCGCTTGTTTCACAGGCGATAGAGCCTGCTCACCCAATGGATACATTTTCGGTAGTCTCCCCGAATTCAACTGCCAATTCATCGTCTGGCAATTCATGGTTGTTATGACGGGACAAAGTGACGCATTTACTGACCAGGTTCGATGTTTTAGCCAAATGCAAGTCTTCCGGAACCCTCTGCCCCTCGGACACATACGCTATCGGCAAATGGTGTTTTGCCATCACCGATAACACGCCGCCGAGACTGGTCGTCTCATCAAGCTTGGTTAGAATGCATCCTTGAACATGCATGTCGGCAAATGCATCGACCAGTTCTTCCAAGTCCGATCGCTGTGAGGTGGCAGGAAGTACCAGGTAGTTTTTTATTTTCATGGACAGCTTGGAAAGAAAACTGAATTGTTGTTTCGGTGCGGTTTGCCGAATCAAAGCCGCGGGGGTATCAATCAGTATCAATTGCTCGGGGGAAGCGTTTTTGACCACATCCTCCAATTCCGAAGGCTCGCTGAGTATCTGCATGGGTATACTTAAAATACGCGAATAGACTTTGAGTTGTTCCTGGCCGCCGATGCGGTAATTGTCCGTGGCCACCAATACTATCTGGCGCGGATCGTGATTGAGCGCGAACCGGGCAGCGATTTTTGCAATGGTCGTTGTCTTTCCAGCACCACTGGCGCCGATCAAAGTAATGATGGATCCAGCACTAAACTGATTGTCGCTGGTTACCGGAATTTTCTTTGCCAGCGACTCCAGTGCGCCTCGCCAGGCGTTTTCCTCACTCGCATTGATGTCCATTTCATTGACAATGCGTTTACACAATTCCGCGGTTAGACCCAATCCCATCAATCGACGAAGCAGTTTGGCGCGGACCGGCTTGCGCAGTTGCATATCCGCCCATGCCAGTCCACTGAGTTGATTTTCGACCAGACTGCGAAGTGTTTTAATTTCGTTTTGCACCTGCAGCAGTTCGTTTGGCTCGTCTTCCACCACCGGGGTGGTGAGCTTAAGCTGAGGAATATCGATCGGCAGTTCACCGTTTTCGCCGTACAACGACGGCGTTTCAGCGTGTTGCGCAACCTTGGACTCATGCGTGGGTTTACTATATTTGTGCAAATCCGTGCTGGACTGCGCAGATTTGGCGATAACGCCTTCGTCGTAGTCAACCGCGGCTATGATTTCCACACCTTCATCAATACGTTTGTTCGACAAAATCACAGCATCAGGACCTTGCTCTTCGCGAACCATGCGAATGGCTTGACGAATATCCGGTGCAACATATCTTTTGATTTTCATGCCTTGCGTTCCTCAACGCGGAGACGGACTAAACGGTTATGCTCCCACCGTAGAGACAATCTTTACTTGCTTGTTCTCAGGGATTTCGTTGTAAGAAAGCACGTGCAAATTAGCTATGGTTTGCCGCACGAACTTGGCCAACAACTGTCTCAATGACGGCGCGACCAGCAACACCGCGGGCAAACCGGCCATTTCCCGGCGTACGGTTGCTTCGGTTAAGGACTGATGAAAGCGTTCTGCCAACGTGGGCTCCATCACACTTTCACCTTCCTGCGCCGCCTGCACGGACTGCTGCAATATTTGTTCCAGTTGAGGATCCAAGGTCATCACCTGGATTTCATCCCCTGTACCGTTAAGGTGTTGCACGATAGATTTGGATAATGCGATTCGCGTGTATGCGGTGAGTACGTCGGGGTCTTGACTCTTAATTCCCGACTCCGCCAAGGTTTCGGCAATGGTACGCATGTCACGGATGGGAATGTCTTCGGTTAAAAGATTTTGCAGTACCCTGACCACAATACCCAACGGCAGGGTTTTGGGGATAAGGTCTTCGACCAGTTTCGGAAACGATTTGCCAAGATTATCCAATAGTTGCTGAACTTCTTCACGACCCAGCAAATCTTTGGCATTGTTTTTGAGTATCTGGCTCAAGTGGGTTGCTATAACCGTGGAGGCATCTACCACGGTGTATCCCAAGGTCTGTGCTTCGTCCCTTTTCGCGGCATCCACCCACACCGCGTCCAGGTTAAACGCCGGATCCTTAGCCGCTATGCCATCCAGGCTACCCAACACATGGCCGGGATTGATCGCGAACTCTTTATCGGGATAAATTTCGTGTTCGCCAAAGCTCACGCCTTTGATGTGAATACTGTAAGCATTGGGTGCCAGATCCAGGTTGTCCCGGATATGTACCGGTGGAACCAAAAATCCCAGTTCCTGGGTAAGTTTCTTGCGCACACCCTTGATCCGGGTCATCAATTGGCCCCCCTGGGTTTTATCCACCAAGGGAATCAAGCGATAGCCCACTTCCAAGCCAATGGTGTCCACCGGCACGACGTCGTCCCAGCTTAACTCCTTGGGTTCGGCGGGTTCACGCGGTTGCTCCGGCGGCTTTTCCTGCACGGCGTGCGCTTGGTCTTTTTTCTTCTTTTCAATCAAATACGCCGCCACGCCGCATAGCCCGGCAAGACTTAAAAACGCCACATGAGGCATACCCGGTACCACGCCTAAGCCGCCGACCACCGATGCGGTAATGATCAAGCCCTTGGTGTTATCAAACATTTGATGCATGATCTGCTGACCCATATCCTGGGAACTGGAAACCCGGGTCACCATAATCGCCGCCGCCGTGGACAACACCAATGAAGGAATCTGCGCCACCAGCCCGTCGCCAACCGTCAACAACGTGTAATTATGTAAAGCATCGGTCAAGGGCATGCCATGGGTCAGGGTACCGATGGCCAAACCACCAATAATATTGATGACTAATATTAGAATACCAGCTACGGCATCGCCGCGGATAAACTTGCTTGCACCGTCCATAGCACCGTAGTAATCGGATTCCTGCATGACTTCGTTACGTCGCTGCAGTGCTTCTTCCGGGTCGATCAATCCGGCATTGAGATCGGCATCAATGGCCATCTGCTTGCCGGGCATGGCATCCAACGTAAAACGCGCGGTGACTTCCGATACCCGGCCGGCGCCTTTGGTCACTACAACAAAATTGATAATGACCAGAATGCTAAATACCACCATGCCGACGGCATAGTTACCACCCACGACAAAATCCCCGAATGCCTGTATCACTTTACCGGCCGCGGCGGTGCCGGTATGACCGTCGAGTAAGACGACGCGTGTCGACGCAATATTCAATGCCAGGCGCAACAACGTGGCGATCAGCATTACGGTGGGAAAAGCGGCGAATTCCAGGGGCCGCTTGGTATACACACCGGCAAACAAAATGATTAGCGAAAAGGCAATATTAAAAGTGAAAAACAAATCCAGCAAAAACGGCGGCAACGGTAGAATGACCATGGCCAGCATCACGACCATCAGTACCGGTGCACCAAGCCCGGACTTGACTATTTGATCGACGATTTCCAGAAACTTTGTCTTTTCCACGATTTAGCGCTTCAAATCGTCGGGAATGGGTAAATCCGCTAGATTCACGGTTTGCCGGGACGACGAGTGGTTTTGTTGAATTTGATACACATAGGCCAGCACCTGGGCCACCGCCAGGTACAGGCCAACCGGAATTTCCTTGTCGATTTCGGTACTGTAATAAAGCGATCTGGCCAGGGGTGGAGCCGCGACAATAGGAATACGATGCTTGTTGGCAACCTGGCGAATCTCCAAGGCCAGCCAATCCACACCCTTGGCGACCAGCACCGGCGCACGCATATTGTCGTGGTCGTAACGTATGGCGACGGAGAAATGCGCCGGGTTGGTAATGATCACATCCGCTTTGGGTACCTGTTCCATCATGCGACGGCGTGACATATCCCTTTGCATGGTGCGAATCTTGGCTTTGACTTCCGGTTTGCCTTCACTGTCCTTCATTTCATCTTTGACTTCCTGGCGTGTCATTCGCAGGTTCTTGGTATTATCCCAAAGCTGAAAAGGTATATCGGCCAATACCACTATCACCAGAACCGAACTGAGCAGGATAAAATCCATCACGATAGTCGAGCCCATCTCCGCCAGGGCCACCGAGATCGGCTGCAAACCCAATCCCACCAACTGAGGCCAGGAACTGATAAAAAGGTAACTGCAGACCGATGCCACCAAGGCAAATTTAAACAAGGCCTTGACCAGTTCCATCAACCCGCGGGCTGAGACAATTTTCTTGACACCCTTGATGGGATCAAGTTTCTCCCACTTAAACTGCACGGCATCCCAACTAAACGAAAAACCGCCCAGCGCCAAGGGCGCCAAAAGGGCCACCGCGACCATCAATGTGAAAAAAGGTGTCAATGTCAGAAGTGCATGAAAACCCGCGGCTTTAAACCGCTCCAGCATATAATAGGTACTGAAAACTTCGTCGCGTTCGATGTGAAAAGACGTCTTGAGAATATCCGTCAAACCGGCAATGACCGTTGAGCCGAAGATCAGGAAAAACATGCCGGTCATCAGCAACATGGTAAAGGTCACCAATTCACGCGACCGGGGAACCTGGCCTTTCTCCCGAGACTGTTGCCGCCGTTTCGCTGTCGGTTCTTCTGTTTTCTCCTGCGAGGAGTCTTCATTAGCCACGGCTTATAACTCCCTTATCAAGCTAAATGCTGCAAACAAAAACTGTTCGAACAAACTCACCACATTGGGCAGCACGACATAAATGGCGACAAAACCGAATGCCAGGGTAAACGGTAAACCCACGGCAAAAATATTAAACTGGGGTGCCGAACGGGTAATAACGCCGAAACTTAAATTGACAAGCAATAACGTTGCCATGGCCGGCAACACCACTTTGATGGCATTACCAAACATAACGCTGCCCCAGGAGATGACTTTCCACCAGCTACCCGCCATGTCATGGGCACCACCAATGGGTATCTGTTGAAAACTCTCCACCAACACCGTAATCAGAAGCAAGTGTCCGTCGAACGCCATAAACAGCAAGGTCACCATAAGGACGTATAACTGGCTGATCACCGGTACCTGCACACCATTTTGCGGGTCAATCATGGACGCGAATCCCAAGCCCATCTGCATAGCGATTACCTGGCCGCCTATGACAAACATGGTAAACACCAAATGAAACACGAAGCCCATCGTTACACCGATCAGAATCTGTTCCAACACAATCACAAAGGCGTCAATGCTAATCAAATCCATTTGCGGTACTGCGGGGATCATGGGTGAAACCGCAATGGACAATAACACCGCCAACCCAAGCCGTATGCGAACCGGGACCACTCGGGAACCAATCATCGGCATAGAAGCAAACAAAGCACCGATTCGAAAAAAAGGCCAAACGAAGTCCGCCACCAACGCCATTAATTGTGCGCCGGTGATATGCATCCGCTTAGCCGATGATTCCCGGAATCCGGGTAATCAACGACGTCGAATAATTGATGATAAGATGGAGCATCCACGGTCCGCCTATCATCAATGTCAGCAACGTCACCAGCAGCTTGGGAATAAAGCTTAGCGTGACTTCATTGATCTGCGTTGCTGCCTGAAACATGCTGATCAATAATCCGACCGCCAATGCGGGCAACAAGATCACGGCGACCAACATAATGATGACCTCCAGGGTCTGTTGAAAAACGGATAGTACGGCTTCCGGCGTCATGATCTATGTGTAAAAACTGCTGGCCAGCGTACCCATAATCAGGGTCCAGCCATCCACCAGAACAAACAACATGATTTTGAACGGCAACGAGATCATCATGGGTGACAACATCATCATACCCATCGCCATCAGAACACTGGCAACGACCAGATCAATGATCAAAAACGGTATAAAAAGCAGAAATCCGATTTGAAATGCTGTTTTCAGTTCGCTGGTGACAAATGCGGGCAACAAAAGCTTAAAGGGAATGGTTTGCGGGGATTCCAGTTGAATATCACCGGCAATATTGGCAAACATACTAATATCTTTCTCGCGGGTTTGTGCCAACATGAATTGCCGTAACGGTGCGGCCGCGGTACTCAATGCCGTCTCCAGCTCCATTTTTTCCGCCACGTATGGCTTGACGGCTTCAACATAAATGCGCTCAAACACCGGTGACATAATAAAAAACGTCAGAAAGAGCGCCAAACCAACAAGTATTTGACTCGACGGTGTTTGCGCCATACCCATGGCCTGGCGAAGAATGGCCAACACGATGATAATCCGTGTAAACGAAGTCATCATGATCAGCGCGGCCGGCAACATGGTAAGCGCCGTCATCAGCGCCAGTATTTGCAGCGTTATGGAATACGTGGCGCCACCCTTACCGTCAGTCACCGAAATAGCTTGAATACCGGGATCGGCCATCGCCACTACCGGTAATACCAAAAGCACCACCAATCCCACACGCTTCACCGACTGCTCCCTTGGCGCCAGCGATCGCGAAGTTGGCTTGCCCATTGCTGAACCGTGGGAGCTGCGTGCTCGCGCAAATCGATATTTTCACTTAGTACATGCAGGGTATCCAAGCGTGTGGGAGTAATACCGACCAACAGTTGCTGTTTTCCGACTTCGATAAGTAGAATTTTCTCGCGCGTGCCGACCGGCAGGGAATCGAGCACACGCAGCTTGCCCTGCGCGGAATATTGATAGTGTCCCAAGCGCCGCATCAACCACACGGTCACGGCAATGATGACTATAATTAATAGCAGATAACTGATAATGCGGGCAAAGTCCGTAACGACATCCGGCCCCGGAGCGGCGGGAGCTGTACCGGAGGCCAAGGTATTTGTCGCCGTGGCAAAGAGCATCAACGCACGCCGAGCAGCAAATCGATTGCCTGTGACGGTGTGCCCGTTCATCGTAGTTTTTTAACCCGGTCCGATGCACTGATAACATCAGTCAATCGAATACCGAATTTTTCATTGATCACGACCACCTCGCCGTGGGCAATCAACGTTCCGTTGACCAACACGTCCATGGGCTCGCCCGCCAGCCTGTCCAACTCAACGACCGAGCCTTGATTCAGTTGAAGCAAGTTTCGAATCGCGATCTGGGTTCGACCTATCTCCATGGAAATGGTTACCGGAATATCCAGGATGACATCCAAGTTGGCTTCCGGCTCCCCGGGTAGGCCCTCGGGAACCACCTCTTGCATTTGCGCAAGCGGCGGCTGAGTATCGTCTTCGGAAGATTCCGGGCCGAGCTTGCCGGCAGCCGGTATTTCTTCATCAGGCTGTTCGTTCAGCGCATTTTCCCACTGCGCTGCAAGTTCCTCATCATCACCGGGCGTTTCATCGCTCATTGCTTTTCTCTTGCAGTTCGTTTCGTTTCATTTTTCCATCGATCTTTACCGCCTGCTTGCCTTGATATACGCCGTACTGACCGTTGAACAGTGGAATATCGCTGGTTTTGACAAGCACGTAATCGGGCATTTCGAACGGAATAATATCGCCTTCGCGTAACTGATTAATTTTGCGAAGCGGCATTTTAAAGTCAGTTAATATACCGCGCAGTTCAACTTCCGCTTCTTTCATTTCCTCGCGTAACGCACCGGAAAAACGTTCATCGATTTCCACCGCGTCACTTTGTACCCCTGCATCGAGAAGATCCCGAATCGGTTCCAACATGGAGTACGGCATGGTGATGTGCAGGTCACCACCACCACCTTCCAGTTCAATATGAAAAGTCGCCGCGACCACTACTTCGGTCGGACTGACAATGTTGGCAAAGTGCGGATTGACTTCGGAACTGACGTAGTCAAACTCCACTTTCATGACAGGACTCCAGGCTTCCTTTAAGTCACTGAACGTATGTTGCAGCATGATCTGAATGATGCGCTGTTCGGTAGGTGTAAATTCGCGACCTTCAATCTTTGCATGATAGCGGCCATCACCGCCGAAAAAATTGTCCACCACAATAAAGACCAACTTGGGATCGAAAATAAACAATGCGGTACCGCGCAGCGGTTTAATTTTTACCAGGTTCAAACTGGTCGGCACGAAAAGACTGTGAATATATTCGGCAAACTTCAACATTTGCACACCGCCCACCGAAATTTCAGCGCTACGCCGGAGTAAATTGAATAAACTGATACGGAAGAACCGGGCGAACCGTTCGTTGACCATATCCAGGGTGGGCATTCGCCCGCGCACGATACGGTCCTGGCTGGTAAAATCGTAGTTGACCGCACTGCCGTCCTCAAGATGATCATCGCCCGCAGTTTCCACATCGCCGTTGGTTACACCGTGCAACAGCGCGTCGATTTCATCCTGGGTTAATAAGTCATTGACGGCCATAATTTACTGCATGATAAAGCTGGTGAAAAAGAGGTCTTCGACAATCGGTTTGCCGCTTTCTTTTTCCAGGATCGTTTGAATTTCCTTTAAGCAACGCTGCCGCAGGTCTTCTTTACCCTCGTTGGTGGCGATTACTTCGGCTTTCTGACCGCTAAGGAGAAAAATGATGTTGTTACGAATCTTCGGGATATGCAGTTTAATGACATCGATTTCATGTTCATCGCGCGTGAGTACCTGCATATTGACCTGCAAAAATTTCTGACGTTTGTTTTTTGAAATATTGACCACGAACCTTTCCAGTTCGTAATACACCGCAGGTTTACGCTCGACGTGTTCCTTACCATCACCCCCGGTGTGTTCAGCATTACTGCCTAACATAAAGAACACCACTCCCCCGCCGATCAAGAGCAGGAACACAAAAATGGCAATAATGATCCATAACTTCCCGCCGGACTTGGGTTGGGGTTGGGGTTGGGCCTGCGCAACGTTTTCCGCCATGATTTTTCCTTGATGGGTTCTAACGTTAGTTTAATTAGCAACTGCCATGCCATATCAAAAAGCCTAGTGGGAACATTATGTTATTCCCAACCACTGCATTTTTGACAAGGAATTGACGCATCAGGCAAGCCGGCGCTGCCGATTTGTTGGCGAAATAACTTATTGAAATTCCGTAAAATAATCCCCAACACTGTTGCCAACACGCGCCAGCCCGCTATCCACGCATGCGTTTCAACGGTGTTGACGTTGCAGCGCCCCCGAACCGAAAGGTGACATCGGCGGGAGTGGCACAAGGATGGGCATACGGAGCGACGAGTGCGTACATACCCTATGTTGAGGAGCCTGGAGGGTGTATGTCTTGTTGATTGCACACCGCAGGAAGCCGCGGCGGGTTTGTATGACCCAGCCGGGATAAAGTGACCGGTTGTGTAGGGTTTTTTCAGCATCCTAATTGGGCGCCGATAATTATCGAGACGTTGTTTACCAATTTACCAAAGGTTTGAACGAAAAAAACGCGGCGTGGAAGACCAACAAATTATTGACCGTATACAAAATGACGCTAAATTGGGCCGCATTCGGATTCCAAGCATTCCCGACGTCGCACTTCGCGTCCGCCATGCCATCACGGATCGACGTCGAAGCAATGCCCATATTGCAAAAATAATTCAAGTGGAACCCACTTTAACAGCGCGAATCATTCAAATCGCCAACAGCCCTATGTACCGGGGAAAGTCACCGGTTAGGGACTGTCTAGGCGCGGTGACACGCCTGGGTCTTACGGTCACCCGCAACTTTGTAACCAGTTTCACATTACGTCAGGTCTATGCAACCCAGGATCCTTTACTGCGCAAACGCATATCCCAAATTTGGCGGCACAGTTGCAATATCGCCGCCGTCAGTTACGTTTTGTCAAGCACAGAACCCTCACTTCAAGCCGATCGAGCCATGCTTGCCGGACTGTTGCACGATATTGGCGTGCTGCCGGTATTGCACTATGTCGCCAAACTGCCGGGGATTCTTGGAGACGATGCCCGCGTTCGCACGCTGGTGCAACGCCTGCGGGTTCAACTCGGTAGTTTTTTGCTGACCATGTGGAAGTTTTATGATGAATTTATCGACGCAGCAAAAAATGCGGAGAACTGGCAACGCAATGCGGACGGCGCCCTGAACTACAGCGACGTCGTTATGGTGTCCCATCTCATCACCCAGCCCAAAGACAATCAAGTGATCGCGCCGCACAGCGCACCGGTCTATAAAAAGTTTTCTTTTGCAGGACTCGGTCCCGATGCGGCTTTGGAATTACTGGACAATGCCAGAGATGAGATTGAAACGGTCCAATCCATGCTTACGTGACGCCACCGCCCAGTCGGCGATAACCGGTCGCTCCGTCACCGATATGGCTGCGGCTGAACACGGATATTCTTGGCTGTCACCTGAATTCCCCGTACCCAAACATCCATGGGCGGCGTAAGCGTCAGCCAAGCAAAGTTTTCATATCCTTTGTAGTCAATAATGCCACGGCGATATTTTTCATTTCTTCCTCCGCCTTGGCATACCATTGCGACATGGCATCGGTCACCAGCACGATGCGAAAATCCCGCTCGCTGGCCTGGTATACGCTGGTTCGTGGACAATTTGGATAATTGCACCCGCAAAAAACCAGTGTGTTCCTGTTGTGTTTTTTCAAAAACCATTCAAGCCGGGTGCCGTAAAACGCACCCCACCGCGGTTTATACATAACGTACTCGTTATCGGCGATTTGCTGAAACTTGCCGGCTATCAGGTCTTCAGCCCGTAACCTGATGGAACCCTCCGGCTCTATGCCCGCCACCAAATTCGCCCCATCGGTACCGGGCACCACGATTGGATTACCCTCCTCGATGGCTTGCCTTCGGCAGGCATCGACATTGGAACCGTCGCGAAGGTAAAACCTGACGACATGGATGATTAACAGCCTCCGGCGTCGGTAACATTCCAGCAGCCGGGCCATGGACGGTATGATATCTTTGGTACCCGCAATGCGGGCCGGCGCCCCATCCAGGGTAAAATCATTCTGCGTATCGATGGTAATAAGTGCTGAATCAGCGATATGTGGCTCGGTGTATTTATTCAAAATCAAAATCTCAGCCAAATTACAACATAGCAATGCACTGTATCGCGACCATGCGCTTTGATGCCGTGTGCTGAATATGCGCAGATGGCTCGTCTCAGTAACCTATGGGTGTCAAGGTATGATTCCAGCACAGTATGATTCCAGCACAGAACCCAGCCCGAATACACCTATATTTTTACATGCAAAGCAATACTGTACACACCGATTTGGGTTTTATCGGGTTGTTCATCAAATAAGCCGCGTCCCGTTCCGTCCGGGCGAGGTGCCTGAAAAGGATTTACCAGCTTAATTTCGCCCTTAAGCTTGATAAACGCATTCATTTGCCTGGAAAAACCGATGCGTTTGCTACGTTCACCCCAACCTGCCCGCGCCCGCCATTGCTCAGTGGCTAAATAAACACTCCACGCACCCCAATTATGGGAAACCACCACATAGCGACTATCGGTTTGCAAGGCATCAATACCAAAATGAACTTGCGCGTATTCACTCACCAACGCAAACGAGCCCCAATGCAATCGAACACCTCCGGCGAGGGTGGATTTCGTTTTATCATTGACCGGCGTGCCCCCCACGGAGTCCACCGACACCATGCCGGACTGCCAACTGGCATATGCGGCGATTCCGGGAATGGGTTTAACCATTAGGCTAGCACTGAACAATTGTTTTATATTGCCGTTGTTTAGCGAGCTATGTCCGAACGCCAGTTGTCCGGGCAACTTAGAGTCCTGGAAAAAAATGAGCCGCAGACCGGTTAAATCGTTGTGGACAACGTTGGGACCGTAAGGCTGCAGACTATAGAACGCATCCGGTAAACGCAGGCTGTCCCTTTTATAATGCAACTGGCTGTCATCCTGAAACCAGCCAAGAGGAAAGGCCAGTCGACCTATGTCTGCGTTAAACCTGATACCTTGATAATGGGCAAAAACTTGCGCCGCCCGAATGCGGAAATCATCCACGCCATCGGCAGTCAGTCGGCTTTGTACTGACCAGTTTTCCCTGAGGGGCAGCCTGAGATCCAGTACCATGTTGCTGTCATTAAAACTGCCCTCGCCATTCACATAGCCCCGGTAATATTGGGCTACATCCGTGTAAGCGCCATGCGTATGCATATAGCCATTAAATTCAATATTTCCGGCATAAACAATATTTATGTTAGCAAACGCTAAAATAGCTCCCAGAATGTTTCTTGGTCTCACTACCGGTAACTTTCCTTGCAGGTAATAAGGATTAATTCATGTTAAAATCGAATCTATGTGGGAAGGCTAACCTGTGTGAGATGGCTAGTGTCGTGTCTCCTATAAAACTACACTAGCGACAACTTTAAGGCAACTCTTGAATAAATCACGGTAAATTAAGTCGTTTGTCATATAGACTCGGTAAAAAAATTTTTATTAATATTAGTTTTCCGTAATTAATAGCAGTTCTTTATATAAATGTATTATAAAGATAGCGATATTTACAATAAGCTTTGACATTCATAACTTTATAACAATATTGCCTATAAAACACAGACTGTTAATGATGGCTTACTTGGGTGCTTACGTGTTATGAAAAGAAAGATCGCATTTGTACTTGCAGTGGTCGCGGGGGTGACCATGTTGTTGGTCCAAAATGCCCAATCGCAAGGTTTGGCGGCCTCGGCTATTCGCCGTGTAGCTGAGCAATTCAACGAGCCCGGAGCGCAGTTTATCCTGGGTCGTATGTACCTGCTGGGTCAGGAAGTCGGTAAAGACATGAAGGAGGCTGAACGGTGGTTTAAGAAATCCGCCGGTCAGGGCAATGCAGACGCTCAATTTGAGCTGGCCAAGCTCTATGTCAGTGACTCTATAGGTCGTACTAATTTTGCTGAGGCTGTTCGCCTACTGAAACTCGCCGTTGAAGAAGAACATCGAGGCGCCAGCTATTTATTGGGAGAGCTTTACCTGCGGGGTAAAGGTGTCGCCCAAAATCACGCCCAAGCGGCGGTCTTCTTACGGGAAGCCGCGCTGGACGGACACACGCAAGCCCAATTTTTGCTGGGTGGCCTGTATCACAAGGGTCACGGTGTCGCCAAAAACAGAACCAAGGCCATCAGTTGGTATGAACAGGCCGCGCAACAAGGATTCAGTGACGCCCAATATATGTTAGGGAAAATTTATCTGGAATCCTCCGACCCGGTCAATGCAGTGCACTGGCTAAAACTGGCAGCGGACCAAGGCAATGAAGCCGCACTGATTTCTATGCAGGATTTGCAGGATAAACCGGCGCTGGCTCGCAAAGCGCAACAAGCCAAGGCCAAACGCAGGTCAACCAATGAACCACAAATTGCCCTACTTTCTCCGCCGCCAGCTATTACACCGGCGAATTTAGAGCCGCCCAAACCCGCGCCCACGGTCAAGCTTTCGGCTTTTGAAAACTACTCGGCCAAAGCCAAGCAGGGGAACCTGGAATCCCAATACAGCCTGGGTATGATGTACGAAAAAGGCCTAGGTATAGACAAAAATATAAAAAGAGCAGTCGCCTGGTATTTAAAAGCAGCCAAAAAAGGCCACATAAACTCCCAATACCAACTGGGACAGCTTTATGTCAGTGGTGAAGGCGTCAGACAGGACATGAACACGGCAAAAAAATGGTTTCATAAAGCCGCCCGCCAGGGTTCCGCCGGTGCGCAATTCCGGTTGGGCACCATGTACAGCGAGCTTAAAGGTGAACAGAACAAGCGGGAAGCTAAAAAGTGGCTCAAAAAAGCTTCTGATCAGGGCATTCGCGCCGCTGAGATTGCTTTGAATCGAATCAATGCCAAACCGGTAAGACCGGCGAAGCCATCCTTTGAAAAACAGCTGCGTGAAAGTTCGCCTGACCAGGAAGTACACCTGGCGCAGTATCTCGATGACGCTAAAAAAGGTGATCCTGAAGCGCAGTTACTGCTTGGCGTACGTTATTCAGTCAGCCAGGAAATCGGCAAATCCCGGGATGCTAAAAAAGCCATTAAATGGTTAACGGAAGCCGCTGAAAACGGCCGCATTTGGGCTCAATATGAATTGGCGAATATTTACCGGCAAGGCCGTGGCGTGAAGACCGACTATACCAAAGCGGCTCGCTGGTATTTTACCGCTGCCATGCAGGGACATGCCGACTCCCAGTATTATCTGGGTATGTTGTACAACGATGGGCTGGGTGTGAAGCGCAGCAAGGCCAAAGCTGGAAAGTGGTTCCATCGCGCCGCGGATCGTGGCAGTATCAAAGCCAAATACCTAATAAGCGGTTGTTCCGACTGTTAGTGAACTCCCGGTTGCCGAATGGTAACCGGCTTACTGTAACTACCTGAATGCTAAGCCAACAAATACATACACATTTTGTCGGGTAATTTGTTATAATAGCGCAGGCTCATTAGCCGGATGTTTCAAAGCGCGGAAAGTCGCAGTCTTGCCGTAACGAAATATCCCGACGTGTCAGCCGAACTCATTCCCGGCGGTCTGCGCCTTGCCCTCGCACCTTGAGTGGCTTTCTAAATGCACGTTTTATATGAGACACTACACACGATCCACACTTAATTTCAGCTGTTGCGTCATTGGCAATAAATTATTTTTATTTTCCATAGGACACCGAGCCAATACGTGTGATCACTCTCTCGTTAACATGATTTAACTCATTGTTGTAGAAATAATATGCTATTATTGAACGAATTTTGTCGGGTAATTATAGGAGTCAACGGACACAATGTTGTTCCGGCTCTCGGACAACACAGTCCACGGATGCGGGTCCCTGATATACGTACGCCAACCGGCTCTTGTCTACTCCCGCTGAGGATAACAATTTCAATGGCAGGGGGGAAGTAAGTGCGTTTGGTGAAATTGATTTTGACGGTGGGTGGACTGATCGTGACTGCCATGGCACAAGCGGTTGCTGAACCAACAACGGAATTTCAACACAAACAAGCCACAGCCTTGGCATTTGATGACAAAGCTGAACAAGCCGTGGCCATTCTACGCAAGATACTGGATCGCGACCCGAATAACTATCCGGTATATCGGGATTTTGTGGTTTACACGGCATGGGCGGGACGATGCGCGGATGCCGTCCGATTGTACCAACCCATCAAAGATCATAAAAACCAGGAACCTTTTTTGATTACCACCGTGGCCGATTGCGTAGCCGAACGCAATAAACCGGCAGCTATTGCCATGCTTGAGAGATGGGGCGACCGCTATCCCGACAACCAGGAAATCCGAGATTCCCTCAAAGAAGAACGCGAAACGCTTGCGTTGCAAATGATGCCGACACTGGACGCCGAATTCGGCGCCAATAACTCCGACATTCCCGCCAACCAGGGGCAAGCTCAATCGGGGAAAGACAGTGTCGAGTTCGTCTATACCGTACGTTATACGCATCCGGTGCTGTATAACCTCAGCATTTACGGACGTTATCGACAAATTGACGCACGCGACCCCGAAGCACCCGCCGACGACTTGGAGCGCGCCGGAGTGGGTGTCGTGTGGGCTGTCACCAACCGCTGGAGTTTGACACAGGACTTTTCACAAAGTCTGCGTGATCGCGATACCGTCGGCAAAGCCGGCAGCACAACAATCCTAAGCTATTTACCCCATCCGTTGTGGGAAACCAGCCTGGAGTATGCCACCTACTCGGAAGATGTTCCCCTGCGTGCACTGGCCATCAACACCACCACCGACCGGTTGACTTTTTCCTGGTACTTTCACAGCCCGGCTTATCGCCATGAGTGGTTAGCGTCCCTGTCCGCGAATACGTTCGACACCGACGGAGCCACCAGCAATGAACGGCGTGGTATATCAAGTGAGTACAGTTACGGATTTGAAATGGGCCGACGTGAACAGCGTATCGGGATCGAAGCGGCCGCTGCCGATAATAAATCCGATGATCCCATCAACATACCGTATTATAATCCGGACAAAGACTTCTCCGCGTCACTGGTTTATAAGCTGCACTACACCTACCATTCCCGATTCAGCAAACACGTCGATCATGTCACCGCATTCGCGGGAAATTATGCGGTAACCACATACAGTTTTAACCCGGTGTCCTGTAACACCAGTGTTTACGGTCTCGGTTTTGAGTCCGAATACGGTCTCGGAAATAAAACCAGTTTCCGATTTGGTGGATCCTTCGCAAGCCACGCTTACGATTGCGGCCCCCACGAGGATCAATTTGAAGCCCATATCGCAGTCAGTCGTTTATTATGGTAATGAAAAATTTCACTCAAGTATTATTGCTGTGCGTTTTTACGCTGCTTACCGCAAGCCTGTCGGCTAACTCTTTAACCGTACTCACCTATCATGATGTGGTGGCCGACCCGGGTGATGACCGTTACGCGGTAAGCCGCAGTGAGTTCGTTGCGCAGATGGATTACCTTAAGGACAACGCCTATAAACCCTTGTCCCTGGCGTTTTTGAACAAAGTGCGCAAAGGCTCGGCAACGTTACCTCAAAAAGCTATATTGCTCAGTTTTGATGACGGCTTGAGCAGTTATCATGATTTTGTCGTTCCGATTCTTAAGATTTACAACTACCCTTCGGTTGCCGCGCTGGTCACCGGTTGGTTGGACGGAAACGCCGTTCCGCATAACTACAAAAACAAAATGATGACCTGGAAGCAGATTAAAAAGTTGGCAGCTTCCGACCTGGTGGAGTTTATTTCCCACACCCATAGCCTTCATCGCGGTGTCATTTCCAATGAGCAAGGTAATGAACGACCTGCCGTGGTAACCCGCCAGTTTTTTCCTTTTAATCAAAGTTACGAAACCATCAGCGAATACCGGCAACGGTTAAAATACGACTTGGGGGTCTCAGTACTACGATTCGTCAAGGAATTGGGCAAAGCGCCACTGGGCATCGCCTGGCCATACGGAAAATACAACAGGGTTGCCATTGAGGAAGCGAGCAAACTCGGCATGGTTTTTCAGTTAACGCTGGAAGATGGCCCGACAAAGGCGGAGCAATTTCCGATTCTCAATCGCCTGATGCTGATCGACAACCCGTCTATCGAGGGGTTTGCCAATGAATTAGCGTACGCCTATTTATACGATGATGCTTACCGCTTTGTGGAAGTAACACTGGACCCGTTCATCGGACTACCCAAATGGAAACAGGAAGAAGTGCTTGGGCGTTTACTGGATGAATTGCAACGGCGTCAGGTCAATATGGTGGTGGTTTCGCCATTCAGCCAGGATTTTAAAAAGGCATTTTTCTCCAACGATCAAATGCCGGTCGGTGCCGACGTTCTCAATCGCGTCATCCACCAAATGCAGGATCGTGTACCTATTAAAAAGATCATCGTCAATATTCCCGGCAACTTACCGGTTGAGAATATCGACCGATTATACGAGGACTTGGCCAGTTTCGCCTTCTTCAACGGCGTAATGTTTTCCGGCAAAGTCGACAAGAATGCGGTCAGTCGCGTCAAAAGGGTTATGGGGCAGTACCTGCCACGGCTTGAGTTTGGCCATTTAGGAACAAAATCAGTCGCGTTCGATAATGATTTTATTGTCTACCCCATGCACGCGGCATCGGCTCCTCAACAAATTAAAACCATCGGAGCAAAATTAAACAAACTTTCGAAAAAGGTCTATGTCATGTTGAGATCCGGCTCCAAAACCACCCCCCGGGAACTAAAAACCGCGATTCAGTCACTACAAATCGCCGGGGTAAAACACTATGGATATCACTTAGACACACGCTATTACGTTGACAAAGATATGGCGAGTAATTAAATGATGAACTACATACTCAAAAAACAGTGCCACGATAAAGAATACGGAGGATAATATGGAGCTCCTTCTATTTACTTTTGTGTTCTTTTACCCTCTGTTTATGGCCGTATACTGGATGACCGGCTCTTTGCTTTTTTTCAATCGCTGGGAGCCTCGTGGCAACAAACCACCGAAACTCAAGGATTATCCCCTGGTTTCTATTCTGGTACCCAGCCACAATGAAGAAAAGTGTATTCGCGATGCCATTTTACAATTGTCGGCGAATCACTATCCCAATTTTGAAATTATTGCCATCAATGACGGCAGCACGGACAGCACCGAACAAATTCTCCACGAACTGACCGGCGAAATCACCAATTTAAAAATCATCAATTTAACCAAAAACTACGGTAAAGCGATGGCGTTGAAAATGGGTGTGCTGTCGAGTTCGTCGGATTACGTGATGTGTATCGACGCGGATGCATTATTGGATAAAGACGCCTTATTCTGGATGATTAAACACTTCCAGGAAAGACCCAGGGTTGGAGCGGTGACCGGCAATCCCAGGGTTATCAACCGTACCAGTTTGCTCGGCCGTATTCAGATCGGCGAATTTTCGGCCATCGTCGGCATGGTCAAGCGCACCCAGAGGGGCGTGGGACGTATCTTTACCGTATCCGGAGTCAACGCCTGTTTTCGAAAATCCGCCCTGCACGATGTGGGTTACTGGTCATCAGAGACGGTCACCGAAGATATCGACATCAGCTGGAAACTACAAATACGACGTTGGGATATCCGTTACGAGCCCCATGCGCTTACCTGGATCCTGGTGCCCGAAACGATCCGCGCACTTTGGAAACAAAGGCTGCGTTGGGCACAGGGCGGTTTTGAAGCCTCGGTAAAATTTTTCAAAGATATTTTTCAGTGGAAAAATCGCCGCATGTGGGTTGTCGCCGCCGAGTATTGGATCAGCGTGGCGTGGTGTTACGCGCTGGTATTTACCGTAGCATGTTTTACCGGCACCCATTTGTTACCGGCAAGTTGGCCGGAAGCCATTCGTGTGGAAACATTGATTCCGGGCTGGACCGGTGTCATCCTGGCCGTGGTTTGTCTGGCACAATTTGCTGTTGGTTTGAGTATCGACAGCCACTATGAGCGGCGTGGTTTGTTCCGCTATATGTTCTGGGCAATCTGGTACCCTGGTTTGTATTGGTTTATTAGTGCAGCCACGACCGTGGTGGCGATTCCTAAAGGCCTAATGCGCCGCGGAAAAGACAAACATGTAAGCTGGCAAAGCCCTGTGCGTATCTTGCAGTATTCGCCGCTGCGAATTCGCGAGGTGCGTAAGAAAAGTGAACGCCGTACTGCATTCTGGCATTTTGATAAAACCCGGAAATTCGCGCAAGCCGTTATCATGTTTGTATCATGGGGCTTATGGGCATACTTGATTACACCGCTGATCAGCTTGATGGTTTGGGGCATTGGCGCCTATTTGGTCAAAGACCGCTTAATGACCGAAGGCAGTTACGAAACGTTTGCCAGGGTTTTTGGATATGGCGGTATCATTCTCACCATGTGGTGTGTATTGGCCATTTGGATCGCCTGGAACCAGCTTCGTTACGGCAGACGAAACCGTCGGCGCAGGCCCCTACCGAATATCACACCCGAGGAAATGAGCCGTGTGATGGGCATCCAGGTCATTGACGTGGAGCGCTTGCGTAACAGCAAAGAAGCTTTTATGCATTTTGACGACGCTGATATTCCGGTTATTGAACGCCTGGAAGAACCCGTCAAATTACAAGCGGCCAACTCACCTCAACTAGAGCTGGTAAAGTAGCAACACCCGAATAGATACTCCAGGCGCTTCCCAACGAAGCGATTTTTTAAGGGTCGCGCGCAGTGGCAGCGCCTATCATCCGAATAGCGCCATGAATAGAGTTTGATTTTTTTCAAAGAAATCCTTTTATAAGTTTATAAGTTTATAATCAGCTTAATGACCCTATGTATTTTTGATAACCCGGGTTCGTGCCTCATCCAGGCTACGGGTTCTCACCCAGGCTACGGATTTAAAATGTACCTTACCGGTACGCTGAATGTTGGAAATGCCGCCGATTACCACGGCGGCCGGGGCCATCCCATGGATGGCCCGCGAGCGACCGGACGAATGTCACTCAAGCGGCTAAACTCAAACGTAACCCTTGCCTACGCTCCCGGCCAACTTACCTGGCATTCACCGAATTCGATGTGAAGCAAATCAAGCAACTAAACCATAAATAGCATCGGCGCAAACTGACGCACCGGTTTTTTGTCGTTCGTGTTGCAACGCGGACAATTCGAAAATTGCATTCCAGCGCATCCGAACACACATCGGTATCCCCTTATAATTAAACAGGAAGTTAACATTTTCTCACGCCCTGCCGAAGTATTGATGTGAACGGCGACTGAACGCCCCAGTATGGCAATAAAATGGAAATTGATACACCCGAATTTGCACGACAATTTAGGCCGACTATTATCAGCTCGCCGCATGAACGGTGCGGGACAACGCTGATCCAACGATTGCTGAATTCATCTAAAAAAATGATTGTGTTCGGCGAGAATGAACATTTTATCAAAATGATGCCCGAATGCGTTTATGCCGTATACCATTGGCATATGAAATGGTCCGATGAGTTTAATGCTGTACGCGATCAATTTATTCACAATGGCTTGTCCGAACGCAGCGATAATCTACAACCGGACAGCAAAGAATATTTTCAGGCTACCGTGGCGTCGTTTTATAATTATATATACTGCTATGACAACAGTTCCAAGCAATATGGTTTTCAGAAATGGGGAATTAAATTTCCACGCCTGAACCCTAATCATTTATTGTTTCTAAATAAACTTTTACCTAACGCCAAGTATATTTATATATACCGGGATCTTATACCCATCGCCAAATTGCTCAAGGCCCAGAACCGTGCGTATACGCTACCACGTTTGGCTCAACTGGCGGTCGAATGGCGCTACAACATGAAACAAATGGCCAAGCTCGCCAACCATCCCAATACCCTGTTAATCCGTTATGAAAGCATGCAAAAGGAGCCATTACGGATTCTTGCCCGGCTGGAAGCCTGGTGCGGTATACGTGACCTGGATCAGCAACTGATGAACCGCCAGATCAATATCTTTCGCAATGACAACGATCAATCCCTTCATGAGGAAGAATTAACCGAAGAGGAATTGGCGGTGTTATCGGTTTAACCCGAATGAAATACGTCGCTAAAACTATTTTTCAAAAATCGCAATCGATTCCACATGCGCCGTGTGAGGAAACATATCCAGTACGCCGGCGCTTCGCAAACGGTAGCCCAATGCATTGACCAATATACCCGCATCACGGGCCAGTGTCGCTGGATTACACGACACATACACAATTCGACGGGCACCGCATTGCGCCAAGCTTGCCAGTGTTTCTTGTGCGCCCGATCGAGGCGGATCCAACAAGACCTTGTCATAGGATGGATAGCTTTGCTGTTCACGAAGATCCATCGTTTCGAATGCAACCTGTTGAATACCATTACGCTGTGCATTACCATGCGCCCGCGCAACCAGGTTTGCTTCCCCTTCTATGCCTACGACCCGGCCCGCCCGGGTGGCAATGGGTAAGGTAAAATTACCGATGCCGCAGAACAAATCCAACACGTTATCACCAGCACGGATATCCAGCCATTCAACAGCCAAATCAATCAATTTTTTATTGAGCGTCGCGTTGACCTGAATAAAATCCAAGGGTTGAAATTCCATCACAATATCGTAGCTGTCAAGATAATAACGCAACGGCCTCGGCGCCTCTGGATACAGGGGAACCACACTGTCGGGACCACCGCCCTGGCCGAATACCTGCCAACCGAATTGTTGTGAAAACGCTTTAATCAATGTTTCATCGTTACCTTGTAACGGCACAAGATGGCGCAACACCATGGCTACATCATGATCCGCAATGGTCACTTCCACCTGCGGTACTTGCCGATAGCAATCCAGATTCGTAATAAGCGCGGCAATATCCGGCAGGTGTTGTCCCACCGATCCATCCAAGGTCATACACAGGTCCAAGTCGGCCAGGTATCGGCTTTGGCTTTTCTCCCTGAACCCGATCAGTACTTTCTCTTTTTTAACAACATACTTGACGCCAAGCCTGGCTCGCCGGCGGTAACTAAAATGAGGCCCGCTAACCGGAGCCAGAAGATCGCTGGGCGTCACTTTGCCGATACGCTCCAGATTGTCCAGCAATACTTTTTCTTTAAACAATATCTGGCGTTCGGCCGACAGATGCTGTAACGCACAACCACCGCACAGTTGAAAATGGGGACACCCGGGCGTAACCCGGTCCGGCGAGGCTTGTACGACGGCTTGTAACACGGCCTCATCATGACCGCGTTTACGTCGTTGTATGTTTACGGCAACGGTTTCACCAGGCAAGGCACCACTGACAAAAATCACCTTGCCCTGGTACCTGCCCACGCCTCGTCCATCATGACTGATATCATCTATGTGCACTTCGGTAACCGGTATCGCCTGATTCATGGCGCAAAACCCTCCGGCCAGGCATGAAGGAATTCCCGCCAATGCGCCTGCTCGCCGTGCTTTAACATATCACGTACCTGTTGTTGTTTTAGCGCATACGCGGCTTGGTCCAGATGACCACGCATCAATTGAAAGCGTAAAAATACCAAATACGTATTAAGTACATCGGTCTCGCAGTAATGGCGTATACGATCCAATTCACCACCCTGGAAACATTGCCACACCTGACCGCCGTCCATACCCAATTTCCCGGGCAAGCCCAACATCGTTGCAATTTGCTGCAACGGAGCTACCGCGCGCATTTGATACAATGCCAGGATATCCATCACATCAATATGCCGCCAATGGTAACGGCCAATATAGTTATTCCAACGCGATTCCTTGGCAAACTCCCCGGTATCCCAATAGGTCGGAGCACTGATAGCATGCAAAAGCGCCCGGTAGTGTAGCACCGGCAAATCGAAAGATCCGCCGTTCCAAGACACCAACACAGGCGAGTACTTTTCAATGCCATCAAAACAACGCTGAATAAGCTCTCGTTCCGGTGATTCGGCGTTCCCCAATGACCACAGTTTTAATTGATCACCCTTGCTGAATAACACGGAGATCGCGACAACCCGGTGCAAGTGCAATGGCAGAAAATCATGGCCCATTTGTTGGCGCCGCTTGTGCTGCATAATTTGGGCGACATCTTCATCACTAAGATCGGGCAATTGATAGATGCGCCGCCCGCTGGCCACATCCGGTACCGTTTCAATATCAAATACAAAAATGGACATTATTGGGGAAAAACGCCGGTGGACAGATAACGGTCACCCCGATCACAGATGATTGTTACGATAACGGCATGCTCAAGCTGCTGAGCAAGGCGCAGACTGGCGGCAACCGCCCCACCCGACGATATACCGCATAAAATCCCCTCTCGCTACGCCAACGCCCGCGTGGTATCTTCGGCTTCCTGCTGGCTCACGTCGATGATGCGATCAACCCGGGAAGCATCATAGATTTTGGGTAAATATTCCTCGGGCCAACGCCGGATGCCGGGAATACTAGCGCCTTCGGCAGGCTGCACGCCGACAATTTCGATGGCAGGATTTTTCTGCTTTAGATATACAGATGTACCCATGATGGTGCCCGTGGTACCCATAGCACTGACAAAATGAGTCAGTTTGCCTTGGCTGTCACGCCAGATTTCCGGACCGGTACCTTCGGTATGGGACAGCGGATTATCAGGATTGGAAAACTGATCAAGCCGGCGCCCCCTGCCCTGCTGCTCCATTTTGATGGCAAGGTCGATGGATGCTTCCATACTGCCCTCCTTGGGGGTCAGCACAATCTCGGCACCGTAGGCTTTCATGACCATTCGCCGCTCCACGCTCATATGCTCGGGCATAATCAGTATCATAGGATACCCCTTGATCGCAGCCGCCATGGCCAATGCGATACCCGTGTTTCCACTGGTGGCCTCAATCAGCGTATCGCCCGGTTTAATCTCACCGCGCTGTTCAGCATGGCTGATCATACTTAACGCCGGGCGGTCCTTGACCGACCCGGCCGGATTATTGCCTTCCAGTTTCGCCAGTATCACACTGGAGATATCACCAGGCAGGCGCTGCAGGCGAACCAATGGTGTATTGCCAACAAACGATTCAATGGTAGGGAAAATCATCACTTAACCCAGTATGTCCCCAATATGTCCAAGCTATAGCATACTCCAAGAACCGCTTACTTTCAGCCTCAATTGTCTGACCCGGCTATTGCTTAAATTATCGCAGCGAGGGTTTCGCCGAGCTGATATTACCGTGCGCGCAGACCGCCGTCTGCCTGCGGACCCATGGAGGTACCGCCATTTTACAGCGTATAATGCCGTATTTTGCGGACATGCACCGCGAAACTCCGAGCTGGAAAACCATGCACGGCTTTCAGTATCCTACTGGTGGCGGTGAAGGGGACTGACGCAATTCCCGCCATTTGCCCTGCAACCGTTTAACCGAAACCGGCATGCGGGTTTTCAGTTCCTGGGCAAATTGGGAAACACGCAATTCTTCCAATTCAAACCGAAAATCCCACCAACTATCCGGCCATTGTTGGGCGGGCAGCGATTGCGTAGCGTGCCAAAACTCAGCCCACAAGGCGCTAATTTCCTGTTGCCGCGCGGTATCCCTTTGCGGGTTGTCTTCGACCTTATCAAGGCGCATATTCACCGCATGAATATAGCGTGGAAATTCCGTTAACCAGTGCCACGGCGTGGCACTGATAAATCCACGCACAATCAGCCGATCCAGTTGATCGCGCACATCCGCGTAACTCTTGAGTTTCGCCGGCGGTGGATGTTTGATGCGTTTGTTGGCTTTATGCCAGGCATGAATAATGGCATCCAAACTCGTGATCAATTGATCCAGCATGTCCATCATGCCCCCTCGATGCCGGTCCAACACAGCTTTTAATGCTTGATCGCCGCGAACGGGTTGCCGCAGGAAACAGATTTGCAACAAGGCCATCTCAATATCGTCTACGCATGCCGAACCGGGATAAATTTGCTGGCAAAGCAGTAGTAGAGGTCGTTTCTGGAGTATGGTCTTACGCACGTCCTTCATCTGCGCTTTTAAATGCCAACCAATCAATTTAAAAAGCGCCGGATGGGTGGCGCTGCGGGCCTCACTCGACGAATCAAATACGTCCAGGGCGATTTTTTCGCCGTGCACCCGCAATCCCGTGTATCCATAAAAAGCCGTTCCGCCGTGGCTGACACTAACCTCGCCGGCCAGGGACCAGGATTTGTCACGAATATCGTCCATTGCCTGCGGCCAGCGTAACGCTTGATCAAGCCTGTCTTGTATAGGCGCCGTACCAGCCTGCATCACTTGTAAATCGCGCCCCATTTCACTATAAGCGCCATTGGCGTCCACCAGCTTAAAATTCATCAACAAATGGTCCGGCCACGGTTCGGCGCTCCAGTCCACGGCTTGATAGTCCTTAAAACACTTTATAAGCGATTGATTGACCCAGTGGTGGAAATCCGCCAACGGCCACCGCACCGATTGCAGCCATTGTTGCGCGGTACCGGGTATCGGCACCAGTTGCCTGCGATAAACCTTGGCCAAGCGGCGCAACATCCACTCCAGTTTTTCCTGCAGCAACCCCGGCACCAGACATTGAAACAATGCCGGGCTCAAGCGATGCAGCAGATTAACCGGTATCGTGACGGTGACGCCGTCACGCGGATGGCCCGGCTCAAAATAGTAACTCAGGCCTAACACACCGCCACCACGCATGGGGAAACTATCAGGAAACCGAAGTAACACCTCGTCTTCGGCGGCCTTTTTCAATAACACCGCCGGGCGCAGAAACAATAGTTCCGGTTGCCGGGATTCGGCCTTTTTACGCCAAGCTTCAAAATGGTCGCCGCTGACCACCGCGGCCGGAATAAGCCGGTCAAAAAAATCAAATAACACCGTATCATCCACCAGGTACTCCCGGCGCCGTGATTTATCCTCGAGACCTTCAACTTCAGCGACACAACGCCGGTTATGCTCTGCGTAAGGCGCGCGGGTATGGTACTCATGTTGCACCAGCGCATGCTGAATAAACAAACGCCTGCAAAGCACCGGATCGATCGGGCCATAGTTTACCGGCCGTTTGGCAACCAGGATCAATCCGTATAAGGTCACTTGCTCGTAAGCCATCACTCGGGCACCCTTTTTGCGCCAGTGGGGCTGAAAATAGGTTTTTTTTACCAAGTGAGCGGCAGCCCGCTCCACCCATTCGGGCTCGATACGGGCAACCGTATGGGCATATAGTTTTGATGTTTCTATATACTCGGCAGCCATCAACCATGGCGGCGCCGCTTTAAACAATCCAGAGCCAGGAAATATATAGACCGCCATGCCACGGGCACCGGTATAGTGGTGTTTATCCGATTTATTAGCCACATTGCCCAATAATCCGCTGAGCAACGCGCGATGGATTTCTTCCTGTCTTGCACCGGCGCTGCCAATACGTAAGCGGGCGTCTTTGACAACTCGTTGCATTTGCCTATGCAAATCCCGCCACTCCCGCCAGCGCCGATGGGACAGGTATTGTTCATGACAGTATTGTTTGAATGCGCGATTGGCCAGTTGATTTTGTTTATCCTGCAAATGACGCCATAAATTCAACAGGCTGATAAAATCCGAGTTTTTCGCCTGAAAATGTTTATGCTTACTGTCTGCCGCCTGGCGGTGTTGCAAGGGGCGTTCACGCAAATCAGCCACGGCAAGTCCAGTACCGATGATCAGCACTTCGGCCAGACAATGCAACTGCGCGGCGCCGATAAACATACGGGCCACTTGCGGATCGACGGGCATGCGCGAAAGCGTGTCACCGGTTTCCGTCAGTTCACCGTTGGCATCCAGGGCTTGCAGCTCCATCAACTGGTTGTATCCCGCTTTGATCTGTTGATTATCAGGCGCTTCAATAAAATCAAAGTCTTCAATATCGCCAAGCCCCATCTGTTTCATGTGCAATATGACGCCGGCCAGATTGGAGCGGGTGATTTCCGCCGGCATAAACGCAGGTCTGTTTAAGAAATCCTCCTCACTGTACAAACGGATACATACACCGGGGCCGGTACGGCCGCACCGTCCGGCCCGTTGATTGGCATTGGCTTGCGCAATTTTCTCAATCGGTAATCGCTGCACCTTGCTACGTGAACTGTAGCGACTGATACGTGCCATGCCTGCGTCAACAACATAACGAATACCGGGAACCGTCAACGATGTTTCCGCCACATTGGTGGTAAGAATGACACGCCTGGCGCAAGCGGGGTGAAAAATTCTTTGCTGATCCTGCATACTCAAGCGCGCGTACAGGGGCAAAATTTCCCAATGCTGTAACCGTTTACTCAATAGTTGTTGTATTTCCTTGATTTCACCCTCACCACTGAGAAAGACCAAAACATCGCCCTCTCGGTGCAGCGCGGACAGTTCCTCAACCGACGCGGCCACTGCCATGCCAAAGTCAGGATCTTCCTCGTCAAAATCGCGGGGTTCACGGTATCGAATATCCACCGGGAAGGTTCGACCACTGACTTCAATCACCGGTGCATTGTCAAAGAAGCGCGCAAACCGCTCTGTATCAATGGTCGCGGATGTAATAATTAATTTTAGGTCCGGGCGCTTGGGCAGTAAGGATTTTAAATAACCCAAAAGAAAATCAATATTGACGGTTCGCTCATGGGCTTCGTCGATGATAATCGTATCGTACGCCGTTAATTGGCGGTCTTGCTGAATTTCCGCCAATAATATCCCATCGGTCATGATCTTTATATGGGTGGCGTCATCGGTTTCGTCGGTAAAACGCACCTTATACCCCACCGCCTTATTATGTGTGCAAGACAGTTCCTGAGCGAGTCGTTGACTGATATTGCGGGCCGCCAGGCGTCGCGGTTGCGTATGCCCGATCATGGCGGCGATTCCGCGCCCCAATTCCAGGCAAAGTTTTGGAATTTGCGTACTCTTACCGGACCCGGTTTCGCCGGCTATAATACTTACCTGGTGTTTCTCGATGCAGTCCAGCAACAACTGTTTTTTATCCAACACAGGCAGCGACAATGGATAATGGGGTTGCGGTACCGCGGCTTGCCTTTGCAGGCGCAAACGCGCAGAATAGTCGACGTCTTTAGCCAGTTTTTCACGTTTTTGGTCGGCTTGTGACTTATGCATTTTTCGCAATCGCTTTCGAAACACAGCCTGATCGCGAATCATGCAGTGCTCGATGCGCAATGCGAGCGAATCTTTTTTCATAGCTAAAGGTTTTATTCAAAGGGCGGGATTATAACATGAAAATTTTATCTTCATGGGCCATTACGACACCGGCGTTACTGGTGATCATTGCATTAAATGGCTGCGGTAAACCGGACAGTCCAGCACAGCAAAAAAGTTCGCCGGCGTCTACGCAACCAACCGAAAACACTTCCAGCCCACCACCGGTAGTCACCGCACCGCCCACATCACCGCCCACATCACCGCCCAAGCCATCGCCACACAACGCACAAGACAAACCCGATGACGCAACTTCCCCGCGACGGCAAGCGCTGGCGCTGGCGCAAAAAAGCGGTTGCCTGGCATGTCATAAAATCGACAAGAAGCTGGTCGGTCCCGCCTGGCAGGATGTGGCGAAAAAATACAAAGGCGATGCCGGCGCCAAAGCCGGTTTGATTGAAAAAGTAAAAAAAGGTGGAAAAGGTAATTGGACCGAGATCACTAACGGTGCCGCCATGCCGCCCTATTCACCCCGAGTCAAGGATGAAGATATCGAAAAACTGGTGGATTTTGTGTTATCACTGGCTGACTGACCTAAGCGGTATATTGAAAACCGCTTAACGTTCGGTAAATTCCGGAAATTGCTGTCTAAACGCGGCAAGTTCATGCTGAGCCAAATCAATTTTGTTGTCTAATATCAATTCGGAAATATAGGACAACCACAAGCGCGGATCCTGTTGGGCACGAACCTGGGCTTGATTGCTATCCTGGAAAATGACAGGTATTTTCTGTGGATTCATTTGCGGAATTGCCGGTAGTTGTGTCAACGCCAAAGCCGCTACCAATGAGCCTACTATAATCCCTGTTAAAAGACTGACGGGTACGACCCATCGCAATCGACATTCCGAGCGATGAAGCCGTTCTTCAACATTCTTGGCCAGCGACTGACTGAATTGCTTTAATAATAACGGCGGCGGTTCTTCTTCGGCGGTGCGAAATACCTCAATAATAGCTGAATCGTCTTGTAGCGCCTGGCGGGATTGGGGAGGTGTATTCATCAAGCCGATTTTTCGTCTGGAGCCTGTTCGTCAGCGTGTTCAACATGGTTGTGTTGCAGGAATTGGCGGGCTTTTTGACACAACAACTTGGCTGCATCCGCATTGATCCCCATAATTTCCGCGGTTTTTTCCACGCTTGCGCAGCCCGCATAAATTTCGACAAAATGACGTTGTTTTCTGGGCAGCCGTTTAATATTTTGCTGTGTTTGATACCAACGTTGTAGACCTTGACCGGCGTCCTCGATGGGATCGCTGTTGGCGGTTTGCTGGGTTATAAACATCTTCGCCTGGGAACGACTTAGCTGGTGCAACCAGGCAAGAAAATGACGGCGGCGATAATGCGATGCTTCCTGCCATACTTTAAGCATCACGGCATTGTATCCTCGATTTATATCGTCATCCGCATAGCAGTACGTTCTTAAAATCGCCGTGACAAAGGCATAATGCCGTTTATACAACACCATCATAGCCCGCTGATCACACTTTTGTACCGCACGCATCAGCTCGCTATCCGATGCGTTATCAAAAGACTGCTTGGTTCGCATGCCGACTCTTCCTACTATGAAGTCACCCTATCATGCCCGATATTTAGTCAGCTGTCATGGAATATCCGACGTGATGTCCATGGCAGCTCCTTGTAACACTATACCTTATCGGCAAACTATGCTTTTTTACTTAAAATTCAGTTTGTTCTCACTCCGCCTGGCGGGATCGATCATCCAAAAACCAGTCAAATGAACAATCCAAATGGGCGCGTAGTTCCAACAATCCGGGAAGCCCGTTCTGGGTCAAGATAATGATTGGGGGCCGGTTGTCAAATCGGCTGTTGGGCCGGCGCATCCAAAGGGATCCATAGGCCGGGTTATGAGGATAGGTGGTGCGTAAGGCATCCGCAATTCCCACCAAATGATCGACCCGCTCCATCACATCGCGGTCTTGAGGTAAAGGCGTGTCCTGTCGAAAACGCCGGATCATGCGCGATTTTGTGCCATCCGGAAGACCCAAAACCGGAATTTGATCAGCATCACGTAAACCCCAGGAATCCAGCAAGGCAATTACAAGCTGGGTTAACTCCAAGCGCTCTTCAAGTGAGGGATGGTCCATGATTGGGCCTTAAGGTAAAACTTCACTTTAACACAATTAACAAAATCTTGTAAAAGACTTTGATTTTACGGTTATTTTTCGCATCCGTTTGATGATGCCGATCAGGCGCAGGCTAAAGTCTTTTCCAGCGATGCTTCGACGAAACAGCGAATTTGGTCCGCGTGGGTCAAATGACGATCAAACATTCGCGAAGAAATACGCACTGCCTGGGGTTGCTGGCTACGCATTTTATGTTGAAATGTCCGGCTTTGGGGATCAGCAAAATTATATTCACTAATCACCACGTCAAATAACTTGCCAGCCGCATAGTTGATGGCCTTTTCGGTGCTGTTAAATAGATCGATTCGACAATCACTCGCTTCGCTTAACGCAGCGTGTACAGCTGCTAATACGGACTCATTCGAATGAACCACCAAAATAGTCGGCATGCAATACTCCCAAAAACCAGTACTTCAGGAGATTTATCGGATAATACCTGATAAATTTTAGGGATTATTAGGCCGCAGTAGTGCGAAAATCCGCTACATTGTACAGACATGCAGCAAAATCCAACCTTGGGAATTTGATATAACTTATTGATTATAATAAATTAATTTAATTATTGTTAAATTGCTACAGTTACTGCCTTCTGTTAAACGTTGTGCAGAAGTTCTCAAAACCCGCTTAAATCCGTGGCCCTAACAAGCCACGGACTTTTTTCTAGGCATCCGATTCCCGATGATATCGAATCAGTCGATCAATTTCATTTTTCGATCCCAGGATAACCGGCACCCGTTGATGTAGGGCGGTGGGCTTCAAATCCATTATCCGTTCACGGCCTGTTGTGCTCAGGCCACCGGCCTGTTCCACGATCATGGACATGGGACTGGCTTCATACAATAAACGTAATTTTCCACCTAAACCCTTCTATTTCATTTTGCTGTCCATGGGATACATAAACACACCACCACGGGCCAATAAGCGGTGAACCTCCGCTACCATGGATGCGATCCAACGCATGTTAAAATCTTTGTCCCGATCGCCGGATTTACCTGCGGTACACTCGTCAATATAGCGACTGACCGCGGGCTCCCAAAATCTAGCATTAGACATATTGACGGCAAATTCGTGGGTATCGGCGGGTATCTGCATACTAGGATGGGTAAGGATAAATTCGCCTATATTCTGGTCCAGGGTAAAGCCATTGACGCCGTTACCGGTGGTCAATACCATCATGCTCGAAGGCCCGTAAATGGCATAGCCGGCACAAACTTGTTGCGTACCCGGTTGCAGGAAATCATCGGCAGCCGCGTGTTCGACGCCTTCCGGACACCGTAAGATTGAGAAAATCGTACCCACGGAGACATTGACATCGATATTTGATGATCCATCCAAAGGGTCAAAAACCAACAAGTATTTTCCCTTCGGATAGTTGGATGGTATCCGGTAAACGTCTTCCATTTCCTCCGATGCCATACCGGCAAGATGTCCAGCCCATTCATTGGACTTTATAAATACGTCGTTACTAATAATATCGAGTTTCTTTTGAGTTTCGCCTTGAACATTCTCCGAACTGGCGCTTCCCAATACCCCTATTAAAGCCCCATGATTCACCGCATTGGAAATTACCTTACACGCAGTCACAATATCATTCAAAAGCGCGGTAAAATCACCGGTAGCGCTCTCAATGTGTCGCTGTTCTTCGATGATAAACTGAGTAATGGTGGTACCATTGTGCATAATCACCCCTAAACTTAATTTATATATATTTCAATTACTTAAGATAAATTTAAAGGATTATTATGGCATAGCGACAACCGTTTTCAAAGTTTATTTTATAGCTGTTATTAATTCAGGTTATTAACATGAAAACATGAAATCGAGGATCTATTAAAATCACAATGAAATCAGCTAGTTTTGCTTTTTTTCTATTCTTTTCAGTCAACATGTTTGCCGGTGTTCCCGATCTAAGGCTTGCCAAAGGCGTTACCGTACCGCCTGACTACTGGTTGGCCCAATTCAACGTACAGGGCACAGGTTACGGCATCACCATTGAAAAAGACGCTGTCATTCTTGCCGGTGAATCCCACAACCATCCCATGGTGGCCAAGCTTAGTCCCAAGGGAGCATTGATCTGGCGGCTGATTGCGCCCCGGCAGGGTTGGGGCCGCGCGGTCGCTACCGATTCCCACGCAAATATTTATATGGCAGGTTACGAGCCGGGTCATCGACTGCGTGCCACTTTGGACAAATACAGCCAGCAAGGTGAATTATTGTGGCAAAAGAAAATCGTCGGCGAGCGTTCCGTTTTTGCCGACCAAATCACCGTTGACGGTCGAGGTCATATCGCCATGGCGGGCATCACCAGCGGTCGCATCAACCGCCTTACCAAAGCTGCCGGCCGGGCGGATCTGTTTGTAGCCCAATACGATCAAAGCGGCAGACAACTGTGGCTATTGCAACTGGGCACGGACTTTGAAGATGTGTTGGATTCCATGGTGCTGGACGCCTATAACAACTTGTACCTTTTTGGCACGGCCAAGGCTGCCGCGGGAGTCTTTTCAAAATTTGTGGCCAAAGTGCGCGATGGTAAATTGCTATGGCTAAAAAAACACGCCATCGGCGGTAAACCCGATATTTACAGTCTCGCCCTGGACAATGAGGACGGTATGTACCTAATTAAAGCCAGCGGGCATTTTGAAAATCATCATCGGCTGCTCATGTACCGCGTTCAATCCAACTGGCGAACTGAACCGGTTGGCGCTATGCCTGAAACCATTAAAATTCTGGATGGCTTTGCACTCAACAAACAAGGCCAACTGCAACGATCGGGCTTTTCTCTGGGCAAAGACATATTTATTTACATTAATGTCTATAACAAGCAGGGTAATTTACTAAGTCAGGACAAAATCAATACACCCCACTACTGGGACCTGGCATTCGGATTCGCCGGTGATCACAACGGAAATTTCTGTTTAACCGGCAATACGCACGGTAATTTTTTGCGCCGACCCTACGGTGTTGAAGATTCCTATTTTAATTTGCTGGTCGCGTGCCGCAAACCAAAACCATAATCGTCGCCTTTGGCTCGATTTTATCGACAATCCTACTCGACCGGTCAATTAATTGGATCGAAAAACCGAAGTTTTCTGGTGCGGCATGCTCGATAATTCGTACGTCCCGCAAACAGATGTCCCCCGGGTCGACCCGAAACGGGTTGTGCGCGATCATCGACAGACGATGGTCGATCCTTCACTGCCGTTCGAATTATTTGCGCAAAATCTATGCCAGTTTGCGTGGCATGATTACGCCGCCAAACGGATACGACGCACTATGATTGGACGCGACAAACCACCGGCAACCGCACTTACCGCACCACAAACCTGTTTGACGGATCGCGCAGTGGACAAAAAGTATCAGCGTGCGGGCATAGGGAAAAAGCTGCAAATCATAACACAGGAGCAACTTGGCCCGAAGTGCAAGCTAATACTGGCAGCCGCACCCGACGTAAATGAATATTATAAAAAGCAAAAAGCAAAAAGCTTGGATATAGCCATCATTCACGTGGCTGGATTCTTGAACGCAAGCAACGAGTAATCAGTTGACTATTGGCCGATGACGTCACACTTTTCTCAAGGAGAAACCTGAACAGAGATTTTTAAAAATGCAAACAACCATGATGACGTCGTATGCAGCATCACCGGGCATCCTCACTAAATAGGCCACTGCTTCTTTTTATGCATTGCTGAAAATTAGTCATAACGAACGCCATACAGACATTGCCCACACCTCTTTTATGAGGTTTCCACGCTTAAGTAAATGCATCTCCCGCCGCTACCTAACTATGCGGTGGTCCGCACCTTACACTAAATCCGGAAAATTGTATTTACTTTAAAGCGAATTTCGTGATCCCGCAGAACAGCCTGACAAAATGCAAGTTTATTCAACATGGCCTACCTGTGTGCTCGGCGACGCTTGCCTTCGTTTCCCTATCCGAATTTTTAAACGACTTACCCGCAGCCGCTGGATTTCACCTGTTTCTTGCTTTGGCATCCATGATGATGATCCTGCTTACGTACCGGCGGAATAAACCGCAATGTGAAAATCACACCTTTTTGTTATGCTCCTTTTTTGCCATCACAGGTCAATTTTACCTCGCACCTCAGGATCCTTCTATTCCAATATGGATAGGAGTGTTTCCGATAATATTTATTTTCGCAGTCGGCGTTCTCCGCGGCACGATTTGGTCGGTACTATTGTTTACGATTTTTTCATTTCGGATGTATCTATATCCCAAGGCGGCAAATACCTTTGGAATCTCAGACTATATCTTCGCCAACACATCCTTGGTGTTCCTGCTAATGATAATTATGGCTTTTCTGTTTGAAAAAATTTCCACTGAGTACCAATTCAAACTCGACTATCAGGCAAAAACCGACTATTTAACAGGCATCCATAACCGCAGGGCAATCAATAGCGTGCTACAAAAAGAAACGCTTCGATCGAAGCTTGAACACGAATCCATCGCTCTCCTTCTAATCGACATCGATCATTTTAAGAAAGTCAATGACAATTTTGGACATGCTATGGGTGACGAGGTACTATGTGCTACGACAACTATTATTCAAAATCAAATCAGGGATGCTGATTTTGTTTTTCGCTGGGGCGGTGAGGAGTTTCTCGTCCTGCTACCTGGAACCAAACTCTCTCGTGCGCAACTCGTTGCGGAACGTATTCGATCGGCGGTGGAAACGTGGGGTCATAGTAAAGTCGGTCGCCTCACAATCAGCATAGGCGTATCCACGATGTCTACCGTTGACGATTTTGATAGGTACTTGAGAAAAACCGACAGCGCACTATACCAGGCAAAAAAAAGCGGGCGGAACCGTGTTGAACTTGCTGGCGAGCCGAAAACCATGCAGACAATCCAAGGCGACGGGAATGGTCCTCTGATGCGCACGAACAAGCGCGGTGAGTAGCAGTGCTATAAGACCCAAGCGGTCGTGGATGATCAGGGACGCTGCGATCACTGGCACACTGACTGCCCGGCATTCACCGAACCGCCATAAGCTATGAATCTCAATGTTACGAACCATGGAAATACTTTATTGTCTTTGGACTGGCAATCCATTCACGCTACTTTCGATCGTATGTGCGTTGACTTTCTCCATGATTTTGTAAGAAAGCAGGGGTATATCATCGCGATGTAACTGATCATGAACACCTTTACATGGGTGCCGCACGGAGTGCTTGGACGAAATCGCGAAAATCCCGCCACAACCGATTCCACTGTTGCTGAGAATATCGCCTACGGCGGCAAGGAAGTAAGCCGTAATACCATTATTGATGCTGCAAAGGCCGCGGAAGCTCATTCATTCGTGCTGGCTTTACCGCAAAGCTATGATACCGCTGTTGGGGAACGTGGCATGAAATTATCCGGGGGTCAACGGCAACGCCTGTCACTGGCCCGTGCCATCCTTAAAAACTCGCCCATACTCATTCTTGATGAAGCCACTTCCGCCGTGGACAACGAGACTGAAGCGGCCATTCAACGCTCACTCGATCGCGTCGTTGTCGGCCGCACCAGTGTCATCATTGCACACCGCTTGTCCACCATTCGCCACGCACACCAAATTTACGTTTTAAACCAAGGCAGGATCGCCGAGGTAGGGACGCATGATCAATTGGTTAATCGCGGCGGAATATATGCTGCGCTTTGGCGACTGCAGACGGGGGAAAAATAATGTATCGATAAACAGCCGAAAAAGTCACAGCGTCCACGGGGTGCCCGCATGTCCATTGATCGCCCGCTTCAGGCAACCGCGTTAATGCTTCGCCTTGTCACCCCAAATTTCACGCAAACGTTTATCCCTTCCACAATTCCAGCGGTACACTTTGTATCGAACCGGACTTTTTTTATAAAAATCTTGATGGTAACTCTCACGACCCTTAATCGGATAAAAAGTTGTTGCATTAAGAATCGGCGTGATGACTTTCTTGCCTGGAAATTGCGCTACAATTTCCTGTCGGGACTGTTCGGCAATTTTCCTTTCCTGATCATTGGCAACAAAAATCGCACTCAAATAGCTGTGGCCCTTGTCACAGAACTGACCGCTGGCGTCAAACGGATCAATATGTACCCAATAGTATGCCAGCAGATCACGATAGCCAAGTTTGGATTCATCATAAGTAATCTGAACGGATTCATAATGCCCGGTATGATGGCCATTATAGGTGGGATTTTCCAAGCTGCCACCGGTAAAACCGGATATCACATCCGTCACACCGTGAAGTTTCTCAAAATCGGATTCCATACACCAGAAACAACCACCGGCCAGTACTGTTTTTGCCGCCAAAGCGCCCGTGGCATAGAAAAGCAATCCGGCCAATAATGTCCATTGTTTAAAAGTTAACATGGCGATGCTCCACTGTCGATTGGAAAACAGGTAAATAACGGCATTCAACGACCGGTGTTCTCCCAATCATCATGCCTTTGCCTGCGCTCTAACCTGTAATTAGTCACTTCCAGATGCATTCCGTCGGGGTCTCGAAAGTATACCGCATAATAGTCCGGCGCATATTGCGGATACAACCGTGGTTCGCTGACCGCAATACTGCTTTTCTCAAGCAACTCGACAGTCTCATTTACATCCTGTTCACCATGGACTCGCAGACACAAATGGTGAATTCCCGGCGTATACGCATCGTACGGCGCCGAATCGCGGGCCGGGCGCAACACATAACTGAAATGTCTGTTGTAGTAATGAATGTGCGTCTCACCATCCAGTTGAAAAATACTCTTCCGAAATCCAAGGCACAACATTACGATGTCATAGAATTGTTCCGATCGTTTCAAGTCGGTGACCGTGATATAAATATGGTCTATTCCAATGACCTCAGGCACCGGCGGTGCCAAATAGCCGCTCTTCGTTTTGTTGTTTGTCCATTGTCGCGCAGATCGAGTGGATGGATACGCACCGTGCCAGAGATATAACTTAATCTGGTGTTTACGGGGTTGAAAAAAATCGGCGTATCTGGTTGATTTGATGTTAGCGACATGAAACCAACCAACAGAGGATACGCCACTATGAGTAAAGATAACGTAGTTGAGCTGAATAATCCAGAGGCGCATTTGGATTTGTTAACCGATCTGATCAGAAAAGGAGCGCGGCAATTAATCCAACAAGCCTTTGACGCAGAACTGCAAGAGCACCGAAAGGCGCACGCCAGCAGGGACAGCTGGCGTGGTGTGCAATGGGTATTTGCCCGAACGCGAACTGCAAACCGGTATCGGTCCGGTGACCGTGAAGATACCCAAGGTGCGCGCAGGCTTGGGAAAAGTCATTGTTTACAGAAAGATCGTGAAAAACTCCTGGCCGTCTATGACTTTCCGGCGCAACAGGGCTGAATAGTTACTGCCGTACTTCAAGCGATAGTATGGTCATATTGTACTTTCATTTCACGCTTAGCCAATTTAATTTTTTAAGGCGCATACTTATCATCGGTTGTGCTAGATACAGGTAGGTCTCGTCGTGCAGGGTGCCGTCTTCATCGGGCCAGTGTGAGCGACCCAGACCCGCATCGTCCGCGCGGAATGAACAGCGATGTGCCAGGTGTCACCGTCGCCAATCCGGTAGAGCGGCGCGAGGCTGCCGAACGCGTTGGCTCTTCTTCACTGTCGCAAGAAGTGCAGTGGCCTCATTGAAGCAAGCGTGGCAAGGTCGTCATGCGAGGGCTTATGCTCCACGTATGTCACGGCGCCGTAGCCTGGGTGGGCTTGCCAAACCAGGTTTGAAACAATGGCCAATACTTTTGGTGATACGCCTGAAATTCCCGCCGGTTTTTTAGTCATTTTAATTGTGTTACAGTGACGTAAAGCAAACGCCGTCATTCGGTTAATGGACCAAATTGACAAAGACCACGCTTTAACTTGCACAGCTGCGCCTATGTCATCGAATTCGAGCAGAACGGCGATGACCGGGCCATGCATGCCCAAGGCCGGCTACGTCGCGGGATAACCGCTTCGTCTTACGTCTCCAGCACAGCTCAAGGGACCGCTTCGACTTGGCCATGCAAGCAGCGTTGGACCCGGACCACGCAAACCCGTCGTAAGCGGCGTTAAGTGATGAGTTTTGGCTAAATACAGTCAAATGGAAATAGATTTCTGACATAACGATTTGCCTATCGCTGGATTTTTTAATTTAACGAAAGTCGCTATTTAACAATTTGGAAATATTTTAACGGCGATCACGGGACCGGCCGCCGCGTGGCTTTACCCGCCGGCGGCGGCGAGCGCTTGGGTCATGACAAAAAACCCGGGCAGCGCTCGCATCGTGTAACTGTTTAAAACTTCTGGGAAAAGTCGTATACTGACCGCTCGCAGGAGCAACGGTTGGCGGTAAACTCCATGAGAATAATGGACCTCTCGCATACAAGGCTAAACCACTGTTGTCAATCAAGCGGTTATACACGGGCCGTATTCC
>Ga0114931_10000414_pt1 | contig 50720 bp, 51 predicted proteins | sample 2SBtaG_FD_89579 | JGI IMG/M metagenome (GOLD analysis project Ga0114931, IMG submission 89579) | Deep subsurface microbial communities from Kolumbo volcano to uncover new lineages of life (NeLLi) - 2SBTROV14_V59a metaG | ecosystem: Environmental > Aquatic > Marine > Volcanic | place: Kolumbo... | reverse complement strand
TCGCTGCTGAACCGCGCAACGATTCCTAAAGATGAAAAAGGGTAAAATAATGTATTGGAGCAAAACCACATTAGCGCTGGCTGGTCTGTTACCGGGCCTGACAGCAGCCTTGTCCACCACCACCGCTGAGGCGCAAGAAACAGACAGCTCGGCTGTAACGGAAATCGTTGTCTGGGGCACACAAAAACGATTTGAAGGAGCTTCAAAGGTCGATCCGCGTCATGTCGCAGTCATGACCTCCGATGTTGCAGACCTGCTCACGTATGTACCCGGCACCAACGTAGTTAAAAACGGACCGGTCGCCGGCCAGGCGCAATATCGTGGCATGTTCGGGCCGCGACTCAATGTCCGGATCGACGGCATGGCGATCAATTCTGGCGGGCCTAACCTGATGGACCCGCCCCTGCATTATATGCCTGAACCTCTATTGGACGAACTCAGCGTCGTGCGGGGCATTTCACCGGTCAGTCTCGGACCGTCAATCGGTGGCACCATTCATGCCAAAGCCAAAACAAGCCATTTCACCGACAGCGATACCCCGACCCTGCAGGCCGATGTCAGCACTTCAATGCGTACAGCGAACGACAGTTATGCCACCGGCGGCATGGTGGGAGCTGCCACTTCGAAAATGCGCTTGCATGCTTTAGGCAGTGTTGAACATGGCGGCGATTTGTCATTCGATGGCGGCAAAATCCATCCAGAGGGTTTCAAGCGTACGGTCTATGGCGGCGGCCTCGGGTTACGCCTCGACGACCAGGACATCAGTTTCGATTACCGCCATCACAACACCGACCATGCCGGCAATCCTGCTCTGCCTATGGATACGCGACTGTTCAACACCGACCTCTATAACGGTAAATATAAAGGGTCCTGGAATGGCATCAAACTCGAAGCTCAGGTGGATTACTCCGACATCAAACATGAGATGGATAATTTTTCACAACGCACTCCTCCAGCCAATCCAATGATGACTCGTCTCGTTCGGGCAAGCAGTACCGGCCTCGGTTTCAAAGTCAAAGCCAGCTTTAATGCCATAGGCGGTACCGTTTCAGTTGGAGCCGATGGTCTCTATGCAAAAAACAATATGGATATTTTTAATCCCTTGAATCCAATGTTTTTTGTCAACAATATCAATCAAGCAAAACGTGATCAAACCGGCATTTTTGCCGAATGGCGCGGCAGCGTGGGCGATCAACTTACAGGACGAATAGGGGTGCGGTACAATCGAGTGGCCATGGATGCTGGCTCCGTGGCTTTAGCGCCCATGCTGCCGCCACCTGCCCAGGCCTTGGCAGCTTCTTTTAATGCCGCTGACCGATCAAAAACTTACGATATGGCTGATGTTGTGGTCGGTCTCAGTTACGTCGTCACACCTGATCTGACGGCCACGGCCACCTTCGGCCATAAAACCCGTGCGCCGTCTTATCTTGAACGCTTCACCTGGCTGCCTATCGAAGCTTCAGCGGGTTTGGCTGATGGCAATAATTATGTCGGCGACCTAATGCTTAGCCCGGAAATCTCGAATGAAATCGAGGTCGGTTTCGACTGGACCGGATCGCGGATCTCTCTGACACCACGTGCGTACTACCGCAGGGTTAATAATTATATCCAGGGCACGCCGGTTGATGCCACGATCGGCATCATCGATTCCGGTTTGGAAATGGTGAGCGCCGGCAACGGGGACGCAACGCCATTGCGGTTCTCTAATGTTGATGCGACCCTTTACGGCGTAGACACGGCCTGGCGCGTTGATATCAGCAAACATATGGACCTTGAAGGTGTACTCACTTACGTGCGTGGCAAGCGGCGTGATATCAATGATAATCTTTATCGCATCACACCTTTGCGAGCATCGGCAGGACTCACTTACAAACGCGCGATCTGGTCAGCAACCCTGGAAGGCGTAGCCAATGCAGCCCAGAATAAAGTGTCCTCCACCAACGGGGAAAGCAAAACGCCAGGTTATGCTGTTATGAACCTCCATGGCCAATGGCAGATAACAGATGGTGCAGTGCTGACCGGCGGGATTGAAAATATTTTTGACCGTCTCTACCGCCAGCACTTGGCCGGCTTTAATCGGGTTGTTGATAGTAATGTACCCATCGGCGTACGTTTGCCAGGAGCAGGGCGTAATTTCTTTATGCGTCTGTCTTTCACTTACTAGCACGATGTTTGCAGCGAGGGAGGCTGGCCAGGGCAACCTCCCTCGCTGCCCTCATCGCCATGAAATCTGGTAGCTTCGTCTGTCCAACTGGACAAACATGCCAGGAACGAGGCAGAATGGACGGACCAATTCTTTCCCGCTGAACGAAAGCATCTCAATGGCCGGTTTTTTTGACGCCCTTATCCCCCTTACTCTTGGGGCGGTGGTGATCGTTCTTCTGATCGGGATTTACAGCCTGTTCAAGGGTGGGGATTTTGGCCGGTCCTATTCCAACAAGCTGATGCGCCTGCGCATCCTTCTTCAATTCATCGCCATTGTCGTGATGATGACGGCGCTTTATTTTCGCGGTTCCTGACGTTCATGGTCAAACTCAACAAAATCTACACACGCACCGGCGATGATGGTTCGACGGGTTTGGGATCGGGCGCGCGCCGCCTAAAATGCGATCTGCGCATTGCCGCTTACGGCACGGTGGACGAGACCAACGCCGCCATCGGACTGGCGCGGCTGCACACATCGGGCGCCTTGGATGAGGCTTTGGCGCGCATTCAGAATGATCTTTTTGATCTGGGTGCGGATCTTTGCACTCCTGATACCGGCGAGGCGTTAACCCATGAGCCGCTGCGCATCATCGACTCTCAGATCACCTGGCTGGAAAACCGGATCGACGCGATAACGAAAAACCTCAAACCTCTAAAATCATTCATTCTGCCGGGCGGATCACCCGCCTCTGCCTATTTGCATATGGCGCGCACCATGGCGCGGCGCACCGAGCGGCTGATGGTTGAACTGGCCGCCCGCGAAAATGAAAAAGTCAGTGAAGCCGCCCTGCGTTACATCAACCGCTTGTCGGATTATCTTTTTGTCGCCGCCCGTACCGCCAATGATGACGGCGCGCGCGATGTGCTGTGGGTGCCGGGCAAGAGCCGTCAATAGCGCCGGCCCGCTTGTGATCACCGCCTGGATCAGGGTACATTCACACCCACGGGGTCTTTTGGGGGAATTCCATGGTTTTTGTGCCCATTCACGACACCAATAAGCTGAAATATATCGGATTTCAGCGGGTCACTGTCGGGCTTATTCTGGCGAACATAGCCGTATTCCTCTGGCAGTTGAGCCTTGACGCCAAACAGGCCGTGGCTGTGGCGGTGATCGCCGGGGTGACGCCCGCGTCCCTCATGGGCGGCGCGCCGCTGCCGCCCGAATTTGCACTCCTGCCCCCTGAAGTGACGCTGTTCACCTATATGTTCCTGCACGCTTCATGGATGCACCTGATCGGCAACATGATTTTTCTCTGGGTCTTCGGGGACAACATTGAGGATGCTCTGGGCCATTTGCGATATCTGTTTTTCTATTTCATCTGCGGCGCGGCGGCGGGCTATACGCACGCCCTGATGGAATCCGGCTCCCAAGCACCCATGATCGGCGCAAGCGGCGCGACGGCGGGCGTGATCGGGGCCTATCTGGTGCTTTACCCACGGGTCAAAGTCTGGGTGCTCCTGTTGATGCGCATTCCGGTGCGGCTGCCCGCCTATTGGATTCTGGCCTTTTGGGTGGGGTTTCAGTTCTATTTCATGCTCTCCTCGTCCGATCCCACCACCGCTTGGTGGGCACATATCGGCGGTTTTGTGACCGGAATCATCCTTGTCATGCTGCTGAAACGCCGCGAAATCCCCTTATGGGGACCAAAACTGGATGAAAACTCTCTCCCTTAAAGCAAATTCACCCGCCGTGAATTGACAGATCTCCATACGGCCAGTAGTTTTCGCACTGCAATATATTCTACCGCAGCGCCGGGTGTGCCACGTGCGCCCCCGGATCTACGTAAAACCGGGTGAGATTTACCTCGCCGCAAGCCATCGGAGCCCCTCATGAAAGTGATCGTGCCTGTCAAACGCGTCATCGATTATAACGTCAAAGCGCGTGTTAAGCCGGACCAGTCCGGCGTCGATCTCGCCAATGTCAAAATGTCCATGAATCCATTCGATGAAATCGCCATCGAAGAGGCCATCCGCATGAAAGAGGCGGGCCATGTGCGTGAGATCATCGCCGTCTCCATCGGCCCGCAACAGGCGCAGGAGACCATCCGCACCGCGCTTGCCATGGGCGCGGACCGCGGCATTCTGGTCAAAACCGATGAGGCGGTGGAACCTCTGGCCGTCGCTAAAATTCTCAAAGCCATCGTCGAAGAAGAAAAGCCCGAGCTGGTCATGCCCGGTAAACAGGCCATTGACGATGATTGCAATCAGACCGGCCAAATGCTGGCGGCCCTGCTGAATTGGCCTCAGGGCACCTTTGCTTCCCAGATCAAATTCGCCGACGGCAAACTTGACGTCACCCGCGAGATCGACGGCGGGCTGCAAACCATCGAAATCAACTTGCCCGCTGTGGTAACCACGGATTTGCGGCTGAACGAGCCGCGCTACGCCTCGCTGCCCAACATCATGAAAGCCAAGAAAAAACCCATCGACATGAAAACCCCGGAAGATTATGGGGTCGACATTACGCCGCGGCTAAAAGTTCTGAAAGTTATGGAACCACCCAAACGCGAAGCCGGGATTAAAGTCGAGAGCGCCGCCGAACTGGTGCACAAGCTCAGAGAAGAAGCGGGAGTGATATAATGACAAGCCTTGTCCTAGCCGATCACGACAACACAAGCCTGAAAGACACCACCAACAAGGTGGTCACCGCGGCCGGCGCTCTGGGCGGCGATGTGCATGTTCTTGTCGCTGGTGCCGGGTGTGGCGGTGTGGCTGAGGCCGCCGCCAAAATCAGTGGCGTGACCAAAGTCCTGTTGGCCGACGCGCCACAATACGCGCATCAACTTGCCGAGCCCCTCGCCGCGCTGATGGTCAGCCTGGCGGAGCCCTATGATGCAATGCTGGCCGTGGCCAACACGGCGGGCAAAAACGTCATGCCACGGATTGCCGCCCTGCTTGATGTCGCACAAATCTCCGATATCACGTCAGTTGAAAGTCCTGACACGTTCACCCGTCCGATCTATGCCGGCAATGCCATGCAGACCGTGCAATCAGCGGATAGTAAAAAAATCATCACGGTACGGACGACAACATTCAAAGCCGCTGACGATGGCGGATCGGCTTCCATCGAACCCATCACGGCGACAGACGATCCCAGCGTGTCACGCTTTGAAGGCGAGGAACTTTCGAAATCAGACCGCCCGGAACTGACCGCCGCGAAAATCATCATTTCAGGCGGCCGGGGCATGCAATCTGGCGAAAATTTCGCCATCCTGGAAAAAGTCGCCGACAAGCTGGGCGCCGCCGTGGGGGCGTCGCGCGCAGCAGTGGACGCAGGCTTTGTGCCCAATGATTACCAGGTCGGCCAAACCGGCAAAGTGGTGGCGCCGGATCTCTACATCGCGGTTGGCATATCCGGCGCCATCCAGCATCTGGCAGGCATGAAGGATTCGAAGGTGATCGTCGCTATCAATAAGGATGAAGAAGCACCGATCTTCCAGGTGGCCGATTACGGCTTGGTGCAGGATCTTTTCAAAGCCATCCCGGAGCTGGAAGAGGAACTGGGAAAAATCGGATTGTAGTCCGGGGCCCCGTCCACCCGGACGTCAGGATTGACCGCGCCCCGCCCACCGGTCGCGAGGTCCAACTCAAGGATGAAAGGCCAAGGGGGAAAACTTATGAGAGACCATAAAATCGGCATTATCGGCGCCGGCCAGATGGGCAACGGCATTGCGCATGTGTTCGCACTGGCGGGTTATGACGTCCTGCTCAACGATATTGACCAGAACCAACTTGACAAGGGCATGGCGATCATCGGCAGAAACATGTCGCGGCAGGTTGCGCGGGGCAAACTCAAAGATGAAGACATGGTGGCGGCTCTGGCGCGCATCAAAACGACACTCAATCTTGAAGATCTGAGCATCGCGGACTTCGCGATTGAAGCGGCGACGGAAAATGAAGCGGTGAAAGTTGAGATCTTCTCCAAACTCTGCCCCGTATTGGACCCTCATGCCCTGATTGCCACCAACACATCGTCGATCTCCATCACAAGGCTGGCAACGGGCACGGACCGCCCGGAAAAATTCATCGGTCTGCATTTCATGAATCCCGTTCCGCTCATGAAGCTGGTTGAGGTCATCCGCGGCATCGCAACGTCTGAAGAGACATTCAAAGAAGGCTTACACATTGTTGGCGATCTGGGGAAAACCGTGGCCGTGTCGGAAGATTTTCCCGCTTTCATCGTGAACCGTATTCTCCTGCCCATGATCAACGAAGCCATCTACACGCTCTATGAAGGCGTGGGCACGGTGGAAGCCATCGATGTCGCCATGCATCTGGGCGCGAATCACCCGATGGGACCGTTGCAACTGGCGGATTTTATTGGCCTCGACACCTGCCTCTCAATCATGCAGGTGCTGAATGAGGGCCTGGCCGACACCAAATACCGCCCCTGCCCGCTGCTTGTGAAATATGTCGAAGCGGGCTGGCTGGGCCGCAAAACCAACCGCGGTTTCTATGATTACCGCGGCGAAAAGCCGGTGCCCACGCGGTAGAGCATGGACTCATAAAGCCGTCATCCCAGAAACCAGTTTGTTTCAAATCTTTAATTTGACTAACAAACTGAGTTATCCGGGATCCATGGCAGCTACCTCAACACCCTGAGCTATGGATCCCTGCTCTAACATTCACAACCAAAAACCTTTGGTTTTAGGGTCCCTGTAACGTCTGGGATGACGCGGTGTGATTTAAGAAGTCGCACCCTAATGCGTTTTTGCCGGGGTGGCCCGCCCCAAGAACCCTGAAATGAAGCGCACCGCTTCCGGGCTGTCCCACTCGGCGGGGCCCACCACACGGCCGATTTCCAGACCCTGTTTGTTGAGCAGAATGGAGGTGGGAATCCCTTCCGCATTAAAGTCCTGCGCCAGCCCGAAACTGGATTCATTATAGGCTTTCAGGTTTTTGATGCCGTGATGGCTCAGAAAATCCTTCGCGACGCCCAAACCTTCGCTGTCCATGCTGATCGCCATGACCTCAAAATCAGTGCCCCCTAAGCGCGCCTGCAAGGCATCCAGAGAGGGCATTTCCCGCACGCACGGGGCGCACCATGTGGCCCATAGATTAACCAGAACCACCTTGCCCTGATGGTCGGCCAGACTCTCCTGTAGGCCCTTCGCATTCAAAAAAGACCGGCGCGGCGCGGGGTTGAGCCCAATCGCACGGTCAAAGGAGGCCTCAAAGCCACTGCCCGGCCCGCCCGTATCCGGGAGAGGATTGCCAGACGCTATGACCATAACGTATAGCACCGCACTGGCGCCGATCAGTGCGACGCACAGCAGAACGCCAAGCAACAGGCGGTCGCTCTTCAACGCCACCGACAGGGATTCGAGAAGTTTTTTGTCATGACCAAGGCCAAGCAACAGTCACACACCTCTGCCCCCGACAAGAGCGCGGGAGCCTCAAAAATGTGGGGCGGCCGGTTCGATGGCGGTCCGGCCGGGATCATGGAGGAGATCAACGCCTCCATAAGTTTCGACCACCGTCTATATGCCCAGGATATCGCGGCGTCAAAGGCTCATGCACGCATGCTCTGCGATCAGGGCATTGTGACGCAGCAAGAAAGCAATGCCATCGGGCAAGGACTCGATCAGATTTTTGCCGAGATTGAGGCTGGAACCTTTCCTTTCGAACGTGCCCTGGAAGACATTCACATGAATGTGGAATCGCGGCTAAAAACCCTCATCGGCGAGAGTGCGGGCAAACTTCACACCGCCCGCTCGCGCAACGATCAGGTGGCCACGGACTTTAAGCTCTGGGTGCGCGGCGCCATTGACCGGACCGACGCCGCTCTCCAGGACTTGCAGAATGCTTTGGTGACCCAGGCCGAAAGCCATGCCGGAACCATCATGCCGGGATTCACCCATTTGCAAACCGCACAGCCTGTCACTTTCGGCCATCACTGCCTGGCCTATGTGGAAATGCTGGAACGCGACAGAGGGCGGTTCGCCGACGCCCGGGCGCGGGCCAATGAATGCCCGCTCGGCGCCGCCGCACTGGCCGGCACATCGTTTCCCATCGACCGCCAAGCCACCGCAAAGGCGCTTGGTTTTGAGCGGCCCACAGCCAATTCACTGGATTCGGTTTCCGACAGGGACTTCGCCCTGGAGGCGTTTAGTGCCGCCGGACTGACGGCGCTGCATCTCTCGCGCCTTGCCGAGGAAATCGTGATCTGGGCGTCAGCCCCTTTTTCTTTTGTCGCTCTCTCCGATGCCTTCAGCACCGGCTCGTCGATCATGCCGCAAAAACGCAACCCTGATGCAGCGGAATTGGTCAGAGCTAAAACCGGACGCATCATCGGTTCTTTGACGGGGCTTGCCATGGTGATGAAAGGCCTGCCGCTTGCCTATTCCAAAGACATGCAGGAAGACAAGGAACCCGTGTTTGACGCATTCGATTCCCTCTGGCTTTCACTCGCCGCCCTGTCCGGCATGGTGTCTGATTTAAAGGTCAACACGCATGCCATGGAAGCCCAGGCGGGCCAGAGCTTCTCCACGGCAACCGATCTTGCCGACTGGCTGGTGCGTGCCTTAGGCAAACCCTTCCGCGAGGCGCACCAGATCACCGGATCTCTGGTTGCGCTGGCCGAAAAGAAAACCTGCCGCTTGGAAGAACTTGCCTTAAGCGACATGCAAAAGATCGAACCTGGCATCACGAATGATGTATATTCAGTATTGAGCCTGGAAAATTCGGTGAACAGCCGCACCAGTTATGGCGGCACGGCTCCTGTCAACGTTGCCGCGCAAGCCGCATCATGGAGGAAAAAATTATCATGACACAGCGCAACAGAGGGATGATTTTTATGGCAGCCGTCCTGATAACCCTGGCCTTAGGATTATCAGGATGCGGACGAAGAGGCGAACTGGAACGCCCCCCCGCAAAAGACCAGAAAGAAAAAACCACTGATAATCAGAGTATGATGCAGAATCTTGCACCGCCCGCCGTAGGCTTTGAAATCGATGCATCATTTTGAATATAAGAGCGGCATTCTGCATGCTGAAGACATTCCCCTCACCGACATTGCAAACTCTGTCGGTACGCCGTTCTATTGCTATTCTTCAGCAACTCTGGAGCGGCATTACCGGGTGTTCGCCGAAGCGTTTAAGGCACCGGACACGTTGGTGGCCTATTCCATCAAAGCTAATTCCAACCTGTCGGTAATCCGTACATTGGCAAAAGCGGGCGCGGGGGCGGATGTGGTGTCCCGGGGCGAATTGCGCCGCGCCCTGGCTGCGGGCGTGCCTGCTCACCGCATCGTCTTTTCCGGGGTCGGAAAAACACCAGATGAGATGGCGGAAGCCTTAAACGCCGGCATCTATCAATTCAATGTGGAATCGGAGCCTGAACTGCAAGCCCTGTCTCAGGTGGCGCAGTCCCGCAACGCCTTAGCGCCCATTTCCCTGCGCATCAATCCGGATGTGGATGCGGGCACGCACGAAAAAATCACCACGGGGCGGGCCGAAGACAAATTTGGCATTGCCTGGAACATGGCGCGCGCCCTGTATGGCCGGGCGGCGGCATTGCCGGGCATCAAAATTGTCGGGGTTGACGTGCATATCGGCAGCCAGATCACCGCCCTGGATCCGTTCGAACGGGCCTTTCAAAAAGTCTCCAATCTCGTCGCCGACCTCCGGGCCGACGGCCATGATATTGCGCGCCTTGATCTGGGCGGGGGTCTGGGGATTCCTTATATTTCAAAAGCCACGGCGCCGCCCCATCCCGATCAATATGCCGCCATGATCGAACGCGTCACGGATGGCCTGAAGGTGCAGCTTATTTTTGAGCCGGGCCGCCTGATTGTGGGCAATGCGGGTGTGCTCATCGCGCGCGTGATTTATATCAAACACGGGGAAAACCGGGATTTTATCATTCTGGATGCCGCCATGAACGATCTCATCCGCCCGGCGCTTTATGATGCCCATCATGATATTCTTCCGGTCTGCGAACCGGACCCGCGCGCAGAAATCCAGGCTTTTGACGTGGTCGGCCCGGTTTGTGAGAGCGGCGACAGATTTGCGCACAATCGTGATTTGCCCCCGGTGAGAGCCGGTGATCTGATGGCGATCATGTCAACCGGCGCCTACGGCGCGGTGCAGTCCAGTGCCTATAATACGCGGCCGCTGGTCCCTGAAGTGATGGTGCGCGGCAGCCAGAGCGCCGTGATACGGCCCCGCCCAAGCTATGAGGAGATGCTGGCGGCCGAACCCCTGGCACAATGGCTGGATTAACGGGGGGTAAGTGTCGTAAAATAGCCGGAATGTGCAGGCATTCCTTGTTGAAGCCGCCCGCGCGGCAGGCACAAAAGGACGAAGGTATTATCCCTTTTGACACATACAATTGAACCCACGGCCCGCATTCAAACACTGCCGAAACAAATGCGTCTTCGCATTTTTCTGGCGCGGCTGGCCTTGTTATGGGAACGGATCTGGCCGGCCCTCTGGCCGCCTTTAGGCATTCTCGGCATCTTTTTGATCTTTACACTGAGCGGCGTGTGGCGATTCATGCCTCTATGGTCGCTGGATGCGCTTAAGATTCTATTTCCCCTTGCTTTTCTAGCAGCGCTCTGGCGCGAAATACGGGCGCTGGATTTCCCGTCACCGGAGGAAGGTATCCGCCGGTTGGAGATCAAAAGCGGCCTGCCTCATCGTCCCCTCTCGGCACTTCTTGATGAACTGCCCGCCCCTCCCAATTCCCGCGGGCAAGACACCGTTTCACGCAGTCTCTGGAAAATATATCAGCAGCGCCTTTCTGACAGGCTGACTCGTCTGCGCGTGGGCTGGCCGCGCTCCGTGCTGCCTGTGCGCGATCCGCACGCCCTCCGCGTTCTGCTCGGGCTTGGCCTGGTGATCAGCATCGTCGCCGCCAGACCCGATATTGCCGGGCAATTCGCCTGGGTTGTGGAGACCTCACCCCATCGCAGCGCATCCGTGGCCGTGACCGTGGACACTTGGATCACCCCCCCCGCCTACACGGGAGAGCCGCCTATTTTCCTGAGCCGTCAGGATGCCTCCAAGGATTTGAGGTCTGATATCACAGTCCCCGTGGGCTCAGTTTTCATGGCCCGGGTCCAGGGCGCCGATGCCGCCCCCCGGATCGAAAGGGAGACCGCTCACGCCTCTCCGTCATTCGGCGCCCCGGCGCGCGCCGGCGAAAAATCAGCCTTTAAATCAGTAGCGGCAGGCGTGTTTGAATACACCGGCCCGCTCGATCAGGACACCAAACTCAGCATTCTGAACCACGGCAAAATTATGGGCTCATGGAATTTCACGGTGCGCCCCGATGAAAAGCCCATTATTGAATTTGCCGGCGATGTGACCAGCACCAAACAGCTTTCTGTTAAAATCCCTTATGGGGTGATGGATGATTATGGGGTCGTGAAAGCATATGCCGGCATCACGCTTCATCAGCCTTCTGAGCCACAAGACACTGTAGAGCGAAGCGCCGACGGCCACGCCCCCTCCTCACCCAAAGAAATTCGCCTCGATTTAACCCTCCCCCGTTTGCACACGAAGAGCGCTGAAGACGTGGCCTATGAGGATTTGACCGCGCATAAGTGGGCCGGGCTTAAAGTCGATATTCAACTGCATGGGCTGGATCAGGCGGGCCAAATGGGCCAGAGCAAAATTGTCACGTTTACACTGCCCGAACGCGCCTTCACCCATCCCCTGGCGCGCGCACTCATTGAGCAGCGCAAAAACCTTGCCCGCCACCCCGGCACGGTGTTTCCCGTCGCCCGCATGCTGGAGGCACTGACGGTCGCGCCTGAAAAATATTACCCGGATATGTCTGTCTATCTCGGTCTGCGCACGGCCTATTGGAAATTGATGAAAATCGTCCAGTGGGACAAGGGACAAGCTGAAATCGATGAGGTCAGCCAGATGTTATGGGATATTGCCCTCAGCCTGGAGGATGGCAACGTCTCTCTCGCCGCGCGGCGCCTAAAGGAATTGCAGCAGCAACTCAGCGACGCGCTGGCCGATGGCAAGCCTCAGGATGAAATCGACCGGATCATGAAAGCCCTGCGCCAAGCGCTTGATGATTACCTTGCCGCCCTGACCGCGCAGGGCATACAGGCCCTGCGCGACAATCCACAAATGGGCGCACCCTCAGGCACCCCGGTCACCCGCCAGGACTGGCAGAATTTGCTGGATTCCATCGAGCAGATGTTGCGCGATGGAAACCTTGACGGCGCGCGGGCCATGCTGAGCCAGATGATGAATATGCTGCAAAATTTGCAACTTTCCTTCGGCGCTCCGGGGATGAGCGAAGGCGAGTCCGCTATGAATGAAGCTCTGGGCAATCTGGGAGACATGATCGGACGCCAACGGGGGTTGCTGGATGAAACGTTCCGCAAGGGCCGTCCCGGCGCGCCCGGCGTGTCGCCAGGAATGCCGGGCGAGGACGGTCCACCAGGGGAGGGAACCGCGCCCTCCCAGCCTCCGGGCGGCGACCTCACGCAACGACAGGAAGATTTGCGCCGCAAACTGTCCGAGGCCCTGCAATCTTTAAGCGACCAGGGAATCGACGTCCCTTCAGAACTCGACCGCGCGGCGCGGGCCATGGGACGGGCGCGTGATGCCTTGAAGGACCAGGACATGGGCGCGGCCCTTGATCCCCAAAAGGAAGCCATTGATCAGTTACGCCAGGGGGCGCAGGAGATGGCGCAGGATTTGTTAAACAAGATGGCCAAGCGCCAGGGACTGAAAGGGGGGCGGGAGACCCAGGATGGCACCTACGACCCCCTTGGACGGCCCAGCGCCTCCAGTGGCCCTGAATATGGCGATTCAGTTAAAATTCCAGGCGGCCGGGACCGGCAACGCGCCCGAGACATCCTGCGCGAATTGCGCCGCCGGGCCAGCGAGACGGGCCGCCCGGCGTTTGAGCTTGAATATCTGGAACGTCTGCTGAAGCGCTTTTAATGCGCGTTGGAGTTAGTTTGATCCATCCTGCGCCTCACGCGGGGCAAAGCGGATCATCAAATCCTGGGCCCCCGCCGGCGGATTGCTGAGCTGGGACTCGAAAGACCCCACCTCACCCGCCCGTAACCGGCGCGAATCCGGATCGAATATCCAGTCGAAGAGCGCCCGTTCATCGGCGTCGCGTATGGTGACTTTGAGTCGCGGAACCGGCAATTCAGAGGCTGTCGTGTTGACAATTTCGCCCCTCAAACTCAACACAGGACGGTTATCCTTGTAGGTCCGCTCGTAATGGGTTTTTTGAAAGACCAGGCCACGGGTGTTGATGGTCTCCCCCAAAGCACTGTAAAGCGTTGCCGCCGGGGGCCAGAGCCGCACGACATCAACCCGGTATTGAGTGGCCGCCGCGACGATAAGCGCGGCGGCGCATATGAGGGCCGCCCACCCCGCAAACTGGCCGGTTCGGCCGAAAGCCCGCGCCGGGCCTCCGGTGCCTACGGTCAGTTCATTGATGGTGGCGGCAGCGCCTCCGGCATAATGCGGAAGCGCTTTGACAGAATAATCATCCGGCGATTCCTGGTACCAGCTATGGCCGCACTGAGCACAGCGCACCATGCGACCGCTGGGCTCAAAACTCGCCGTCTCGGCCATATAACGCGTCGCACATGAAGGACAGGTCAAAATCATCGGTCACCACGATTGGATGGATTGTCGTCTTGCACTTAGCTGATATGGTTAATTATTATTGGAAGATCATTAACGCTTTCTTTCCGGTCGCCACACCTTAAGGTGAAAAGAACCGCTGAAAGGTCAATTACCTTGCTTCGTTTTGAAAATGTCGGAATTCGGTATGGCATGGATGCCGAAATCCTGCGTGATGTCAGTTTTCACCTTGAGCCGGGATCTTTTCACTTTCTCACCGGCTCTTCGGGGGCTGGCAAAACCTCCCTGTTGAGGCTGATGTATATGGCGCAGCGCCCCTCGCGCGGCTGGATCACCATGTTCGGCCACGATCTGGTGCATTTACCGCGCGCACAACTGCCAGAAATCAGACGGCGCGTCGGCGTCGTGTTCCAGGATTTCCGCCTGATTAACCGTCTCACCACCTTCGAGAATGTGGCGCTGCCGCTTGTCATCGCGGGCGCCAAACCTGAAGACTATTCTGAAGACGTGGTAGAATTGCTCACCTGGGTGGGTTTGGGCGCGCGCCTGGAAGCCAAACCTCCCTCATTATCGGGAGGAGAGCAGCAACGTGTGGCCATCGCCCGGGCCGTGGTCGCCAAACCTGATCTGCTGCTCGCCGATGAACCGACAGGCAATGTCGATCCGAAAATCGGGCAGCGGCTGATACGGCTTTTTGTCGAACTCAACAAATTAGGCGCCAGTGTCGTCATTGCAACGCATGATGACCATCTGGTGCGGGAAATTTCGGCGCCCATCCTCAGCCTGGAAAATGGGACACTCATCAAACGCCCCTCACCGACTGGGGAGAACCGGGTAGCATGACCGCTTCAACCCACCCCTCCTTATCCAAAACATGGGACGGCGGACTGCGCCGGCATTTGCAGACCCTCTTGAAGCCGCGGCGCATCGTCCCCACGAACGATAGTGGCGCCCGCCCATTGCTCGGCGTGATCACCATCATGTGTTTTTTTGCGGCCCTGGCCGGCGAAAGCGTGCTGTTGATCAATCGCGCCGTCGATGAATGGACAGCAGGCCTGTCCAGCGCCGTGACGATACAACTGCGCCCCGTCGCCGGCAACACAGACCCCTCACTTGATCAGCAGATGGAGCAAATTCTCACACGCGTGCGCACCATGCCGGGGGTCATACAGGTGCGGCCATTAACCCGCAGAGCAACTGAAAAGCTGCTTGAGCCATGGCTTGGCGCCGGAAACCTGCTTGATGAACTCCCCATCCCCCGGATGATTGACGTCACCATCGACACCGCCCATCCCCCGGACATGGCTGCGCTTGCCCGCGATCTCGGCAAAATCTCCCCCGGTGCGACACTCAATGATCATTCAAAATGGAATGACCAGATCTTGATTTTTGCAAATTTTTTAAGTGGACTTGCCGTTGGTATCCTCACTCTCACCATCGCCGCCACGGCGATAATCGTGATATTCGCCACACGAGCCGGGCTGACGGCCAGGCACGACACCGTCGAACTTTTGCACCTGATTGGCGCCCATGATTCTTTTATTGCCCGTGAATTCGAAATCCAGTTCCTCATGATGGGTTTGCGCGCGGGCGCTTTGGCCATTATAGCCGCCGTTATGACCCTATTGCTGTTACAATTTCTGATCCTTCAGTTCATAAATGTCGAAACCTATTTTCTTCCCGCACCTGACCTGCATTTCAGCGATTTGATTTTTCTTCTAGCCATCCCGCTTGGCGCCGCTCTGGTGGCTTCACTGACCACGCGGTTCACCGTGCTGCGTGTGATTGGCAGAATTCTTTAACCCCTTATAGGAAGAACGGAAAACAGGTTCAAAGCGGGTCGCAAATGGCTTACACTGTTCGTGTAGAGTGCAGACGATTGGGTGACTGAATGCGGTGGTTGAATGGGAATAACGGGGATGCTTGGGCTGATTCGCAAAAACGAAATCGATGGTTCGTGGTCCTGCCCGCCGGTCTCCTCGCCGTGATGACCATAACCTGGCTGATCGGATTGGTGACTTTTGCCAGTAGCCTTCCCCCCATGGCGCCTCTGCCCAATGCCGCCGACGGAATCGTCGCATTGACGGGCGGAGACACGCGTCTGACAGAAGCCATGAATCTGCTCAGTGCAAAAAAAGGCAAGAGATTGTTGATCTCAGGGGTCAACCCGGCGGCGCGGCGTACTGACATTCTGTCTTTATTGAATACCGAAGAAGATCTGTTTAACTGTTGCGTGGATCTTGACCGCATGGCTGTCGATACCGTTGGCAATGCCAGACAGACAGCGCAATGGATTAAAAACAACAATTACCATAGCCTCATTATCGTCACCGCCAACTATCATATGCCGCGTTCACTGCTTGAATTTCATAACGCCATGCCGGATATTGAGATCATGCCCTATCCGATTCAGTCGGATCGGGTACCAACCACACAATGGTGGAAAAACCTGAAAACGACAAAATTTCTGGCTTCCGAATATAATAAATTTCTGGCAAGCTTCATCCGTACACGCTTCTTCTAGCACAAACCCCCTCAAACCGGCGTATTTCCGCATGATCGTGATCCGCTCTCTTCTGTTTAATACCTACCTTTATATCTGGACCCTCCTGATATGCCTTGTCGGCATGTTGCTTATTCTTTTTCCCCGGCGTTATTTCGTAGCTGTGTTGAAGGTCTGGACCAAGAGTGTCGTGAAAGGAATGAAACTGATTTGCGGCATTGACTTCGATTTGCGCGGCAAGGAAAACATCCCGGTGGGCGGCGCGCTTATTGCCTCAAAACACCAATCCATGTGGGATACGATCATCTACTTCGACATGGTTGATAATCTGGCGATCGTTTTGAAAAAGGAAATCAGTTACATACCTCTTTTTGGGTGGCTAACCATTAAATGCGACATGCTCCATGTCGACCGCTCCGCCGGCGCCAAGGCGTTGAAAATGCTTGTCGCCAAAGCAAAAAAATGTCTCAAAGATCAGCGGCAGATTGTGATCTTCCCTGAAGGATCGCGCGCACCGGCCGGCGGCAAACTTGACTACAAACCTGGCGTTGCCGCGCTTTACAATCAATTGGGCGTTGCGTGCACGCCTGTGGCATTAAATTCAGGAATTTGCTGGCCCCGGCACTCTTTTTTACGCCCGCCGGGCTGCATCACGATTGAATTTCTGCCTCCCATTGAGCCGGGATTGAAACGCAAGGAATTTATGACTGAACTCGAAACCCGCATTGAAACAGCTTCTGCGCGGCTTTATCAAGAAGGATTGGAACGCCTGAACCGGTCTTCCTGAGGCGCCACACATGCCGGCCTCATCGAGAGCCGGTGCGGCGCGCCACCGCTTGCCAGAGTCGCGTCAAACCTCTGTCCTCTATCCCCATTTCCTCCAGATGCTGAAGTGTATTGGCCAGATATTCCGGATTCTTTCCCGACTGTCCCCGCCCTTGCACAATCAGCCGGGTCTGATCGTCAGCACCGAGCTTGCCTGCATATTGGTGATGCGCGCGGTCCACCACAAAGCACAAAGCATCAACTTTTTCAGGAAATGCGTTTTTATTTCCCGCAACATCGATGAGATGAACACAGAGCATGATTTCATGGTAAATCTTCGTGACCTGTTCGCGCGCGCGCAGATATTGAAGCACCTGGGCCGCCTGACACGCCTGCACCCGATACGCCAGTCCTCTGCACGATCCCCCGCGATCCAATCCCAACACAAGTCCCGGGCTTTCGGGCGTCCCACGGTGGACATGGCTGAAAACACAAAAAGCCCGGTGGTGCCCGTAAAGCTTGGCAGGGCGCCGCTCGGCATAGTCAAATCCAGGCCGCCACATCAGAGAGCCATAGGCAAAAACCCAAAGATCCTTCACATAAATCCCCTTCAAGCCTCTTCAATATATTTTGACTCTGCAGGCATGCCAAAGCGTAATTGTAGTCTATACTGAGCGCCATGAAGATTGACATGCATAATATCAAGCGCCGCTAGCGCATCTACGCCCCCACGGCGGTCCTGCTTGTCTTGGTCGCCGCTTATTCACTGTATTGGTCAAGCCTGGCCGCCACTCTTCGGCAGAATATCGATGCGTGGATCACGGCTCAAAACCAACAGGGCATGGCCATCAGTTATGGCTCGCTGGACATCGGCGGCTATCCGTACCGCCTCGACATCACCCTCACGGACGTCACGGTCTCTCAGCCCGGCCACCCCAATCATTGGACATGGAGTGCGCCGGAAATTGTCGGCATCACCCTGCCCTATGAACTCAATCATATGATCCTCGAATTACACGGCGCCCAGCGCCTCGAATATATGGAAAACCTCGGACCTAAGCCCGGGCGCACTCCCGCTATGTGGTGACGGCGCGGGCCGATTCGGCGCGCAGTTCACTGATCTTTTCAGGTCGAAAAATGGAGCGACTGTCCATTGACCTGAACAAGCTGAGCGCCATCCGGCAGGGCCCTCATGGTGTTGAAGACCTGACTGCGGCGCGTTTGCAAATTCATACCCGCCCCCTCGTCGGTCAGGCCGGGCTGTCCTCTGCCGCCCCTTTAACAGGTCTCGACCTTTATATCCAGGCTGATGCTCTGACCCTTCCCTTTGATAAAAACTTTCAGTCTCACCCATTAACGCCCATCGAGAGGCTGGAAATAAACATCCTCATGACGGACATGAACAGCGCAGCCCTCAACGCTGATGCTTTGTCATCATGGGCGCAAAAAGGCGGACAGATGGAAATCGCTGCATCTCATCTTCTCTGGGGAAAAATGAATGTCTCGGCCACAGGTTCCCTGCATCTTGACGATATGGACAGACCGGAAGGTAAGCTCCGTGTCCTGATTGGTGGGTATGACCAGATGGTAACGCTCATGGTAAGAAATGGCGCACTTGATGGAAATACCGGTGCTCTGCTCTCTTCAGGCCTGGGAATCGTGGCGGCATTCAGCGGCGACAAAGAGGGCCGCATACAGGCACCCGTCAGAATCAGTGAAGGCGATATATATCTGGGCCCCGCGAAAATCGGTTCTGTCGGTCCGCTTTTATCGCCGTATAATTAACGTCAACTTTGACCACGCGGACCGCACCCCTCACCCAGCCCTCTCCCCCGTTTGGGGAGAGCTATGAAGGCTTAACTTGCTGTCCTCAAAACCGGCAGTTCTTGCGATCATTCACCCGCTTTTTCGTCACTGCCATGGGACCGCCCGAAATCTGATTCCGGCGTTTCCTGGCCCGCTTCGATGATGGAACGCCTGATCTGTCTTGTGCGCGAGAAAAGGTTAAACAGGGCGTCGGCGTCTTTCCAGCGGATGGCGCGTTGCAGAGCCGTCAGGTCTTCTGAAAAGCGCGCCAGCATTTCCAGCACCGCCTCACTGTTGCTCAGAAAAACATCGCGCCACATGGTCGGGTCCGAGGCCGCAATGCGGGTGAAATCGCGAAACCCCCCGGCGCTGTATTTGATGACTTCAGAACGCGTCACGTCTTCCAGATCCGCCGCCGTTCCGACGATATTATAGGCGATAAGATGGGGCACATGACTGGTGATCGCAAGCACGAGATCATGATGTTTCGCATCCATGATTTCAACCTGCGACCCGCAATCACTCCAAAAGTGCGTCAAGCGTTCCACCGCTTGTCCATATGCCGTCCCCCCGCTTTCAAGGGGCGTCAACACACACCAGCGTCCGTCAAAGAGCTCGGCAAACCCCGCATGGGGGCCGGTATTTTCCGTGCCGGCAATGGGATGCCCGGGAATAAAATGCACGCCTTGAGGCACGTGCGGGCTGATGGACTCAAGCACCGCTTTTTTAACCGAGCCCGCATCCGATAGAATCGCGCCGGGCTTGAGAGCACCCGCAATCTCTTGCGCCACGGCGCCCATGGCGCCAACCGGCACGCATAATATGACCAGATCCGCTTCTTTCACACAAGCGCTGGCGCTGGCGGCCACGCTGTCGACAATACCCAGTTCTTTCACCGCAGTGCGCGTCTTTTGCGATTGTGCAAAGCCTGAGATATGACGCGCCAACCCGCGCTGCCGGATCACACGGGCGAGCGAGGAGCCGATCAACCCCAGGCCGATCAGGGCCACGCGGTCAAACAAGGGCGGGGTTTTGGAGGAGGTATCCTGCATCATATGAACAAGCACGCCTGAGAGTTAAGTGTTGATAAAGTCTTTCAGGGCCGCGATGACGGCCCGGTTGTCTTCTTCACGGCCCACGCTGAGGCGCAGGCAATCGGGCAGGCCATAGGCTTCCAGGCGGCGCAAAATAAACCCGCGGCTCAGCAGAAAGGCATCGGCATCTGCGGCGGTTTGACCCGGCTCTGACCCAAAATGGATAAGCACGAAATTCGCCACGCTGGGTGTCACGCAAAAATTGAGGGATTCCAGTTCACGCAGCAACCAGGAACGCCAGTGCCCGTTATAGGCCACAGCTTTTGCCAGAAATGCCGTGTCGGCCAGCGCCGCCAGACCGGCGGCCTGCGCCGGGGCGTTCACGTTGAACGGCCCGCGAATGCGGTTTAACACATCAGCCACGGGAGCGGAACAATACCCCCACCCCAGACGCAATGCCGCCAAGCCATAAATCTTTGAAAATGTCCGTGTCATGATGACATTTTCATGGGCATCCACCAGACGCGCGCCCGGATCATAGTCTGATTCCTCAACATATTCGGCATAGGCCGCGTCAAGCACCAGCAGGACATTATCTGGCAGCCCGGTATGAAGCCGCTTGACTTCGGAAGCGGTTAAATACGTGCCGGTGGGGTTGTTGGGATTGGCGATATACAGGATTCTGGTTTTATCCGTTACGGCATCCAGCAGGCCATCCACATCGGCGGCATAGTTAATCTCCGGCACAGCAACCGGCGTCGCGCAATGGGCCAGCGCCTCCTGTCTGTAAATCACAAAACCGTATTGGGAGTAGAGCACATCATCCCCTGGCCGGACATAAGCCTGGGCCAGCAAGGCCAGAATATCGTCCGATCCGTTGCCGCACACAATCCTCTTTGCATCAAGCCCGTGCGTGGCGGCCAAAGCTTCGCGAAGTTCCAGACACCCGCCTTCTGGGTAAAGCGCCAGATTGTCCGCCGCCTCCAAATAAGCCTGACGCGCCAACGGACTGGGTCCGAGCGGCGTTTCATTGGAAGATAATTTGATGGCCGGAGCGCCGCCAGGGGCGCGGCTCTTGCCCCCTTCATAAGGCGCAATGCCCATAATACCGGCATTGGGACTCAAACCCGTCATGACCGCGCCGCGCCGCCCTCAAGAACAATGGGGCACGCATACGATCCCAGCACAAAGATAGCACGCAAAACCCCTTTTGAGGCTTTGAGACCCCTGATGCATTCCACAGAGTCGCTGTCAACAAAACCCGCCACGGACACAAGCAGTTGTGAACCCGCCTCGTCCTGCATTCGGACATCTTTAAAGCCCGCTGCGGTAAGGCAGTCCGATACCGGTGGCGCGGCCGGGTCTGCCTCAGCGGTCACGGCCAGAAGGGTTCTGTCATCTCCTGAGGGTACGGGCGTCAGGCGCGCCAGGGCCCAAGCCTGCGGTGACGCGCGCCCGCGCCGGGCCTCAGTAAGAAAGGGCAGACCGGCGATCACCCGTGCCTGGCTATTGGGTTCACACAGCATCGTCCACCAGGGCGCGGGCGCATCAACCTGACCCGGCGCCGGCAACACGCCAACGCAGCCGGGATCGGCCTCGACCGCCGCCACAACCGCCGCAGAGCTGTCTAGCATTTTCAGCGGCGTGGCAGCGCCATAGTGAAACCGTGCCAGATCCCAAATCTCAAGGGTGTTTTGCGCTGCGTACACACAGACGCGCAGCGGCCCTTGAAGCCGCGTCTGGGCGTTAATCATTTCACGCCACATGCGCGCCACGACGCCAGGCGGCAAGGGGCCATGATGGCGCGCCACCAAACGGCGCAGGATGTCGGCTTCTCGGCCTGGACGCATGGCCAGTACGGGCGCGCCTGCTTTGCCTGCCTGTTCCCGGGATTTGGCCTGGGCAATCTGGCCCACAACCTGCGTGCGCGCCATCAGAAGAGCGTGGCACTGCGCGTCAATCTCATCAATGCGCGCGCGCAAATCGTTCAGTGTTCGTTCTTTCTCGCTCATCCTAAACTTTTCCAGTGACCGCGCACGCCGGTTTGAGCCAAATCAAGCGGCTATTCATAAGGGTCCGCACCCACAAAATCAAAGAAAACGTTGACTTTTTGCCCAGAAGCCAACTAGCAAAGGCGCGTGATCGGACGCATAATCGGCAGAGTTTCAGGTCAGGTGCGGCGCAAGGGAAACAGGAATATGGTTGATGTCACAGGGGAGGTTCAAGACGCGGATGCGCCGCATCCCCGTGGATCTGCCGCAGAGTCCGGGATTGAATCAACGGCCGGGGTAGAGGTTTTTGATCACAGCCAACCTCTGCATCTGGGCAGCGGCGCCACCCTCGCCCCCTACCAGATTGCGTATCAGACCTATGGCGCGCTGAACGAAACCAAATCAAATGCCGTCCTTGTCTGCCATGCCCTGACCGGCGATCAGCATGTCGCCAACACCCACCCCATCACCGGCAAAGGGGGCTGGTGGCCCCGCATGGTGGGCCCCGGCCGTCCCATCGACACCAACCGGTTCTTTGTGATTTGCTCCAATGTCATTGGCGGCTGTATGGGCACGACGGGACCTGAATCCATTCACCCTGAAACCGGTCAGCCTTATGGCCTGAATTTCCCCGTCATTACCATCACGGATATGGTACAGGCTCAGGCCAAGCTGATCGACCGCCTGGGCATCCCCGATCTGTTTTGCGTCATCGGCGGCTCCATGGGCGGCATGCAGGCGCTGCAATGGGCGTCGAGTTATCCTGAACGCGTGTTCTCGGCCATTCCCATCGCCACGGCGGCGCGCCATTCTTCACAAAACATCGCGTTTAATGAAGTGGGGCGGCAAGCGATTATGGCGGATCGCGATTGGCATGGCGGAAACTATCAGAGCCTCAATGCCAGACCGAACAAAGGCCTTGCGGTGGCGCGGATGGCGGCGCACATCACCTACCTGTCGGAGACCGCTTTGCAACGCAAATTCGGCCGCAATCTTCAGGACCGCGATCACATCACCTATGGGTTTGAAGCGGACTTTCAGATTGAAAGCTATTTGCGCCACCAGGGGTTCACTTTCGTGGACCGGTTTGACGCCAATTCCTATCTCTACATCACCCGCGCCATGGATTATTTTGATCTTCAGGCTGATTTTGACGGCGTGCTCTCCAATGCCTTCAAAGATACGCAAACACGCTTTTGCATTGTCTCCTTCACCAGCGACTGGTTGTTTCCAACAGCAGAGGCGCGAAACGTCGTGCATGCGCTCAATGCGGCGGCCGCAAATGTCAGTTTCGTCGAAATTGAATCGGACAAAGGTCATGATGCTTTTCTTCTTGACGAGCCTGAAATGTTCGCGACATTGCGGGGATTCCTCAACGCCGCCGCTGAGGCGCGCGGCCTGACTGCGCACAGACAGCAAAAAACCTCATGACGCACCAGAAAAGGATCTCCAGCGTGGCGCGCGCAGATCTGCGCCTGATTGCCGATATGGTGACCCCCGGCTCCCGCGTGCTTGATGTCGGCTGCGGCGACGGCGCACTGCTTGAAATGCTCTCGAAAAAAAAACGGGTTGACGGCCGCGGCATGGAGATCAGTCAGGGAGGCGTCAATGCCTGCGTCGCGCGCGGGTTGTCGGTCATTCAGGGGGATGCCGACATCGATCTGGAGACCTATCCTGATGAAGCTTTCGAATTCGTCATATTGAGTCAAACCATACAAGCGACCCGGAATCCACAGCGCGTTCTGGAGGAACTCTTGCGCATCGGACGGCGCGTGATCGTTTCTTTCCCCAATTTCGGCTATTGGCGCGTGCGGCTGTTGTTAGGAATCGGCGGTCATATGCCTGTCACGACAGCGCTCAATCAACCCTGGTATGTCACGCCGAACATTCACTTTTGCACGGTCAGTGACTTTCTGAACCTGTGCGATGAGATGAACGTACAAATTGACAAGGCCTATGCCCTGTCCAGAACCGGGAAAAGCTATTCTTTCCGACGGCCCGTAATCTTCGCCAATCTCCTCGCTGAAGAAGCCATACTTCAACTTTCAAGATGAGGAATGTTTGCCGCGCCTGGCCATATTGGACGCAGAGCCAATGGCGGGAACCGGCCGCAACATCCTGAAGTGCGACCGCTCAGGCGTCAGAGCATAAATCTGCTTGGAGGCTTCCAGCATCAACAGGCCTGAAAAACGCGGCCAGATACATCGGCCGATATTTTCCCAGGCGCGCGCAGAACGCATCAAAAAGTTGAAGGGAGGCATGTAGAGCGTACGGCGCCATTGCGTCGGCGTAAATTGGGCATCGCGCATCAACTGCATCAATTGCGCTCGCGAGAAAGGCCGGCCATGACCGAAAGGTGTTTTGTCGGCGCGCGCCCACGGCCCACGCCGGTTCGGCGTCACGATCAGCAATTTTCCGCTGGGGCTGAGCACACGCCAAACTTCCCGAAGCATGGGACGCACGGCCTCGCTGTTCTCCAGGCAATGAATCAGAAGGATGCGGTCCAGGCACGCATCGGGCAGCGGCAGTGAGATTTCCTCCACCAACCCGGTGAGAGAGGGCGCATCAACCGGCCAGCGAATGACCCCCTGACGCGCCGGCATGAAATTCAGGACCCGCCCGGCCTTCGCACGAAAAGCATCCAAATAGGGAGAGGCAAAACCAAGCCCGAGAACATCGCAGCCAGTGACATCTGGCCAGATCTCAAGCAGTTGACGGCGCACCTGATGGCACACCGCCGCGCCCAGAGGCTGGCCGTAAAAATCTCTCAGATCAATAACGTCTACACGCATCGCCAGTCATTCAATTGTGGTTAAACCCTGGTTTCGTGCCGCCCATTATTTGTTCTCCCAATCCTTTCAGTCCTGATATACTGGCTGATCCTAGCATTCGACCATGGCCTCTGGCCAATAGAGATAAATGGAATCCCGCCCTCATGTCCAAACTTGACGTCCATATGTTTCCTGCCCTCAGCGACAATTACTGCTATCTCATTCACGATGGAGAGGCCGGTCTGACCGGGGTCATCGACACCCCCGATGTGCCGGCGATCGAGAAGGCGCTGCGGGACACCGGATGGACACTGACCCATATCCTGAACACCCATCACCACGCCGATCATGCGGGCGGGAATCTGGAACTGAAAGAAAAGACCGGCTGCACCATTGTTGGGTCGGCGCGGGATGCCACGCGCATCCCCGGCATCGACATTCAACTCAGCGATGGAGATCTCTTTGAGTTCGGCAGCCACAAAGCGCGTGTCCTGGATGTGTCGGGTCACACGATCGGGCACATCGCCTATTGGTTTGAAGAGGATGGCGTGGCCTTTGTCGGCGACGCGCTGTTCGTGCTGGGCTGTGGACGTCTGTTTGAAGGCACGCCCGAGATGATGTGGGGGTCCCTGCAAAAACTGATGGCTCTGCCCGATGATACGATTGTCTATTGCGCTCATGAATATACAGCCGCCAATGCAAAATTCGCCCTCAGCGTGGAGCCGCACAACGAGACCCTGATTGAGCGGTCAAAAGAAATAGACGCCCTACGCGCCCGCAATGAACCGACGGTTCCCACCACGATCGGTAAAGAAAAAGCGACCAACCCATTCCTGCGCCCCTCCAGCGCTGATTTGCAGGCCACCATCGGCTGCACCGGCGCGCCGCTTGTGAACGTGTTTGCTGAGACCCGCCGGCTCAAGGACCATTTTTAAGAAGTGCCCTCTGCGACCGGATCAAACAGGCAGGAGAAAGTGAACGCATGCGGGGAGGGTCCGTTTTGCGTCAGGTATTCCAGACGCCGACGCCCCTCTTGTGCCGCTGGATTTTGACCGGCCGCCACCCACCAGAGTGCCAGTGACGGACCCGCCGCCGGGATAAACCACTCTGTGCGGCGCCGGACAAAACGATGGTGAACGGTCTGATACGCAAAAGCCTTCAGAACGTCCACGGACTGCCAAACCGACATGTTGATAATAATGCCGGGATCATCAAAAGCATCGATTCCCGTGGCATTCCCCTCCTCGTCCATTAGACGCCAGACAAAGCCTTCCGATTGATCGGCCAGCGCGTTGATGCGGTCAAGATTGTCAAAAAAATCGGCCGCCCGGGGATCATCCCGATCATACCGCAAGCGCGCGATATTGATCTGTGCGATGTGATGGAGGCCGGACTCAATCTGCACCGTCATCGCCCGTCATTTCACCCATGAGATAATCGCGCACGAAGACAAAATTATCGCTTGGCGCACTCTCTACTTGAAAAAAAAGCGTTCCCTCTTTCAGGTGAACGTCACGCGATGACCCTTTGACACACACCACATGATCAACAGCGCGCCGCACTGCCTCCTGGCCGGGCTGATCGGTACAAAAGCTTTCTATGGCGCTGAGCGCGGCATCGCAGGATGCGACAGGCTGCGCGCTGGCGCTATATTCCGGCGCTGAAAAGCTTTGCCAATCGACCCTGGCCTGAATGTTTGAGCGGCACACCTGATTGGTATAGGCAACCTCTTCGGCCAGTTTTTGATCCTCGCTCTTCTGATCCTGGCGCTCCTTCAAAGATTGCGCGGACACACCAGAAACCATAAGAACGCAGGCAAGGAAGACGTATTCCAGCATCACCAGACGTGCATTCATCGTCGTATCTCTCTTCACCAATGTTTTTGTCAGGCTCTTTGGGCGCGTTTCATCACAAGACGACCGCAGAGAAGCCGGATCAAACGGGCCTTATGGGCAGAATCAGGCTATTTCATGGCCGGCAGGAAGGGCCGGCGCGTCAGTCCGCCGGTTCCGAATCACAAGATGCTTTCCAGATAGGCCACCAAGGCATCTGATGACAGGCGGCCCAGAACGCCTTTCGTCCCGTCATAGGTGATCGTCAGAATGTTCTCACTCAAAGTGGCCTGCGCTGTTTCTCCTTGCGTGATCCGGATCCGGGACAAACGCATGGCCAATGCCTCGCGCCCCAGATTATCATCAGCAATACGGTTCAAGGCCGCTCCCGTGCGTTCGACGGCATCGCCAAGGGTGGCAAGAGCCAGGCCATTATCGGGTGATTTATTCCAGTTCATCTCGAAAGTAATGTTGCGATTCAATTTAACGCTTAATTCATCAGCCAGAGCGCGGGCGCGGGCGCGTATCTGGTCCGGATCACTGGGGGGGAGAACCAGAGGCTTGTCCGCCCGATCTTTGACCACCGGCCTGCCTTCCGGCCGCGCCGCATCGAAAACTGTCATGCCGCCGATCATGGTTTGACGCAACACAATGGCGCCATTATCAAGCTTATAAATAATATCACCGCGTGGTCCGGGCACGCTTTTTAGAATCAGAATTTCTGTAGACCTGTCGAATTTCAGCAGTGGAGGATTGACGGACTGATCCAGCACAAACCCGCCCTCATCACCGGCATAATGATGAATGGGGGGCGTAAACTTCTCTGGTTCGTCCGCCCGGACCGGTCGTGCGCTCAGGCCGCCGAACACCAGAATCAGCATCAAAAATCCAACGTTCGGCGCCCCCCGGCACCGGCTAAAAATTCTGAAATGTTCAGACAACCCTGCTCTCCTGCCCCCGCCGTCACGGCTTCTTGCGCCGGAAAGTTAAATACCGTTCATGGCGAAAAAATGGCCCCAGCCGGGACAAGGTTTGACACCACATCAACGCTTGGCGACTCGCAAAATCACGCGAAGGAATCCCCCCTCCGCCGGATCATAAGGAAAGAGGCGGGCGCAGACTTCAGGGGCGCTCAACGCACATCGCGATACCCATGCCCCCGCCGATACACAAGGTGGCCAAACCCCGCCGCACGTCCCTTTTTTGCATCTCATGGAGGAGCGTCACCAGAATGCGCGCCCCTGACGCACCGATGGGATGGCCCAGCGCGATGGCGCCGCCATTGACATTGACCTTGTTCAAATCCCACCCCATTTCCTTATTCACCGCACAGGCCTGCGCCGCAAAGGCCTCGTTCGCTTCCACCAGATCGAGATCCCCAACAGTCCAGCCCGCCTTCTCCAGCGCCTTGCGGCTGGCGGGAATGGGGCCTGTCCCCATCACGGCCGGATCGACGCCCGCGTGCGCCCAGGAAACAATGCGGGCCAGAGGGATGATGCCGCGGCTTTGCGCGTTACCGGCGGCCATCAGCACAAGCGCCGCTGCGCCATCATTCAGGCCACTGGCATTGGCCGCGGTGACCGTGCCCCCCTCGCGCTGAAAGGCGGGCCGCAGGCCTGACAGAGAATCCAGCGTGACCCCTTTGCGAATGTACTCATCCTCTTCCACCACAACCGCGCTTTTGCGGCCCTTGACGGTGACGGGGACAATTTCATCTACAAATCTCCCTTGGGCCTGCGCCGTTTCAGCTTTGTTTTGCGAGGCGACAGCCAAGGCATCTTGAGCGGCGCGGGAAATCTGCCAGCGCTCGGCAACGTTCTCGGCCGTTTGCCCCATGTGATAGTCATTAAAGGCGTCCCACAGGCCATCCTTGATCATGGAATCAATAAACTTCACGTCGCCCATTTTGTTCTCCTTGCGCAAATGCGCGACATGGGTCGACTGACTCATGCTTTCCTGTCCGCCCGCCACCACAATGCTGGAATCTCCCGCAATAATGGCTTGCGCGCCTAAAGCCACGGCACGCAGACCCGAACCGCAAACCTGATTGACGCCGCAGGCCGGCACCTCCATGGGCAGTCCGGCGCCCATGCTCGCCTGGCGGGCAGGGTTTTGTCCCTGGCCCGCTTGCAAGACCTGTCCGAGGAGCACTTCCGAGACATCACCCGGCTCCACGCCCGCGCGATTCAACGCCGCGCCAATCACTGTTTGTCCCAGCACATGCGCCGGCAGCGTCCCGAGCGCCCCTCTGAAAGATCCGATGGGTGTTCGACATGCTGCGGCAATTACGATCTGAGTCATTTTGGGGTCTCCCGCGTTGATTAAGTGGTCAGCAATCAGGGCCGTTAAACTCACCCACACAGCACATGGCGCCGCATCCTGGTTATGATTTCAAACCCGCCTGATTAGAATGGTTCGCAACACCCAAATGTGCCGTGTATCTTGTAAAGTAGAAATATTTTAGCTATTTTCCATCTTACGGCTTCCGGGCATTCGATTCACCATAGACTCATATTGCACAGCAACAAAGAGGCTTGCACAGTGCCGGACGAAAAGGCCACAATGGCGCGCAAACGTTTGGCGCCTTTCTTTTAATCTGGAAAAAGGCAGAGGCCTGGTCATGGACTGCAAAGGGGCTCGCTTGATCAACAGGGACGCAAGTCATCGTGGCAAAAACAGCTCAGCAAGATCCTATTATCATCAAAAAATACGCCAATCGGCGCCTTTATAACACGGCAACCAGCAGCTATGTGACTTTGGATCACCTGAGCGCCATGGTGAAGGAAAAACAGAATTTTCAGGTGATTGATGCAAAAACCGGGGAAGACATCACCCGGTCTGTTCTCACCCAGATCATCGTTGAAGAGGAAAACAAAGGACAGAACCTCCTGCCGATTCAATTCCTGCGCCAACTGATCGGATTTTATGGTAACAGCATGGAATCTTTTCTACCCAGTTACCTTGAAATGAGCCTTGAGCAATTCGCACAAAATCAGGAAAAATTTCAACAGACACTGACAGGCGCCCTGGGCGCTTCACCGCCTTTCCAGAAGTATGAGGAGCAGATCAGACAAAACATGTCCATGTTCCAACAGGCGATGGACATGTTTTCACCTTTTGCCAAAACAGCATCGAAAAATCAGGAGGCTGATAAAAAATCATCGCCTTCCACAGCAAAACCCGGCAACCTGCAGAATGGAGATTCCGAACTTGATACTCTCAAAAGTCAGATGGAAGCCATGCAGGACAAGCTCAACGAGCTCACAAAAAAGTCCTGATGGTCACTGATCTATTAACGCCGAATCATGCAGGGCAAAAATTTATGCCGTGCGCGACGACAGGGATGTGATGTTGTTCAGGGAACCCTGTAATTGCAGGGACGGTTCGCCCAAATAATACCCCTGAAGAAAATCAACGCCAAAATCCTGTAGAATTTTAGCTTCTTCGGCAGTATTTACCCATTCAGCGACTGTTTCCAACTTAAAATATTTGGCCAGATCAACCAGTGTACGGACGAAAAGCTGATTATCCTGACTTTGCGCAAGACCCCGGATAAATGATCCATCTATTTTCACAGAGTCGATGACCAGAGCCTGTAAATTACGGAATGACGTGTACCCTGCGCCAAAATCGTCAATCGCAACTTTGCAGCCCAATTCCCTGAGACGAGACAGGAAACGCGCTGATTCTTTCATGTTCTCTATGGTGGCGGTTTCAGTAAGCTCCACGGTCATGCGGTTTGCAATATCCCTGTTGGCTTCAATATAGGCGAGATATCCTTCTATGCACCCGATCTCAGTGGCCGTTATCCCTGAAACGTTCACCGCAAGATTTACATCTTCATGCTCGCGCAGCGCTTCTATCGCCATTTCAAGAACACGTCGATCAAGCAGACGAACGAGACCCAACTGCTCAGCCAACGGCACAAACTGACCCGCCACAACAACATTTCCATTGGGCTCAATCATCCGAACAAGGCACTCATACAACGCAGTTTTTCGTGACGTGGATGATAATATCGGCTGATAGGCCAGAACAATGCGCCGATCATTCAAGGCCGATATGATTTGATCCGCAATCATCGCATTGCGGCGCCTGACGGATTGCACTTCGTCAGAAGCACAAAAAGCGGAAATACTGGCCCGCCCTTCTCTCTTGGCGTATTCCAGCGCTTCACCTGCCCGTGACATGGCTTCATAAGCATTGGCGGCATTTGAAGGAAAATCAATGCATCCCACGGAAAGCGAAACAGGAATGGACCCCGCTGACGTTTCAACGATGATGGATTTATCGACATCAATAAATTTACGGCCGGTACTTATCAGTTCCGACGAATCACACCGGTTGACGATTATGCCAAACTTGTTGCCGGCGATCCGTCCGATTTCTCCTCCCGATCCAAGAATGTTTTTGAGCCACTGCCCGATGCCGACAATGACTTCATCCGCGATATCAAATCCGTAATCAGCATTAATGACAGCAAGGTCATCTATGGCCGTTACAAAAAACGCGCCCCCCAGCCCGGTGCGATCACATTCCCTAATGGCCTGCTCCAGTTTATCGCGAATGTGCACCCGGTTAAGCTGGCCGGTAAGATCGTCGTAAGAAGCGAGGTAGTTCAAATGCACCTCTCGCTCTTTTCTGTCGGTGATGACCCGAAGCACGCCGACAATGCGATGAGGCCTGCCCTCTTTATCCATCAGGCGGCGGCCTCTTTCCTGGAGCCAGAACATCTCACCTGATCCGGAACAAAATTGATATTCAATTTGAAAGACTGTTAAATCGGGGGAAGGGTTATGCACAAGGCTTTTACGCAGTGCGGCCCCTTCCTCATCCAGAAACCGGGAATACCCGGAGCCTGATTTGGGAATATCGCACTTATCCAACCCAAGAATTTGCGACAGATCATGACTCCATACAATGGAATCGTCATCAAGAAACCATTCATAAACCAGCACTTCATCTATGCTCAATGCAAGGCGAAGCCTTTCAAGCTCATTTGAACTTTGTAGATGTTGAACTTTTTCGCTGGCTTTCGTGACAGGCGTCATAGCCGATACAGGTACTCATAATCATTGCGTGCATTCTTGGAAAAATGAAAATACGTCAGGAACCGTTAAAAAATACGAAAGGCCATGGATTTGGCTGCCTGGCGCCGTCACACACTTCCCTCACCGCGCCCAATTGTTTCACGATGACACACGTGCCACAGAAAAGGGCGGGGTTTTCCCGCAGATCCCCACGCAATAGCGGCAAAAACGTTGGCAACAATTTTGCACCTCAATCATTCATGACCGCAATTAATTCCATATCCCGGCTTCATTTTGGACGCCGATATCCTCACCAAAGCACGTATCATGCTGACAGGCCCCAAACCATGACCCAAAACGACGCCAAAAAAAATCTCCCTGAAAATCTGCGCCACCGCACGAATAACGGGCGCAACGACCGATATGGCAACGCATATGCGGACCAGTATGGCCGGCGCGCCACAGACCACCTGACCGCTTTTGTCACGTCATCATTCGCCGCTCAGGTGATCGGCCAATTCCCGCACGAACAGGGGGATATCGTGAACAGCACCGCGCCGTCTTATAGGCGCACAGCCCTCACACCCCGCGCGCAGAACATCACACCCGACAGAATTATTCAGGATATTTCGGCCTGAAATAAGCCGTTCAATAGGCCAATGCCGCACCGTCCTTGCGAGGGTCCGAAGCGGCGCAAAAACTCCCCTGCTCCCAGTCAATGCGTGCAATCTGCCCGCCCCCATGAGGCGCCGTCGCCACGCACACATCGTGGCCCATGTCTTCGAGCCCGGCCATAACGTCAGCCGGAACACCGCGTTCACAAGCAATCGCTTGATCTTGATAGAAAGTACGAGGGGCATCGAGCGCTTCTTGGGGATCCATACCAAAGTTCACAATGTTGCTCATCACATGCGCATGCCCCACCGGCTGGTAATCGCCGCCCATCACGCCAAAGGAAAGCGCCACCTGGCCTTTGAACGCGCCTGAGCCATGGCAGGCCATGGCGGGGATGATCGTATGCTTGGGGCGCTTGCCGCCTTTCAGTGCATTAGGATGATGCGTGTCCAGACTAAATCCCAGCCCTCTATTTTGAAAAACCACGGCGGTGCGCGGTGAGACAATGGCCGACCCAAATCCCATATAAACTGAGTTAATAAAGGATACGGCGTTGCACTCCCTGTCGACCACAGTGAGATAAACCGTATCGCGTTGCAGATCAGCGCTCACAGCAGGCTTGTCCCTACTGGCGCGCTGTGGATCAATCCGCGCGGCGCATTTATCAGCAAACTGATCGCTCAGGATGGCTTTCACGGGAACATCGGCAAAATCGGGGTCGCTGATGAAACTATCGCGCACCTCAAAGGCCATGCGCTGCGCTTCCATATGCAGATGGATGACCTGAGCGCTTCCCGCACCCAATGCCGCCAAATCGAAGCGGGAGAGAATATTCAGCATCAGCAGCGCCGTCACTCCCTGTCCGTTGGGCGGCAGTTCCACAACATCCAGAGGACCAAAGAGTGCACGAACCGGCTCCACTGTGTCGCTGTGGGTTGCGGCAAAATCGCTGAGGGTATGCGTGCCGCCCCGCGCGTTCAGACAGGCAACCATATCTTCCGCCACCATGCCCTGATAAAAACCGCCACGGCCGTTAGCTGCAATGACCTGTAATGTCCGGCCAAGCGCCGGCAACGTCATCACCTCTCCCACACGGGGCGCGCGGCCCTCTTTGAGAAAATGCCTGCGGCCCTCTTCTGACCGGCCGATGTGGGCCGACAGTAAAGCCCAGTCCCGCGCGATACGGGGGCTCACGGCAAAGCCCTTGAGGGCGTATTCAATGGCAGGCTGCAACAACGCGCTAAAATCCAGCACGCCAAAATCCTCCGACAGGCGGCACCAGGCATCCACCGCGCCCGGTATGGTGACCGCATGCACGCTGGTCGGGGCCATGGTGTCCACGCCTTGCCCGGCCACTTGATCAATGCTCAAGGCGGCCGGCGCCCGCCCCGACCCATTGAGACCCACGATCTCCGGCCCGCCGGACGGGGCATAGAGCACAAAACAATCGCCGCCTATACCGGTGCTCATGGGTTCAACAACACACAGGACAGCGCTGGCGGCAATCGCCGCATCAATAGCGTTGCCTCCCCGGCGCAGGATATCAAGCGCCGTCAAAGAGGCCAGGGGGTGCGATGTGGCGCAGATGCCGTTCACACCATGCACTGTGGACCGGCCAGGAAAATGCAGATCGCGCATGAAACTTCTCCCATCAGTCTGTCAGAGAACAAAAAGGGCACGGCTCGGCCCGGAAATTGCGATGATTTTAAGCAGGAATGAGATCCTGTTTCAAATCAGGACACTGCAAAAGAAGGGGTCGTTACATGACACGCAGCACCCAAAAGCTCAACCGCGAGAAGGCACTTGCCCTGCCGGTCCTGGAGCTTGACGCCAGTGCCATCATACCGGCGGAAAATATCCCCGCCCTCATGGATGCAGAGCCAGAGCGCTCCTGGTGGTTCATCGCCCTGGAACTCGCGCTGGCCGCTTGTATTCTGCTTTTCTTCCTATAACGCGCCCATAACGCTCAGCCTGACGTCACCTGGATGGCGCGGGTGCCCGCACGCAATGGACGGCACTCATGAAGCGCCGAATATCCCCTCACCCACGCCCAAATCACGCCGCGCCGTGCTGATGGTCACGGTAAAACCGGCGATGACGTCAAGCAGCGTCATACAGGTGATGAGGAAAAAGGTCGAATTGCCGAACCCCTTGATCAAAAGAAACTCCAGCAGACAAATGATGAAAACAACCAGGGACAGACCATGGTTGATGATCGAAGACGTGTCCGTGCGCGTGGCTTTGGCGATTTCAATAAAAAGGAAAATCAAGGAAACGATCACAAACAGATTTCCCAATGTCAGTTGCCAGACATCCCCCGACATCATTGGCACATTCGTAATCACGACAGAAAATTGATCCTGAACGCCTTCCAAACTCACCATGCCGCCTGCAAAAACGACGACGTTAAAAGCGATAACCACAAGTATAAGAAGTGGGAAAATACTGAACATGCGAACCTCGCTGAAATTGAGTGCCCCGGATCGGACACATGCCCGATCACCCCGATAAATTGGTGAACAGTATATCAGCTATTCCTGCGGGCGATATGGCGTTTTCTACTCTGCTATGAATACGTGCATATTAAAACAATACACTTAATGCATGTTAATCCCGGATTTCTCTGGGATTACGGGGCAAGCGGCAGCGGCGCTTCAACCAGATCACGCCCAGGATATCCCCCAAACCCACCCATAACCGGTCAAAAATGCCGTAATTTGACTGACCGTGCAGCCGGGGCCGGTGATTGACATCCACAAAATCCACCTCCAGACCCTGGCGCAGCATGAGTGTCGGCATATAACGGTGCATGTGATCAAAATAAGGTAAAGCCAAAAAATTATCCCGCGCGAAAACCTTGAGGCCACACCCGACATCGACAGCGTGATCACGCAGGATCCACTGGCGCACGCCATTGCCGATCCGTGACGCCGCGCGCTTACCCATCGTGTCCTTGCGTTTCACGCGGCGGCCCGAAACCATGCCAATGGGACGGGTCTGTGCGAGTTCCTCATAACGCCTCAATAATTTCGGGATATCCGCCGGATCGTTATGCCCGTCCCCATCAAGCACCACGATCAGGCGCCCCCCCGCCGCCTGCACCCCTGTGCGAATGGCTGAGCTTTGTCCGCAATTGCGCTCATGCGCCAGGATGCGCAGGCAGGGATGATCGGCCCGCGCCGCCACAAGAACATCAACCGTCTTATCCTGACTGGAATCATCCACGAAAATAACTTCGAACGACCCGTGGGCGCCGCCCGCAACAACAATTTCCCTCAGCAGGGACGCCACATTGTCCTGTTCATTATGCACGGGAACAATCACGGAATAATCCAAGGCCAAAGCGAACCCCTCAACAAAAAGTGCCACTCAAACACACAATGCCTGCCTGTGCCGCCCTCAATAGACATAAAACTACTGAACAGGCAACGTGCGAAATGACCGCAAATAGGATAGCAATAGAGTGGGTTTTGTCCTACCTGATGTGCTCCCCCCGCCAAGAGAGATCCCGCCTTTGCCATCCTCTACAAAGACACAGGCCGCGAAAGCTCAAACCCTGGATTGGCCCCAAAAGGCCAAAGCCACGATTTTACGTCATCCCGTCATCGCACTGGGGTTGTTGACTCTGCTTTTTCACCTGCCGGGCCTGACATCACTCCCCCCCCTCGACCGGGATGAGGCCCGCTTTGCACAAGCCACAGCGCAAATGCTGGAGAGCGGCGACTATATCGATATCCGTTTCCAGAATACGCCGCGCTATAACAAGCCGATCGGCATTTACTGGCTGCAAAGCCTGTCGGTCAAAGCCTTCAGCCATGTGGAGGCCCGAGAGATCTGGGCTTACCGAATCCCGTCATTTCTGGGGGCTCTTGTGGCGGTTCTTTTGACCTTCTGGGGGGGGCGCCGGCTTTTCGGCACTGTGCCCGCACTCATCGGCGCCGCCGTGCTGTGCACAAGTCTGGCGCTTGTCGCTGAATCCACCATTGCCAAAACCGATGCGGCCCTGCTGGCCTGCATCACGGCGGCAGAAATGGCTCTGGGGCGCATCTATTGCGATGCGCGGGCCGGGGCGGCGGCCAAGCGCTTTGGCAATCCGGGACTCCTGGCCCTGACGTTCTGGACCGCCCTGGGGTTTTCACTGCTCCTGAAGGGCCCGATCGGCCCGCTTGTGATCGGCCTGACTTTAGGCGCGCTGGCGCTGGCCGATCGCGATGCGGGATGGATGCGCCGGCTCTCCTGGCTGCCGGGGCTCGTAATTGTCGCCATTATTGTTCTGCCCTGGATGGTGGCCATCTGGATCAGAACCGATGGGGCTTTTTTTGCCGGCGCCCTCGGGGACATTTTCCCCAAAATCACTTCCGGCGCTGAATCGCATTGGGGACCGCCGCTGTATTATGCGGCCCTCTCCCCCATCTTGCTCTGGCCCGGCGCGCTGTTTTTACTGCCCAGCCTCTTGACGGCCTGGCGGCAACGCGCCGTGCCCGCCGTGCGGTTCTGCCTGGCATGGGTGGTTCCCAACTGGCTGTTTTTCGAACTGATTCCGACAAAATTGCCCCATTACGTGCTGCCGACTTTTCCCGCGCTGGCCCTTTTGTGCGCCTTGGCGCTGAATAATGGCGGGCAGATTTTGTCTCGGCGCACGCCCCTCTTCCGGTGGCTGGCGTGGAGCGGCGCGGCGCTTTGGGGATTGGTCTGTGCCCTTCTGGCGGCTGGAATGGTGGCTTTGCCCATGGTCTATGGCGACGGCGCGGGCTTTGGCGCCGGACTGGGCGCGGCGCTGGTCCTGCTGTTGGGACTCATCACGCTCAGCCTGTTTAACCGCGATCGCTGGCGCCCGGCAGCCCTGGCTTCCTTCATCACCGCCTGGACGGTCTTCACCCTCCTGCTGCAAGTCACATTGCCCGGCCTCACCCGCCTGGACGTTTCAAGGCAGCTTGCAGACCTTGTGCACAGATTGGGACCACCCCCCCGTGTCGCCGTGGCTGGCTATTCGGAACCCAGCATTGTCTTCCTGCTCGGCACAGACACCCGTTTGACAACGGGCGCCGGCGCCGCAAATTTTCTGGCCGCCCAAAAAAATGGCCTGGCTGTTGTCGAAGAACGCTCCAAGCCCGCTTTCCTGAAACGAATCAACGCCGCCCACACCGCCGTTGAAGCCCGCGCACATCTTGAAGGCTTCAACTATTCCCGCGGTCAAGCCGTCGCCTTCACCCTCTATCGCCGCACAGCAAGAGAAACGCCGTGAACACGCCCTCCCCCGCACAAGCCCGCAAGAGAAGTTTTGATCTTCTAAAGCCGCGCGCCGTCACGCTGCTCACCCTTGGCGTCTTGCTCCTGTGTGCGGTGTCGCACGGCACGCTCGACCGGTCTTTGGCACTGCTGCTCGACCGCACCATTGACACGCCTGCTGAAAACTTCTGGAACGACATCACCAAAATCGGCAACGCCGTGCCCTATCTGACGGCTTGTCTCCTGCTTTATATCGCGGGACGCCTGGGGCTGGTGCTGACAGCGCCCGAAGCCATCGCACGGCGCTACTACGCAGCGTCGCGCATCGGTCTTCTTGGGCTGGTCAGCTATGCCGTTTCAGGCGCGCTGGTGCACGCCATCAAGTACTCACTTGGGCGGATGCGCCCCACATTGCTCTTTAAGGACGGTCTCTATGGATTTTCCCCTTTTCACGGGGGGTGGGCGACCAGTTCTTTTCCTTCCGGCCACACACAATCTATTTTTGTCATTGCGACTCTCCTGGCACTCCTCTTTCCCCGGATGAAATGGTTATTTTTCAGCATTGCCTTTTCTGTCGGTCTCAGTCGCCTGATGGTCCAGGCGCATTATTTAAGCGATGTCCTCTTTGGCGCCTATATTGCCGTCATGTCCGTCCTGCTTGTCAGGGAATATCTTTTCCCCGACGTCAAAGCCGTCAATCAATCTTCAGCAACGCTGGAAAACAGCACCTGATCCGATGCACAATTCCGACAGCGCCAACGTCCAGAACAATGGGGAGGCCCGCACGATGTGGGGCCAGTTGAAACGGAATTTCAATTCCCCGAAAGTCGTCACCGGCTTGGCCCTGAGCACCGGACCTATTTTGTACTTTGCCCGAAACCTGATGCAGGTGCTGGTGGTTCTGCTTGTGGTGGCGATCTTCGTGCCGTCCTGGTCCAAGCTGCGCGTCAGGCTGTGGCCGTGGACGCGGGCCAACGGGATTCTCTTCATCTTCGTGGCCGTAGGATTTTTATCGGTCTTCTGGTCGCTGGATGCCGGCCGTTCCCTGGAAAGAGCCCTGCGGCTTGTCTGGGAGTTTTCCATCGGTCTGGCGTTGATCGGCGGCTTTGCTGCGCTTGAGGACGGACGCCGCCGCCTGATCGTGAACGCTTGCGCCACGGGTTTAAGCTTCACGGCAATTTTCGTCACGTTTTATCTGGGCGTGGCCAGACTGCTCGGGGATGATCATTATTCTCACGCGGCACTGAATGAAATCGCCAAAGGTTTCTCGCGCGGCGCGGCCATTCATGCGATTCTCGCCGTGCCTTTAGGTTTTGCCCTCTGGAGACAGAACAAACGCACCGCCGCCGCTCTGGTGGTGCTCAGCGCCATAACCGCGGCGAGCGTCATTTTGAAGCTCTCTCCCGAACTTGCTCTCGCCATCGGCCTGATAACTTTTTGCGTGGTGTATGTGGCGCCCTGGAGCCGGTATGCCTTTTTTGCGGTGCAAACGGGCCTTGTCATTTTCATTCCCCTACTGTTGCCTCTGCCGTCACAAAACGTACTCCTTTGCACTCTGGCGCAAGAAAAACTTTCGGCGGCGCACCGGATTGTCGTCTGGAACTTTGCCGCTGAGAAAATTTCCGAGCGTCCCTTCCTGGGCTGGGGCCTTAACACATCCCGGCTGACGCCCGGCCATGACAGACGCGTAAACCTGGCCGATTTGTGCCCGCATGTGCGCATTGGAGACGGACGCCAACCTCTGTCACTGGTGTCCATGCCCTCGCACCCTCACAATGTGCCGTTGCAGATTTGGCTCGAATTGGGCGGTCTGGGCGTTGCCGCCGTCGTCCTCCTCATGGGGTTCATCATCCGGCAAGCCCAGAGCGCCTTGCCTGCGCGGGCGCAATTGGCTGTGTTTACGGCAACATTTTCGGCCGCTTATTCCATTCTTTTCGTCAGTTTCAGTCTGTTTCAGGGCTGGCTCATGGCCAGCCTGTTTTTTGCCGCCGCCCTCCTTTGCCTCTGCTTGAAGGAAGGTCGAACGCCATGACCACCACAGACCGGAGCGTCCCATCACCTTTCCTCACGCAAACAGTGCTGATCCTCGGCGCCATCACAGTCCTCAGGGTCATCGCTCTTTTTATCACGGATCTTAATCTGGGTCCGGACGAAGCCCAGTATTGGAGCTGGAGCCGGGCGTTGTCCTTTGGATATTTTTCCAAGCCCCCGATGATCGCTTGGGTTATCGCGCTGACAACCAACCTTGGCGGAGACAGCGAAGCATTTGTCCGTCTCGCCTCTCCCCTGCTCCATTTTGCCACAAGCCTGGTTGTTTTCTTTCTTGCACGCGATGTGCAAGACGAGCGCACCGCTTTTTGGTCTGCGCTGATTTACGCCACTCTGCCCGCCATCTGGTTTTCCTCGGGCCTGATCACCACGGATGTCCCGTTGCTGTTTTTCTGGTCTCTGGCTCTTCTGGCGTTCCACCGCGTGCTGGAGACGAGAAACATCAGATGGACTTTAGTATTGGGCGTGGCTCTGGGGTTGGGTTTTCTGTCCAAATACGCCATGGTTTATTTTTTCCTAGGCGCGGTGGTTCTATTCATCACCTGCGCCCACGCGCGGTGGTTCTTCACCAGCCGGCTGGCCCTGATCAGCGGGGGCGTGATGGCCCTGATGATCGCGCCGAACATCATCTGAAATTTCACACATCACTTTCCGACATTTTCCCACACGGCGGCCAATGCCAATTGGCGCGGAGAGCTGTTTAATCTCAATTCCCTTTTATCTTTCCTGCTCTCCCAGGCCGGCATTATGGGCCCCTTGCTTATTGTAACCTTTGTGTGGGGCGCCTGGGCAGTTTGCAAAAGAACAAACTCCACGGGAACAACCAGCGCCGATGTTTTTCTTTTGAGCTTCTCCCTCCCCATCCTTTTGCTGGTTGTCCTACAAAGTTTTATATCCAGAGCCAACGCCAATTGGGCCGCACCCGCCTATATCGGCGCCACCATTTTCGTTGTGAGCTGGCTGATGAAACAGCGCATCAAGTGGGTGATCCCCGTTTCATTCTCCCTGCACATCGTGATGGGCATCGTTCTTGTTGCGATGAGCAGCAATCTTGCTCTGATCGAAGCCGCCGGTCTCAGCAATGCCTTTAAGCGTGTGCGTGGATGGGATGAAATCGGCAATGAAATTGCCGCCATGGCGGATAAGGGCGGGTATCGCACCATCTTGACCGATGACCGCTTGGTCATGGCGGAACTGCTCTACTATGCCCGGCCGCGTCATCAGTATATTCGTATCTGGGACTATGACGGCAAGCCGCAAAACCAGTATGAGATGGACGCCGCGTTTCATAAAGATGCCGGGAGCCCCGTGCTGTTGGTGGCGCGGGCTTCCAGGCCAAACCACATACTCAACGCTTTTGACACGGCGGAAATAATAACCGTCCTGAACACGCGCACCGGCGTTGATAAGCGCCGCGTGCTCACCCTTTATCGACTTGAAGGATTTCATGGCACATAACCCAGACACACAATACGCCGGCAGCGCGTGCGCCATATTAACATCATGGGTGGCGGCCTTGCTCTCCATCTCCTATCTCTGCGCGCTGCTGTTCATCACCTTTCCCTGGATTGATCTTACGGTTGCCGCACGCTTCACCGCGCCTGGCGGCACCAGATTTCCTCTGGCAGCGGACGTGTTCTTACGTTTTTTGAACGAACTGGTGCCGGTGCTGGCGGGACTGATGGCCCTCTTCATCCTCATAGGCCTGCCCGTCGCATGGCGAAGAAAACGGCCTTTTTTAGGTCTCGGCATGCGCCGTCTGTGGTTCCTGGCGCTCTCTTTTGGGTTGGGCCCCGGCCTGATCGCCAATACCCTGTTGAAAGATCATTGGGGCCGGGCGCGGCCACGGGATATCACCCAGTTTGGCGGCACGTTGGATTTCTCTCCGGCCATTCTCATTTCCGATCAGTGCGCAAACAATTGTTCTTTTATTTCAGGGGATGCATCTCTTGCTTTCGCATTTTTAGCCCTGGCACTGATCCTTCCCGGACAGCGGGCTTTAAATGTGGGCGCCGCTCTTTTGTTCGGCATGCTCATCGGTACGGCACGCATTGTGCAGGGCGCTCATTTTTTGAGTGATGTAATTTTTGCAGGACTGTTCATGGCGCTCCTCGTGCTGATGCTGCATATGGTACTTATTGACCGCTGTTTTTCCCTGCACCCCCAGAAAGGCTGGGAAAATTTGAAGCTGTTCTCCAAGAGACGGCGCAAAACCGGACTGCACAAGACCCCTGTCGCTTTCAAGCGGATGGTCTGGCTCTTCTTTCGTGCCACGCCCGATGATCTGCATGTCGATCAACCTGCTTCAACTTAAGCGGCTCTGCTTTTAACACCCGGCAAGATGCGTCAGCGTGGAGGCTTCCGATATCACTTCGCCATATTTGGCTTGAATATCGAACAGATTGGCTTCGTGCACTTTTTCATGGCGGTCTCCGACAGCCTCGCGCACGATCATGGGAATAAAGCCATGCTGGATAGCGTCAATGGACGTGGCGCGAATACAGCCCGATGTGCTGACGCCGGTGATGATCAGCGTATCGACGCCGTTCGCCGTCAGGGATGACGCCAGAGACGTGCCGAAAAAGGCGCTGGCATATTGTTTGGTGATCACGATTTCGTCAGAGCGGGGGGTTAAGAGTTCCGGAAAGGCGCCAAGCGGCGAGCCTTTTTCAAAAACTTTCAGTGAGGGAACTTTTTTATAAAATATGCCGCCGTTAAACCCGCCCTTCACAAATTCCACATTGGTGTGAAAAACCGGAATCCCCGCGGCGCGCGCGGCGCCTAATATGCGCCCACAGGATGCCAGCGCATTTTCTATTCCCGCATAGAGCGGCGATCCTTCCTGCAAATAAGCCTTCACCATATCAATGACGATCAGCGCCGCCGAATTGCCGAAGTCCAGGTGTCCGTCAAAGGCGCCCTGGTAATTCTGGTCGAGATCCTGGCTCATCTAAATATGTCCTTCCTTAAGAAGGGCATTGAACTGTTCGTCGTCCATGCCCAGCCTGCCCTTGTAAATTTCTTCATTGTGCTCACCCAGTTCAGGGCCCGCCCAGCGCACAACCCCCGGCGTTTCGGAAAATTTTGGAAAGACATTTTGCATCTTGAGGTGCCCCACTTCAGGAAACGGCACATCCACAATCGCCTCCCGCGCGGCAAAATGCGGGTCGGCCAGCATTTCCGGCGCGCGGTAGAGATTGCCTGACGGCACGCCATGTGCGCCGCAGACTTCCAGGACTTCATCAGAGGTTTTGGTTTTTGTCCACGCGGCGATGAGAGTATCCAGCTCTTCCTGATTTTCTCCGCGTGCGTTGTGTGTGGCGTATTTGGGATCCGTGGCCCATTCCGCGCGGCCCATTGCTTCTGCCAGCCGTGCGAATACCGTGTCCTGATTCGCCCCAATAATCACCATGCCATCCGATGTCGGATAAATATTAGACGGGGCAACTTTTGGCAAAATAGCCCCCGTGCGTTCACGAATGTAGCCGCTCACCTGATATTCCGTCACCAGACTTTCCATCATGGCAAACACCGCTTCATAGATCGCGCTGTCAACCACCTGGCCCCGCCCCGTGCTATCGCGGCTGTGCAGCGCCGCCATAACGCCAAGGCAGGCATAGGTCGCCGCCAGCGTGTCGCCGATCGAAATTCCCGCCCGGCTCGGCACCCGGTCGGGATAGCCCATGACATAGCGCAGGCCCCCCATTGCCTCACCGACAGAAGCATAGCCCGCGCGCTTGGCGTAAGGACCGGTTTGGCCATAGCCGCTGACCCGCGCCATGATCAGGCGCGGATTGAGCGCTGATAAAACATCATAGCCAAGCCCCCATTTCTCCATGGTGCCAGGGCGGAAATTTTCCAACAGGACATCGGCTTCGCTGACAAGCTTTTTCAGGATCTCCTGGCCCTCGGGCGTGCGCAGATTGAGCGTGACGGATTTTTTGTTGCGCGCCACGATCGGCCACCAGAGCGAGCGCCCCGCCACTTTGGTCCGACCCCATTCACGCATCGGATCGCCAACGCCGGGCTGCTCGACCTTGATCACTTCCGCGCCGTAATCACCGAGCAACTGACCGCAAAAAGGGCCCGCCAGCAAAACGCCCAATTCAACGACCTTGATGTCTTTCAAGGGGCCCGTGTTTTCAATTTTGGTTTCAGTCATATATCCCTCTCATGGATCGTGGGGTTTGCCGGCTGCGATTTGCTGATCACGGTATATAAGGTATAACTTGGAACAAAGCCTGAGAAAAGCGACGGGCCGCCCCCTGAAACAGGCGGGTGGGCGTTGCAGGCCTGTTATTCAGCAATTTGAGGTTTGGTCATGGGTGATAACTCTGTTGAAATCGTCGAAGTGGGTCTGCGTGACGGACTGCAACGACCCTGCCATGCTGGGAACGGACGCAAAACTTGAATTCATAGACCGGTTGATCGCCTCCGGAATCAGGCGCATGGAAGTGGCGTCCTTCGTGAACCCCAAACGCGTGCCGCAAATGGCTGATTCAGCCGACATCCTGGCGCGTGTGCCACGGGATAAAGGCGTCACCTATATCGGTCTGGCGCTGAACGAGCGGGGCATGGCGCGCGCGCTTGACGCCAAGTGCGATGAAGTCAATTTCGTCGTCGTGGCCTCCGATACTTTTGGTCTGCGCAATCAAAACGCCACGCCGGAGCAGTCACTGGACGTTTTTGAGAAAATGGTCGGCACCGCTCAGCAAGCAGAAACGCCCTGCTCCATTGTCATCGGCGCTGTCTGGGGGTGTCCTTTCGAAGGCGAAGTGCCTGTGGACAAGGTCGTGCGCATTGCAGCCCGGGCGGCGGAACTGGGGGCCAGTGAAATCGGCCTTGCCGACAGCATCGGGGTTGCCGACCCCTGGGAAGTGAAACGCCGGGTGACGGCGGTGCAAAAAGTCATCGGCGCTATTCCCCTGCGCTGTCATTTTCATAACACCCGCAATACCGGCATCGCCAACGCGACCGCCGCCATTGACGCGGGCGTGCGCATTCTGGATGCCAGTTGCGGTGGCATTGGCGGCTGCCCGTTCGCGCCGGGCGCCACGGGAAATATCGCCACTGAAGATCTGGCGTTTATGCTGGACCGCGCAGGCTTTCACACCGGCATTGATCTGCCCCAACTGATAAAAACCACTCACTGGCTGGAAACCGCGCTGGACCACTCTGTGCCGGCCATGGTGTCAAAAGCCGGACTGTTTCCCAAAGCGGCGGCTTAGCGTGCGCTAATCCCGCCAGGCGGCATAATCAGGATCCGGCGTCCACCCAGCCGGCGGTGTGGCTTTTGCCGGCACGCCCTTGTAATTTTCCGGTCCAAGGTTCAGCGACGAAACATCCATGACGTAGGAATAGAGCGCATGACTTCCCGGCTCGCTGCGCGTAAACACCATTTTCTTGCCATCGGGCGAGAACGCGCCCATGCCGTCCCACCCGTCATTGTAGGTCAACCGCACCGGCGCGCCCCCCGCCATGTCAGCCAGAAACAGCTCCCAATTTCCTCCTTTGAGAATGCGCACGACGAGAAAATGCCGGCCATCAGGTGCCGGGTAAGGCGACCAGTTTGTGTCCTGCGTGAAGGTACGGGGTTGCACGTCGCGGGTCGGCCCAAGAATTTTCAACGAATAGATGTTCATCGGCAATTGCGTGTGCGTACCGTTTTGCGTGTCCAACACCGCCAACCGCTGTTGATCGCTTCTCTTCCAGGCCCGGAAGATCACGGTGTTGCTATCGGGCAGGAAATAGGCCTCGCCCTCCTGCCAATCCTTGGTGAACGTGAGCTGCGTCTCTTCCGTGCCATCCGATTTCATGCGCCACAGATCGGCATTGCCGTCAATCTGGCGTCCAAAGACGATCCACTTTCCGTCGGGAGAGACGGTGGCCTCGGCATCATACCACTGATTGTTGGTCAGGCGTTTGACATTGCCGCCATCCATATCGGATGAGTAAAGCTCAGCACCCTGAGGATAGTCGGTGTCGTCAGACCAATTGCCGGCGGGCATATCATCGATATGATCGCGGGTCGACGTCCAAAGCAGGCGTTGCTTATCGGGATAAAAATAAGAGCAGGCATCCATGCCCCGATCGTTGATGCGGCGGATGTCCTCACCCTTATCGGTAAAGGTGTATGTCAGCGCGCCGCCGACCTTGCCAAAGCCGGGATCTTGAGCGTCCGGGTCCTTGACCTGGGCGATGAGGTGCACCCCGTCAGGGGCGTAATAAGCCTCGCCGTTCTCTGGTAAATTAGGAATTATGTAGACGGGCAATTCCTGTGGGGCCGATGCGGTGGGGGTAGGCTCAGATGTATCATCGCAAGCGCCCAACAGCATCAGGACGGCAAGTACCCAATATGGCTTTAAGCAAGACGGCCGGGACATCGCTTTCTCCTTGTTCACAGGCACCCGCACGAGGAGACATCCTCCTTAATGTGACCTTAAAGTCCACCACTTGGACCAATGTTCTGTCTTGCCTGGGGGCTTTCTTGACTCGTAGCATGAGGGCCTGTAATCGCAAGGGCAAAGCGCAGGCATAATTCGGATGCTGGCTGAATCTGGCCAAGGCCACTTGGTGGAACAGAAATACGCTAACCTTCATTCCTTGGAAGTGCGACGCGCAAAACGAGACTCTTTAAGGGAAGTGATCACATGTCATATCGATTAGGGGTTGATGTCGGAGGAACCTTCACGGATCTTCTGTTGATCGACGAATCCACCGGCACGACACACACGGCCAAAGTTCTCTCGACGCCTGAAGATTCTTCCGTCGGCGTGCTCAACGGTTTAGAAAAAGTCTGTTCAACCGCCGGGGTCGATCCTCAAAACGTGACCAGTGTCATGCATGGCACCACCGTAGCCACCAACACGATCCTCACAGGAACAGGCGCCAAAGTCGGCCTGGTGACAACAGATGGCTATCGCGATGTTTTGCAGATCGCCCGGTCTTATGTGCCGGGCGGGCTTGGCGGATGGATTTTCTATAACAAATCCGACAATCTGGCGCCGCTGGAATTAACCGTGGAAGTGTCAGAGCGCATGGGCGCCAAAGGCGATGTGGTCAGGCCGATCGATGAAGACAAGGCCTATCAGGAAATCTCCAAACTCAAAGACCGCAACATCGAAGCACTGACAATTTCCCTCATCAACTCTTTTGCCAACCCCGCGCACGAACAGCGTCTGAAAGAAATCGCCGAAGAGGTTCTGCCCGGCATTCCGGTGTCGATATCCTCAGACGTCATCCCGGAAATGCAGGAATATGAACGCACCATCACCACGGTGGCGAATTCTTATGTGCGCCCCCGGGTGGAAAACTATATCAAGAATTTGAAAGAGGAAATCAACAAACGGGTTGGCGAAACCAGCCTTGACATCCTGCGCTCCGACGGTGGCCTTTCCACGGCTGATGCGGCCGCCGAATATCCCGTCAATCTGTTGATGAGCGGCCCGGCGGGCGGCGTGTCCGGCGCTTTGTGGATCGCCGACAAAGCGGGGTATAAAAACCTCATCACTTTTGATATGGGCGGCACGTCAACAGACGTTTGTCTGGTGGAAAACGGCGAGGCACTCACACGGCGCGAAACTACGGTTCATGATGTCACGGTGCGCGCCTCTTCGGTTGACGTGCGCACTGTGGGGGCTGGCGGCGGCTCCATCGCCCATGTTCCCGAACTCACAAAAGCCTTGCGCGTCGGGCCGGAAAGCGCTGGCGCAGATCCGGGTCCAGCGGCCTATATGAAAGGCGGCGAAGCGCCGACCGTCACCGACGCCAATGTCGTGCTGGGCTATCTGCCTTCTGAGCAAAAGCTTGGCGGCGATATGAAGATCAGCAAGGAACTGGCGGAAAAAGCCGTTCAGCAAACAGCCGACGCCCTCGGCCTGTCGCTGAAAGACGCGGCTGAAGGCATCATCAAGATTGTCAATGAAAACATGTTTGGCGCGTGCCGTCTTGTCTCCATCGAAAAGGGGTATGACCCGCGTGACTTTGCGCTGATCGGCTTTGGCGGCGCGGGGCCTTTGCACGCCAATGCTATCGGCGCGCTCATGCAATCCTGGCCGGTGATTATTCCGCCGGGCCCCGGCGTTCTGTGCGCCTATGGCGACGCCACCACACGCATCCGGGATGAGGCATCAAAGACCTTTATCCGGACATTCTCCAACACGTCACCTGAAGAAGTGATCCGCGAACTGGAAGCGCTGGAGCAAACGGCGACTGAAGCCATGCAAGCCGGCGGCCATTCCGATCAGGTGATCGCCGACAAAACCTACCAGATTGATTTACGCTATCGGGGCCAGGGATTTGCGCTGAACCTTGAGATCAGTCTTGAAGATCTGAAAAAAGACGGTTTCAAAACGCTTGGCAATAAATTTGATGCTTTGCACAAAAAATTGTTCACCTTCGCCCTGACCTCCGAAAAAGAAGTCGTTAATTTGCGTGCTGTTATTTTTGGTCCTGAAACCAATGTTGCCGCAAATAAAATTGCTTCGACGAGCGCTGATCCATCAGAGGCCTTTCTCAGTGAGCATTCAATTTATCACGGAGGCGAAGATCACAGCGCCAGGCTTTATGATCGCTCAAAACTGAAAGCGGGCAATAAAGTCGAAGGACCCGCTGTGATTATGGAAATGGACTCGACCACGGTCGTGCTGCCGGGTCACACAGGCGAAATTGATGCAATCGGGAATATTTTGATACGCCCGACGGAAAAGAATTAGGGAGACGGCTCCAATGCCTGCACAAATTATTGAGACCAACAAAACGCCGTTAAAGCGCGTTGACGTCGACCCCATCACACTCGACATCATTGAGAATGCGCTGCGCAACGCGCGCCAGGAAATGGATGTCACGCTCTTTCGCACAGCCATGTCGCCGGGCATTCGCGAACAGCATGACGCTTTTCCCATGATCGCCAATCCTGAAGGGAAAATGGTGGTGGGGCAGTTCGGCTCCTTCCTGCACGGGTTTAAAGCGGGCTATCATGGCACGCTGGAAGAAGGCGACATCATCTTCATTAACGATCCTTATTCGTGCAACGGCGCGGTCAGCCATTGCAATGACTGGCTGCTCATCAAACCGATCTTCCGCAACGGGCGTCTGATCGCCTGGGGCTGCATGTTTGGCCACATGACCGATATCGGCGGCAAGGTGCCGGGCTCCCTGCCCACAGACGCGCGGCAAATCTTTGAAGAAGGCATCGCGCTGCCGCCCACGAAAATTTACAAGAAAGGCGAATTACAGGAAGAAATCCTGGCCATTCTCCTGAACAACACGCGGGTGCCCGATTGGAACAAGTCCGACTTTCACGCCATCATCGCCTCGTGCACCATGGCGGAGCGGCGTTGCATCGAACTGTCGGAGCGCTTTGGTGATGACGTTTTCTACTCGGCCATGGAACAGCTGCTCGATCGCAACAAGCGCGCCATGAGCCATCTCATCAACACCATGGTGTCGGAAGACAAGCAATCCTTTGAAGATTACCTCTGTGATGACGGCATGGGCATGGGGCCGTACAAAATGACATGCGCCATGTGGCGCGAAGGCGATAAAGTGATCTTCGATTTTGAAGGCACGGATCCGCAATCCATTGGATCTGTGAACTTTCTTCTCAATGAGGAAATGTTCAAGATGTTTGTCGGGACTTATATGATCTCGGCCTTTGATCCGCAGATTCTCTTCAATGACGGATTTTACGACCTGATGGAAGTGCGGATCCCCGAAGGCACTCTTTTGAAACCCAAACGGCCCGCTGCCCTCTCCTGCCGCACGCACGCTTTGGGCCGGATCTTTGACCTGATTGGCGCCTTGCTGGGCCAGGGCGCGCCCGAACTTCTGTGTGCGGCCGGATTTTCCGACAGCCCGCATCTGATGTGTTCCGGCCATGACCGCCATGGCGAATGGTATCAGCTTTTCCAGATTGGCTTTGGCGGCGTCCCCGGGCGTCCTTTAGGCGATGGACCGGACGGCCATTCCATGTGGCCGGGTTTCACCAATGTACCCAATGAATTTATCGAATCATACTTCCCCCTTCGGATTGAGCGCTATGAAACTATTGCGGACACAGGCGGACCGGGGCTCAATCGTGGCGGCAACGGCATTCGCACGGCCTACCGATTTTTGGAGAACGGCGACATCTCCATCCATGACGACCGCTGGCTGACCTACCCTTGGGGCGTCAACGGCGGTGAGCCGGGCGGACGGGGCACGAAGATCATGGTACGGACCGATGGCACACGGGAAATCCTGCCCGCCAAGTGTGATAATATCCATGTGGAAGAAGGCGATTTGCTTTATTACGACACATGGGGCGGCGGCGGTTGGGGCGATCCGTTGACGCGGCCCGCCGAAAAGGTCGCGCTGGACGTTGATCGCGGTCTGGTCACACGCGAAGGGGCCAGGCGGTATGGCGTTGTCCTCAACGATAATTTGAGCGTCAACGAAGCGGAAACGACGGTCTTGCGCGAAAAGATGGCGGCGGACAGACCCGAGATCGGTCTGTTCAATCGTGGCGGCACCATTGAAGAGCTCAAAAGCCGCTGCAAGGAAGAGACCGGCCTTGAACCCCCCAAAATACCGGTGTTCCTCAACTGGTTCCGCAAAGGCACCGTGCAGGCCGCTGAGTAGAGATAAGCGTTTTGTCACCTGGCATTTTGGATTCAGAGGCTTCCTGAAAGTCTCTTTACTCCGTACACCTCTCACTCTTGTCACCCCGCGGCTCCGGCTGCGGGGCCCAAGTCATTATGCGCATGATGATGGAATAAGGTGGATTCCGCGATCAAGTCACGGGATGACGCTAAGGGTTAGAAATTTATAATATGACACTTGTTATTTTTCTCCGCCCTCATCAAAAAACGCCATCATCTTTTGGGCCCAGGCCGCGCGGGCGTCAGGCAAAGTCTCAAACCGTGCCGTGGGGGCCAGATCACAAGCTTTTTTTGTGCGGTCAAAGTGCGGGCTGCCGGCATCGGCGCCGAGCAGGAGCGGCTGCGTGACTCGTTCCAAAGCGCTCCGCACATCCATATCGAGGATTGAGTGCGTGAGCGCCCTGTGATGCGGCGCCGCTTTCAGCAAATCCACAGCGCGTTCTTGAAGCAGAACCGGATCGAGCACCGGCTCCCGGGCGATTTCATTGGCGATCTTCGGCGCATACCAGGGCCAGAACAATTCACCGTCACGCACGATCCCCCAAGCCTCCATCATATGCCCGCCATACCAGAGCGGCGTTAACGGCGGCGCCAGATGGTCACGCAGTTCGGCGCACGCGGCGGCGTCAAAAAACCACACATCGCAGAGCACCAGCCTGCGCACCTGACCCGGCTGG
>Ga0114931_10000413_pt1 | contig 50792 bp, 47 predicted proteins | sample 2SBtaG_FD_89579 | JGI IMG/M metagenome (GOLD analysis project Ga0114931, IMG submission 89579) | Deep subsurface microbial communities from Kolumbo volcano to uncover new lineages of life (NeLLi) - 2SBTROV14_V59a metaG | ecosystem: Environmental > Aquatic > Marine > Volcanic | place: Kolumbo... | reverse complement strand
TGCATTTAATGATGTTGCACCAGATTTCCATGGATCCCGCGATCAAGTCGCGGGATGACGCAAGGAGGGTGCTGGAGGATGAAGGGTAAAAGTGGGATGACGTGATAAGGCACATGGATATCCGTCTCCTTACAGCAGCATGGTCACCGGATCTTCGATATAGCTTTTAAAAACCTGCAACCACTTGGCCCCGAGCGCGCCGTCGATCACCCTGTGGTCGAGCGACAGGGTACAGGTCATAACCGTGGCGATACCGAGCGCGCCCTCGATAACCACAGGCCTTTGCTCGCCCGCGCCCACGGCCAGGATCGCGCCGTGGGGCTGGTTGATGATGGCGGTGAACTCCTTAATGCCGAACATGCCCAGATTGGAAATCGAAAATGTGCCACCCTGATATTCTTCCGGCATCAGTTTACGGGATTTTGCCCGCGCCGCTTTGTCTTTCATCTCGTCTGAGATTTCCCGTAGACCCTTGCTCTCCGCCTGCCAGATGATCGGCGTGATCAGACCGCCCTCAAGCGCCACCGCCACGGCAATGTCCGCATGATGGTGCAGCAGGCGTTTGTCGCCGGCAAAAGAGGAATTGACATCCGGTACCTTTTTCAGCGCCAAAGCGGCGGCGCGGATGATAAAGTCATTCACCGAGATTTTAAACGCTCCCTCGCCTGCGGCTGAACGGGCATTAAGGTCTTTGCGCAAGGCGAGAAGGTGATCGAGGGTGCAGTCTATAGTGAGCGGGAAATGCGGCACCTGTTGTTTGGATTGCGTCATGCGCCGGGCGACTGTTTTGCGCATGGTGTCCAGCGGCACTTCGTCATAGGTGCCCGGTTTGATCCCAAGCTCCTGAGGCGCTTGCACCGGGGCGAAGGGGATGATCTCCGCCGTTGCCGTTGCAGGCAGGCCGGCCTCACCCTGGGTGGCCGCTTCGATGTCGCGCTTAATGATGCGCCCGTGCGGCCCCGAGCCTTTGAGTGCTGCCAGATCGAGCCCGCTTTGCGCCGCCAACCGCCGTGCCAGAGGACTGGCTTTAATTGTTTTATTGCTGACTGTTGGTGCTGGTGCTGGTGTTGCAGTTGCTGCCAGACTCTTCGGCTCGGGAGCCTTCTGCACTTCCTCTCCCCTCTGGGGAGAGGGTGGGGCTGAGGCGATCTCACCCTCTAAGGCGCTGGCGTCTTCCCCTTCTTCCAGAATAAGCGCGATGGGCGTGTTCACTTTCACGTTTTCCGTCCCGGCGGGCACGAGGATCTTTCCAATCACGCCCTCATCCACCGCTTCCACTTCCATGGTGGCCTTGTCCGTTTCAATCTCCGCAATGAGATCGCCCGACGCCACGCTGTCGCCTTCTTTCACAAGCCATTTTGCGAGGGTGCCCTCTTCCATTGTGGGAGAAAGCGCGGGCATGAGAACTGGTATCGGCATAACGGGTCTTCACCTTTCGTTTTTCAGGCAAACAGAAACTCGGCTTTATCGGGAAACAGGCGCAATATCTCACATCCGTCAGCGGAAAGCTTCCCAATTTTCTTAAAGCCATAACTGGTCAGCAATCTTGTGATTCCGCGGCTTTCCGTCTGGGCATAGAGGACGGGGATTTTGTCATGGTCTCCGCCGCACAGGATCAGGCAATGTGCCATCACGCACTGTACCAGCAGCATGAGATATTTCTCATTATCGATATCCTTATTCAGGCGATAGTCCTGTTCCAGGGCGATGGCAAACACCATCAGCGAGTCAGGCGATTCCCCCGGCGCAGGCAGGCAATCCGGGTTCATTTCCGTATCAGATATTTTACCTTCCAGATAGAGCCTTGTCGCCAGTTTGTTAAGGGGAATGACATAGGAAAATCCAAAAAATTTATCCGGATTCTCCGGGTCGCGCGTCAACATAATGATTTTATCGTTCTGGCTCGCGAGATTCTTGTTGCGCCAAAGCATTTTGGCATGGTCGAAACCAAACTGCGATTGCTGAAAAGCATGATAGTTCATGCGCGACGCCGTTTCCAGAAGGTCTTCAGAGTCAGCAAAACTGTATGAATTTTTATCGATTGCGGCAAATTTTGGAAGTTCCTGACCCTGCAACCAGTTTTTGACTTGGTGAATGTTTTGCGTTTTGGCAAGTTCCCCCAAATCCTTCTGAATGGGGTTTCGGGTAAAGAACAATCTAACGGCGTAATGCGTGACGATGAAGAGTGTGACGATTATTTCCAATATTGAGCCCGCAGTGCCGATATAAGCGTTCAACCCCTTATAAATGCCGACATATTCCAAGAAGAGTGCAAGAAAGAAACCGTAAGTCAGAAATTTGGCAACGTGCTTCGACTTTTCATTGAGGGTTTTTAGACCTCTCAATAAATTCCCTCGAACAATCAATTCTCTGAGTCCCGAAACAAAGAAATATCAAAAAATGCGTGAGGCGGTCATCCGGCGGATTTACTCAATATAGCACACTGATTTAACGGCCGCGACAACGTCAGCGGAGTTCGGCAGGCTCAGCGCCTCCAGATTAGCCGCATAAGGCAAGGGCACGTCTTGCTGCGCCACGCGAGCCACCGGAGCATCCAAATAATCAAACGCCTGTTCCATCACCCGCGCGGCAATTTCAGCGCCAATGCCACTTTGCAGCCACCCTTCTTCCACTGTGACCAGCCGGCCGGTTTTCTGAATCGAGGTCACGATGGTTGCACTGTCAAGTGGACGCAAAGTGCGCAAATCAATGACCTCAGCCTCAATCCCTTCTACCGCCAGGGCCTGCGCTGCCGTCAGGGCATGCTCAACTGCACGGCTATAAGCCACGATGGTGGCATCCGTTCCTGTGCGGACAATCTTGGCCTTGCCGATAGGCACAAGATAATCATCCAACAGGGGCACATCGAATTTCTGTCCGTAAAGGATTTCATTTTCCAGAAAAATAACCGGATTTGGATCGCGAATGGCGGATTTCAACAAACCCTTGGCATCAGCCGCACTATAAGGCGCAATGACTTTGAGGCCTGGCACATGGGAATACCACGGCGCATAATCCTGGCTGTGCTGAGCGCCGACGCGGGCGGCGGCGCCATTGGGCCCGCGAAACACGATGGGACACCTCATCTGGCCGCCCGACATGTAACGGGTCTTGGCGGCGGAATTGATGAGCTGGTCCATCGCCTGCATGGCAAAATTGAAAGTCATGAACTCGACGATCGGTTTGAGACCCCCAAACGCCGCGCCGACGCCCAGACCGCTAAAGCCCTGTTCGGTGATGGGCGTGTCGATCACCCGCCGGTCGCTGAACTCTTCGAGCAGGCCCTGACTGACCTTATACGCGCCCTGGTATTGGGCGACCTCTTCGCCCATCAGAAACACCATTTCATCGCGGCGCATTTCCTCGGCCATGGCATCGCGCAAGGCTTCGCGCACCGTCAAGGTTTGCATCTGAGTCTCTGCGGGCAGGTCGGGCTCGTGGGGCGTTTGCGGCACAGGGCGATCCAGCATCACCGCCGCACGCCTGCCCCCCGGCAGAAGGCTTTCCGGCACCTCTCCTGGCGCGACGCCTGCCTCCACTTGTTTTCCATTCACAGACGGCGTGCCGGAGACATCCGCGGGGGTGGCCTGGTCTTCATCCTCTTCCAAAATCACGGCGATGGGCGCGTTCACCTTAATACCCTCGCTACCGGCGGGAATAAGGATTTTACCCACCACGCCCTCGTCCACCGCTTCAACCTCCATGGTCGCCTTGTCCGTTTCGATCTCAGCGATGACGTCGCCGGACGAAACCTTATCCCCTTCCTTCACATACCATTTGGCGAGTGTGCCCTCTTCCATCGTGGGGGACAGAGCGGGCATGAGGACCTCGGTTGACATGGGCGCTTGATCCTTTTCGTCGTGTTAAGAGGCTTCGGCCAGAACGTCCGTATAAAGCTCGGCCGGATCTGGCTGGGGGCTATTTTTTGCAAATTCCACCGCGTCGGCCACCACGGCTTTAATCTCTTTATCCATCGCTTTGAGGGCGGCATCATCACAATAGCCGGCCTCAATGATGCGCCGTTTGCAAGCGTCGATGGGATCGTAATGTTCCTTCACATCCTGCACTTCCGCGCGCGAGCGGTACTTTGCGGGATCGGACATCGAATGGCCACGGTAACGATAGGTTTTCATTTCAAGAATGGTTGGCCCCTTGCCGGCCCGGCACCATTTTGCGGCGCGGCTTCCCGCCTCGCGTACGGCGAGCACGTCCATGCCATCGACTTCTTCGCCGGGAATGCGAAAACCGGCGCCGCGTCTAAACAGATGCGTTTCGGAAGATGCCCTTTTGACGCTGGTGCCCATGGCGTATTGGTTGTTTTCAATGACATAAACGACAGGCAACGCCCATAATTCAGCCATGTTGAAGCTTTCATAGACCTGCCCCTGATTGGCCGCCCCATCACCGAAATAGGTCAGGGTCACATGGCCGTTATTCAGGTATTTGTTGGAAAAGGCGAGACCGGTGCCGATGGGCACTTGCGCGCCGACGATCCCGTGGCCGCCATAAAAATTCTTTTCGGCGCTGAACATGTGCATCGACCCGCCCTTGCCATGAGAATAGCCGTCAGCACGGCCCATCAACTCGGCCATGACGCCTTTGGGATCCATCCCGCAGGCCAGCATGTGGCCATGATCCCGGTAGCTGGTAATCACCTGATCGCCTTCTTTGATGGCGGCCTGCATGCCCACCACAACCGCCTCCTGACCGATATAAAGGTGGCAGAATCCGCCGATCAGGCCCATGCCGTAAAGCTGTCCGGCCCGTTCCTCGAACCGGCGGATCAGCAGCATGTCTTTGTAGAATTTGAGAAGTGCGGCTTTGCTCGCAGCCGTCCTGCGGGTCTTTGGAGCGCCAGACTTTTTGGGAGCCGCCTTCTTCTTTGAAGGGCGTGTGTTCCCGTTGGCTTTGCTGGCCACCATATGATTCTCAGCCCCTGTGCTTTGAGGTGATCTGGGCCCCTCAACCTTGAGACAGGCCTCATTTTCCTATTTATCCACCTTCACGAGAAGATGGACCGATATACCACTTAATGTCCCATAGGGTTAATCTTCCCTATTATATATCGGGAATTGTGAAGAATTTCATCGTTTTATTGTGACTATTTTGATGGCGCACCGCTTTGTGCACGCAAGATTTGCCGTAAAGGCACGCAATCTTCTGACTTTAGTGGGTTGGATCCATGATCACGAGATCGTTTTTATGGGCGTAGCCCAGGACCGTCCGGGCACGCTCATCAAGCATATCAAGGTCAAGGCTTTCCGGACGCAGAAGATGAACCCGGCGTTCCAGGAGTTCACGTTCCTGCTGCACCTCCGACAGCTCAAACGCCAGCCTCTCCGCTTCGCTGGAGAGCCACATCTGCCGGATCAGACCGTGATTGCCATAGAGGCCTTGATAGCCAAAATAAACCAGCACGAAAGCAAAGCACAAAAGCAGCGCCGTTCCGGCAAGTCTCCCTCTCATCATTTCAAATTTTGACATGCAGCGGTTTCTTTTGCGTCGGGCGCAGCCGGAAAACGAGTTGACCAGCAAAAATATAAGCATCCGGACGGTTAACACGCCGTTAAGGAATGCGGATCGGCGTGTTTACCCCTTGAGAACAGACCGTCCGGCATAGGCCGCCATCGGCCCCAAAGTCTCTTCAATGCGCATGAGCTGATTGTATTTTGACAATCGGTCAGAACGGGCCAGCGAGCCGGTTTTAATCTGCCCGCAATTCGTGGCGACGGCGAGATCTGCAATCGTGGAATCTTCCGTTTCGCCGGAGCGGTGCGATATCACACAGGTCATCGACGCGCGGTGTGCCCTGTCAACCGTATCCAGAGTTTCGGTCAGCGTGCCGATCTGATTGACCTTAATGAGTATGGAATTAGTGGCGCCCAGATCAATCCCCCGCGTCAGGCGTTCTTCATTGGTGACGAAGAGATCATCGCCGACGATCTGGATTTGCTTACCCAAGGCCTGGGTCATGGCGATCCAGCCGTCCCAGTCATCTTCCGCCATGCCGTCTTCTATGGAAACGATAGGATAGCGCGCCACGAGATCTTGATAATAGGCGACCATGCCGGCGGCATCGAGTGTCTTGCTTTCCCCGTCCAGATGGTAATGACCGTCTTTATAAAATTCCGTCGAGGCGGGATCGAGCGCCAGATAAATATCTTCGCCCGGACGGTAACCGGCATTCTCGATGGCTTTCATGATGAAACCGAGCGCATCGTCCGTGGAGGCCAGCCCAGGCGCAAACCCGCCTTCATCCCCCACATTGGTGTTGTGGCCTTTTTCCGAGAGATCTTTTTTGAGGGTGTGGAAAACTTCAGAGCCCATACGCACCGCCTCATGGAGGGTCGCGGCGGCGACGGGCATGATCATAAATTCCTGAATGTCGATGGGATTGTCGGCATGGGCGCCGCCATTGACGATGTTCATCATCGGCACTGGCAGAACGTGCGCCTGTGTGCCGCCCACATAACGGAAAAGATCGCACTCCACGGAAGTGGCGACGGCTTTTGCAACCGCCAGAGACACGCCCAAAATCGCATTGGCGCCCAGGCGGCTCTTATTCGGCGTGGCGTCGAGATCAATCATGGTTTGGTCGAGCAGACGTTGTTCTTCAGCCTCCATCCCCGACAGTGCTTCGAAAATCTCCCCATTAACGGCTTCAACGGCTTTGAGAACGCCTTTGCCGCCATAGCGGCCTGCATCCCCATCGCGCAGTTCCACCACTTCATGGGCGCCCGTTGAGGCCCCGGAGGGGACCGCCGCCCGCCCAAAGGCGCCGTCTTCCAGCAGCACGTCAACTTCCACCGTGGGATTGCCCCGGCTGTCGAGAATTTCCCGGCCGAAAACATCAAGAATAGCGGTCATGAGCAGAGTGTCTCCTCAGTCTTCCCGGGGTTCAAGCACCTGACGTCCGCGGTATTTACCACTTTTCAAATCGATATGGTGCGGGCGGCGCAACTCTCCTGACTCTTTGTCTTCAATAAACGTATTGCGGCTCAAGCCATCATGCGCCCGGCGCATATTACGCTTGGAGCGGGTGGTTTTATTGCGTGGGACAGCCATCGCTTCGTCCTTCATTCCTGTCGAGAAGATCACTTCAGAGCGCGTGATAGCGCACTTCCCGCAGTCCGGCAAGCAACTGAAGACAAGGTTTTCGACTTTCAGAGGGATTTCGCCAGGCGATCAAATTCCAGCAGGCACTCCAGAAGGCCCTTCATCTGATCGAGCGGCACCATATTCGGGCCGTCCGACGGGGCGCTGTCAGGGTCCTGATGGGTCTCCAGAAACACCGCTGCCACGCCCACCGCCACGGCGGCCCGCGCCAGAACGGGCACAAATTCCCTTTGCCCGCCACTGGTTGTCCCCTGCCCGCCCGGCGTCTGTACGGAATGCGTGGCGTCAAACACCACCGGCGTGCCGAGACCGGCCAGAATGGGCAGCGCCCGCATATCGGACACCAGCGTGTTATAGCCGAAACTGGTGCCCCGTTCGGTGACCAGCACATTTTTATTGCCGCCCGCCACCACCTTGTCCACAACGTTTTTCATATCCCAGGGGGCCAGAAACTGGCCCTTTTTGATATTGATCACCGCGCCTGTTTTGGCCGCCGCCAGCAGGAGGTCCGTTTGTCGGCACAAAAACGCAGGGATTTGCAACACATCAACCACCGCCGCCACTGGGGCGCAGTGCTCAGCCGTGTGCACATCGGTGAGCACGGGTACGCCGATCTCCTTTTTGATGGCCGCGAAGATGGGCAGGGCCTGCTCAAGGCCAATTCCCCGCGCGCTTGCGGCGCTGGTGCGGTTGGCCTTGTCGAACGAGGTTTTGTAGATGAATCCCATGCCCAGCGCCGCTGTGATATCCCTGAGCTTACCCGCCATATCGAGCGCATGGCCTCGGCTTTCCATGGCGCACGGTCCGGCGATCAAGGTCAAAGGCTTGTCATTCGCGATGTCGACAGGGCCGACGTGGACGGTGGCATTGGGTGACATGAAAAAGTGAGTCCCAGTGAAATGGTCTAAAATCGCTCGTCGCCCGCCTTTTATGATAACATTTGAAGAACAAGTCACGTGGAAAGGACAAACCCATGAAAGCGCCCGTCTTGCTTTTGGCCCTCTTACTGGCCTTCTGGGCCGATCATGCGCTGGCGCAGGAAGGATTTGAAGCGTCGGCCGGGTGGCGGTTCCTGGATTTGCATTTCATATCCAAGCCCACGCCGCTGATCCCACCAGCCTTGAGCGCCTCGGAGCGCGCGGCCTGCGGCGATGTCAACGCAGTTAAGCTTCAGTGCGCCGAGCCGCCCCCCGGGCTCACAGCGTATCGCCGCGCGGTGCAGGATCGCCAGCGCGCCCTTGAGGCCAAACTCGATCGCATGGCGCAGTTTCCGCACTCCATCGACGGCACTGATTTTCAACTGGTACTGACCCGGTCGGGCCTGGCGCGGAATCAGGTTCCCCCTGCCCTCATGCGTAAAATCAAAACCACGCGCTTCATCGTCGCCTGGCAGGGCAGCATCCGCACCAGGCCGCGGGAGCCTTATTTTCCGTATTAGGTTTTGTAGTATCCATACACAACATTTGTGACAATGTGAGAGCCATTTCACTAAAGCTACAATCTCAGGATAACTCGTGTGCCACGAACTCGCGACAGCCTGTTCATACCGATTGGGAATTGAAGAAATGGACCTAAGAGTGGCGCAGACCAGCTTAGTACATGATCTCTTCGTTCGTACGGCGGACGAGAATTACATCACCGCACGCTGGTGCGCGGTCAATAATCTTAACACCGATTTCTTTTGGCTCGCCGTCCATTCACTCGAGAAATACTTCAAAGCTGTGATCCTCCTAAATGGTGGCTCATCGAAAAAATTCAGGCACGACATTGTCAAACTATATGCAGCCGTCAAAACTATCGCTGAGCAACTTCTGCCAAAACGCCTACAGCAGCCCCCCGAAACTTGACATCCCATATTGGATTGAACGATCAGCAGAGGACTTCGTCTCACACTTGCTCCGGCACGGCAACGCCGACAATCGCTATTTAATTTACGGCTATAGCATGCGTAGTCAGGACCTGCACATGTTGGACCAGATGGTCTTCTCGGTGCGACGCCTAATCTGCCCACTGGAAGAGCATTTCATCCAGAGCGACGATCCTAATGCGCCTACCTTCACGAATCGTGAGCTGCTAACTCGCGATTCTGAGTACTACTGTCCCTTAGCCTTGCCGTTAGATGACCTCATCCGTGCTAAGGATAACACCCCGACGCGGACGGCAGCACTGAACCTCAACATGGCTTTTGCCCCGTCCGACTTTCCACATACACCCGTTAGCGGAAGAAGTACTTCTCGAGAAACAGTAATCTTGCGGCGTATCCTTGATCCGTTAGAGAGCGATGATCAACTCGAAGCTAACGAAGGTCTTAAGATTGCGCAGTGGTTCCTTGACAAGGTTCAACTCCCTCGAGAAGACCCTGGCGACCCAGGAATCAAGAAGCAGATTAAAGATGCCATGGATATGGCAAGAGACAAGCACGGCACCCACTGATTGAGGACTACATTAGAGATCCTGTCACCGCGCTCACCAGTTATTGCTCGCGGTCTAAACCAACCTCGATTGCGCCAGCGCCGCTTTGATAAAAGACGCAAAGAGGGGGTGGGGATGAAACGGTTTTGATTTCAATTCAGGGTGAAACTGCACGCCGATGAACCAGGGATGGTCCGGGATTTCGACGATCTCAGGCAGCAGGCCGTCGGGCGAAACGCCGGAGAAGAGCATGCCCTTAGCTTCCAGAGCCGCGCGATACGCCATGTTCACTTCATAGCGGTGCCGGTGGCGCTCGGAAATGGTGACAGCGTCATAAATCCCGGCCACCTTGCTTCCCGGCGTCAGAGTCGCCTCATAAGCGCCAAGACGCATCGTGCCGCCCAGATCACCGCCAGACGCGCGCTGCTCCAGCCCCTGCGTTGTCATCCATTCCGTCATCAGGCCCACCACCGGATCGTCCACAGCGCCAAACTCGCTGGAGCCCGCACCGGGCTGATCCAACAAATGGCGCACTGCTTCGATCACCGCCATTTGCATGCCAAAACAGATACCGAAATAAGGCACCCCCCTTTCCCGGGCAAACTGTGCCGCAGCGATTTTGCCCTCCGCCCCCCGCTCGCCAAAGCCGCCGGGTACGAGAATCGCATGCACCCCTTCAAGGCTTTGCACCGCGCCTTCTTCTTCCTCAAAGGTTGCGGCTTCAATCCATTTTGTGTTGACCCTGACATTATTGGCAATGCCGCCATGAATCAGCGCTTCATTCAAAGACTTATAAGCGTCTTTTAATTCAATGTATTTACCAACCACGGCGATGTTCACCTCGCCTTCCGGCTGATTCAGGCGCCGGGCGATGTCCTGCCACAGGGTCAGATCCGGTTCCGGCGCTTGGCTCAAGCCAAAGACATCCAGAACAGCCCGGTCAAAGCCTTCCGCATGATAGGCCAGCGGCACTTCATAAATGCTGGAGACATCCAACGCCTGGATCACGGACTCGGCACGCACATTGCAAAAGAGCGCAATCTTGGCCCGCTCGCTGCGCGGAATTTTTCTGTCGGAACGGCACAAAATAAGATCGGGCTGGATGCCAATGGAACGTAATTCCTTGACCGAATGCTGCGTCGGTTTGGTTTTGAGTTCCCCCGCGCTGGCAATGTAAGGGAGCAGAGTCAGATGAATGAACAGGGCCTGACCTTGGGGAATTTCATTGCTGAACTGCCGAATGGCCTCAAAGAACGGCAATCCTTCAATATCGCCCACTGTGCCGCCGATCTCGCACAGCATAAAATCAATGTCTTCCGGGCCGGACTTGATAAACTGCTTTATCTCATCGGTGACATGCGGGATGACCTGCACCGTGGCGCCGAGATAATCGCCGCGCCGTTCCTTGGAGATGATGTCCTGATAGATGCGTCCCGTCGTGATGTTGTCACTCTGCTGCGCCGGCACGCCGGTAAAGCGTTCATAATGCCCCAGATCCAGATCGGTTTCCGCCCCGTCATCGGTGACGTAAACCTCACCATGTTGAAAGGGGCTCATGGTGCCCGGATCGACATTCAGATAGGGATCAAGCTTGCGCAGACGCACCCGGAATCCGCGCGCCTGAAGCAGCGCGCCCAAGGCCGCTGAGGCTATACCCTTGCCAAGAGAGGAGACCACGCCGCCAGTGATGAAGATGTACCGCGTCATGGGCGATTAAAGTACCGTACTTTCACAGCCGCCAAAAGGGACCAACGTGATTTTTCTGAAATAAAATACAATCGGGCGCGCCAACGTGCCCTTTTCCCATCACGGCGTTCAGTCGTCACGCGGCACGGCGGGACCCGCAGGTTCCGGCGGTGCTGTCGTTTCCGGCACAGGCGGCGCTTTGGTTTCAGGCAAAGGCGCTGTGATCGGGGCCGACACCGGGGCTTCATCGGTGATGACTGAGCCTGTGCCGCCTCTGTTGGCCGCCACGATTGTCAACAGAATGCTGGTGGCGAAAAACCCCAACGCCAGATAGGCGGTTGTGCGCGTCAGCACATTGGCCGCCCCGCGCCCGCTCATAAAACCACCGCCGCCGCCCCCCATGCCGAGCGCTCCGCCTTCCGAGCGCTGCAATAGAACAGAACCAATGAGGGCAACAGCGATCATCAGATGAACCACAAGAAGAAATGCTGTCATAATACCTCGCGTCAAAGCACGAAAGCCGCACAGGGGCTTTCAGACGGGCAAAAGCCGAATTCGGCGTCTTTTACTCCACACCAGCGCCGATGACCAGCGATAATGAGCCCATGACATGCGCCGGGGCCGCACAAACCGGATTTTGAAGGGCCCAGAAGCTTTAAGAGGCCACACGGAGGTTTCGGCTGGAGATCACCGCCGCGATATCGGATGTAAGGGAGGATTCGTCGGCGCCTGGATTGAAGGCTATTTGCAGGCCGGTGGACAATTTGGTCAGAAGGGCAAGATCCTTCTTGACGAAAGGCTGACCGGACCGGTGTGATTCTTTCAGGGTTTTGGCGACATCAAGCAGCGAAGAACACAGATTGCTGGCATGGGCAAAATCCGTTTGCACAACCCGCATGTCGAGATCCTCCGTCAGCATGGCCAGAATTTGCAGTTCCTTTTCCAACCTGGAGCCTGAGTCCTGCTTGAACGCAGAATCATCTATTTTCATATCACTCAGCAAACTGGCAATGACGCCGATCTGGAAGGCTTGACGGCGCATTTTTTCCGCCGTTATGGCCGCCTTGGTGAGTTCAATAGCGGCAGCCGCTTCCGCTTCAGATATATATTCTTTTTTGACCTTGGCGCGCAGCGAGTTCGGTACGTCGATCAGGTTTTCATCCTGGCCGGAGCGTTTTTGATTCCGGCGGTCAGGACCAACATAATCACTGGTCACCACAAAACGTTTGCGAAGTTCAATCTGGCCTTTCAAGCGCTTGATCATATTACTGGTCGCATAGGGCCGGCCCAACAGATCATCCGCGCCGGCGTCGATGATTTTTCGGACAAGAAAACCGGAAAGCGTCCATGTCGTCGCCATAATGACCAGATACGGATTAAGCCCGAGGTCGCCAAACCGGATACCCTGAATAATTGAACTCAGCGCTTCGGTCTGCTGTGTGCAATCAATTAATAGGAGATCATAAGAAACGCGCTCAAGAATATCTGTCAGAGCAGAGATGTCCATAGACTGCTCAAAATTCCTAAAACCCATTGTATATAAGACGCTGCGCGTGATCTGAAGATTAGACGCGACGGGATCATAAATAAGAACGTGCGAAGATTCGTAAGGATTCGATTGAGTCTCAGTGGTAAACGCCATGAAACCTCTTAATCAACTCTGGACATTGAACAGGGACAATCCTTTCGATGAGAGTAGAGTTTAACAAGTCATTTGTTTCTATCGGATTAGAAATAAATATTAAATTTTATTCAAATGTCCCCGTTAGTCATAGTGCGCGCAACAAAAAATATTTTTATGTTCCATCCGAACCCGTCAAATGAATTCCATTTCGCGCCGGCACAAAATAGAGGTGATGCTTGCATTCACAGAAGATTCAGTTTCCCTCGGATTAAACGCAATTTGCAGATTGGTGGAGTATTTTTTTAATTTTTCAACATCATCCGTGTCGAGAATTATATCCGACTGAAACTTTTTAACCATGGTTTGGGACAGTTCTTTAAGTGCAGTACTCAGGTGCTCAAGATGCGAATACCCGGTTTGTCCTATTCTCTTGTCAAGGTCTTCAGTGACGGCCGATAGATCGCGCAGATTGTGCTCCATTTTCTCTTTTCCGCCTAGTTTAAGAGATTTATCCCAGCTTGCGTCGCCCAGGAGATTGGCCAGAACACCGATGCGCAATGGTTGCCGGCGCATTTTTTCAATGGTGACCGTTGCCTTGGCCGCTTCAATGGCGGTGGGGATGTTTAATAGGGTTTTGTGATCTTCAATCACTTTCGCTTTCAGGGAGTTGGGTACCGCAAGAGTGCATGCTTGAGAAGGAGAGTGGCGATTCTTGCGCCTGTCCGGCCCCACATAATCGCTCGTGACGATAAACTTTTTGCGCATCTTCACCTGTTTATCTATGCGATGCCGGATGGATTCTGTGCTGAAAGGGCGCGCCAGAAGATCATCTGTTCCTGAATCAATGATCGTCTTGACCACGCCATCATTCAGAATCCAAGCGGTGTTGATAAACACCAGATAGGGATTCGGGCCAATATCGCCAAAGCGCAGGGCCTTGATGATTCTGGATAACTCATGCGCGCAATGACCGAGTTCACCGCCGGCATCCTGACGGCATTCTGCAAAAACCAGATCAAAGGATGTGAATTCCAAAGCAGCTCTGAACTGCGCTTGATCCTTGACGGTTTCAATGTCCTTAAAACCCAGCGCCTGCATGGATTGCAACAAACGTTTCCGGTCTTCTGAGATCGGATCAAAGATCAACACCTTCACGGCGTGAAGCGCATTATCCTGTGTCAATGAATCGGAAGGCATATCAGAAAATGTCTCACCAGGGTTGTGCGATTCTGGTTTTATTTAACCCTATAGGCCTTACTTTTATGTGAATTGAGTGCATTGCACGAAACACCCGTTCGCACAGGAATTTATTTTTTACAACTTATCAAAGAATAATCTTTAGTTGCAATGACTTAAGATGCCCGTTAAATCACGTGCATTAAGGCTTGCACCGCCAACCAGCGCGCCGTTCACGTTTTTGAGCGGGAGGATCATGCCCGCATTCGACGGTTTGACCGAACCACCGTAAAGACAGCGCATGGTCTTGCCCTCACCGGCAAAACGCGCCGTCAGGCGCTCACGGATGAAACCATGCACGGCTTCGATCTCCTCTCCGGTGGGCGTGCGGCCCGTTCCAATTGCCCAGACCGGTTCATAAGCAATGACGAGCGTCGCGGCGCGCGCAGGATCGGGCAACGACCGGGCTAGCTGGTCCGCCACCACGTCAAGCGTCTGCCCGGCATCCTTTTGGGCTTCACTTTCCCCAACGCAAATAATAACCTTCAGCCCGGCGTTCAGAGCGGCCTGCGCTTTTTCCCGCACCAACTGACTGCTCTCCCCATGATCCGCCCGGCGTTCCGAATGCCCGGCAATGACCCAGGAAGCGCCGGCATCTTTGAGCATGGGCGCGCTGATGTCTCCGGTGTGCGCGCCGCCGGGGGCAATGTGGCAGTCTTGACCGCCAAGCTGAAGCGGGGAATCTTGAAGCAGATCCGCAAATGAACAGAGCAGGGTGAACGGGGGGCAGACCAGGACTTCACAGGGCAGCTTGGGCATTTGCGCGAGGTGGTCCTGCAACGCGATGATTTCCTCAATGGAGTTTCTCATGCCGTTCATTTTCCAGTTTCCGGCGATGAGCGGCGTTGGGCGGGGAAGCGTCATGACAAGGATTTCCTTAAATTAGGGCCGATCTCACGCGCACCTGTAACAAAACAGGCAGAAATTAGCCAGACACCGGCTTGCCGCTCAGGCAGACGCGCACTATGATCCCGCGCGGCCCACTAAAGACGCCACCACCGACCTTAAAATATTCGACAGAAAAGAAATACTCCATGCTTGATCAACTGCGTAACGCTTCCAAATCCTGGGTTGCCGGACTGTTCGTGGGGGCGCTGGTGCTGAGTTTCGCTGTTTGGGGGATTGGTGATATTTTCAGAGGCGTCACTTCAACGAATGTGGCTGAAGTTGGTGGCGTTGAAATCACCGCCGACGCCTTCGATCAGGAATTCCGCTCTCGCGTGCAACAACTCTCCCGGCAAACCGGGGGGCGCTTCACAACCGACCAAGCACGTTCATTTGGGCTTGATCGGCAAATCCTGTCCCGCATGATCTCCTTGACCGAGCTTGACATAATCGCACAGAAAATCGGTTTGGCGCTGTCAAACGAAAAACTGTCCGAAACCATTAAAAAAGATGCCGTTTTTCACGGCATAACGGGTGCCTTCAACCGCGACAAATACCGGGAGGTTCTCGCCAGCGTCGGACTGAACGAGGCTTTCTATGAGGCTTCGCTGAGGAAAGATCTTGTCCGGCAACAATTGCTGGATGCGATTGCGGCGGGTCCCGCCATTCCATATACGCTGATTAAGGCCCTTTATAACTACAGAATGGAAACGCGCCGCATTGATTTTCTGGTGTTACGGCCGGAACTGGCCGGAGACATCCCGCCACCGGATCAAGAGACCTTGCAGGCCTTTTATAAGGACCACGCCCCCCAGTTCACCGCACCTGAATACCGTACATTCAGTTTTATTCTTGCCCGCGCTCAGGATTTCAAAGATCAGATTAAGGTGGACGAAGCCAAGATCAGGGAGATTTATGATTTCAATAAAGCCCGTTTTGCCACACCCGAGCGCCGCACGATAGAGGTCATCCCTTTCCTGAGTGAGCAGGAAGCGAAAAAGGCCAAAGCCGATCTTGCCGCCGGTCTGACATTCGAGGGCATCGCCACGCAGCGTGGACTTTCCTTGGCCGACATTAAACAAGAAAATGTTGAGCAAAGTGCCGTGCTCGATAATGTTGTCGGCAAAGCCGCATTCTCCCAGAAAAAGAATGTGGTCAGCGATCCCATTAACGGACAACTCGGCTGGGCACTGGTGCTGGTCACTGACATCACGCCTGGCGTACAGCAGACTTACGAAGAAGCCAGGCAGGTCATCCGTGATGAAATGGTCTCACAAGAAGCACAGGACAAACTTTATGAACTCTCCAACAATCTGGAAGATGAAATCGCATCCGGCGCCAGCCTAGAGGACGCCGCTGCGCGCGTGGGCAAAAATCTTGTAACCATCAGCGGAGTCGACAAAAAAGGATTTAAAGCTGACGGAACAAAACCGGCCGCTTTGCCGGACGTGCCAGAAATTCTTAAGGCCGCGTTCTCTCAGGATGTGGGCTTCCCCAGCGAACTCAAACAAGCGGAGGATGAGGGTTATTTCGTGTTGCGCGTTGACAACATTACACCGTCTGTCCTGAAGCCATTTGATCAAGTCCGCGCCGAAGTGGAACAGGCTTATTACAAGCAAGCCAAAAAAGACCGCATGGAATCGCTTGCACAATCCGTCGCCGCACGCGCCAATGCCGGAGAGCCGTTTAAGGACATCGCCGCGACATTCGGCCGCTCCGTCTTGTCCACTCGGCAACCCATCAACAGGAATTTCACGAATCAGACTTTTTCCGCCGAACTTGTCGCTCAACTTTTTGCCAGCAAAGTGGATAAATTTGTTTATGGCAACAGCGCTTTTGGAGACAGTCAGGTGGTCGCCGCCACGCGCGAGATCATCAAACCGGACATCGCCGCCGCCGGCAAGGACATCGAAGCCATCCGGGAGCAGGCGGCCCAATCTTATTCAGCCGGCATGATTGATCAGTTCGTTGCCGGCGTGCAACAACAGATGGACATCAAAGTCTATCCTGAAGTCGTTGAATCGGTGTTGGGACCGAGAAATTAAGTTTGCACTGATGTCACCGAGCCCCGTCTTCGCTGAATTTGAGTCCATATACAAATCCGGTTGTGCGCAAGTCGTCTGGACAGCGATGATCGCAGATCTGGAAACCCCGGTTTCACTCATGCTGAAACTGGCGGCCGATCTTCCCAACAGTTTTTTGCTTGAATCGGTTGAAGGGGGCGCCGTGCGGGGGCGCTATTCAATGATCGGGCTCCGTCCGGACGTGATCTGGCGCGCGCAGGGCAATCAGGCCGAGATCAATCGCCGCGCACTTGATGACCCTGATGCCTTTGAACCTTGTCCCCGCGACACTCTTGAATCGCTACGCGCTTTGCTGGCGGAGTCAGCCATTAATCTGGATGCGGAAATGCCGCCGATGATGGCCGGCGTTTTTGGCTATCTGGGGTATGACACCGTCCGCCTGATAGAAAAGCTACCCAGCCAAAACACAGATACCCTGCGTGTTCCTGACGGCCTACTCATGCGTCCCACGATCATGGCAATTTTTGATTCGGTCAAAGATGAAATCATCATATCAACCCCTGTGCGGCCTGATGAAACCATCTCAGCCGGGCATGCGTATCAGGCTGCTGAATTGCGCCTGTCTGATGTTTTGAAGGCTTTGGCAAAGCCCTTGCCCCCTCCAGACGCCACGCCCACGCCCCCTCCTTGCGCCCCGGTCGAACCCGTATCAAACACAACGCAAGCGGCCTATTGCGCCATGGTGGAAAAAGCCAAAGACTACATTGCCGCCGGTGATATTTTTCAGGTTGTTCCCAGCCAGCGCTTTGAAATGCCCTTCGCCCTGCCTCCTTTTGCGCTCTATCGTTCCCTGCGCCGTCTCAATCCTTCCCCTTTTCTTTTCTACCTCAATTTCGGGGCATTTTCCGTGGTGGGATCAAGCCCGGAAATTCTGGTGCGGCTGCGCGACGGGCGCGTCACCATCCGCCCCATCGCCGGCACCCGGCCGCGCGGGCGCACACCGGCAGAGGACCGCGCACTGGCCAAAGAACTTCTGGAAGATCCCAAGGAACGGGCCGAACACCTGATGCTGCTTGATCTGGGACGCAATGATGTCGGGCGTGTTACCATCATCGGTTCCGTCGCGGTGACGGAATCTTTTGCCCTCGAATATTACAGCCACGTCATGCATATCATTTCCAATGTGGAGGGTGCTCTGGCGCCGGGTGAAGACGCCATTTCAGCGCTTGTCGCCGGTTTTCCCGCAGGCACGGTGAGCGGCGCACCCAAGGTGCGGGCCATGGAAATCATTGATGAACTGGAAGAAGACAAGCGCGGGATCTATGCTGGCTGCGTCGGTTATTTTTCTGCCAATGGCAGTATGGACACCTGTATTGCCTTGCGCACGGCGGTCGTCAAGGACGGCAAGGTCTATGCGCAAGCGGGCGGCGGCGTGGTGGCGGACAGCGATCCCGAAACTGAATATCAGGAAAGCGTCAACAAAGCCAAGGCGGTGTTCAGCGCCGTGCAGGACGCGGTGCGCTTTGCAGGGCAGACGCCACACAAGTCTTCATCCTGATAATATGAGCACCTGATTACCGAATATTGCGAAGAATTTCTGCTCTTTTATTGACGCAGTTTCTCTTCTTTAGTCCGGCACGAAGCTTGCCTTTCTTTTTGGGTTCTTGGCAAGTTACGCTCCCCTCATTGATGTGCCTCATCATTTGGGTGCCTATTGTTATATCCTTGGATCGCGCCTGTATCTCACTCTGCAAATTGGTCGTCAGCATATCCCGGCCAGTGTTTGCGTCTTTGGAATGTTTTTTCACTTGGTCGGAAAATTGATCCAGATCATCAGCATCAATGACGGGAGACGCCGTCGCATCCGAAGTATGAGAACTGGTCTGCGCCCAAACCTGACTGAGCAGGAATATTGAAATAACAGGGACGATGATCAGCGCGTGTCCGTATCGGGAGAATTGAAATTGAAATCTCATCATATCGTTCCTTATGCCAATAGATGATTCTAGCACTTTGCAAGCAGGACGTCAAAGAAGTGCCTCGTGACATATTGACCTACGTGATTCACCGTGCCGAAGCAATTTTCAGGCGCGCCGCCTGTCTTTTACGCACAACCGCTGTCAAAGGCGCAATGGCCAGCCCACGCTGGTCAAGCGTTGATATCCACAGTTCGAGTGTATCCAGCGAATGGTCATGGGGGTGGGCAATCGCAATCGCCGAACCGGTACGCCGGGCGAGGGCTTCGGTTTCCTTCAAGCGGGCAAGAATTGTTGACGTGTCGAATTTATCATCGAGAAACACATCGCGCACAGCGAAGGGCATGTTCAGCGCCCTGGCCACAGCGGGGGCCACGGAAGAGCCGCCAGTGCGTGAATCAAGATAGAGCAGACCGGCCGTTTTGATTTTCTTTAAAACCGTCTCCATTCCTGGCCGGTCCCGCGAAAACCGGCTTCCCATATGGTTGTTGATGCCGACATAGCCGGACAACCGCGCGAACGCCCAGGAGAGCTCCCGCTCTATCGTCGCGCTGGACTGACCGGTCATCAGTGCATGAGGCCCCGGATCGATTTGACCGATGGGTTCCATGGGCATGTGAATGAGAATTTCGTGCCCCCCCGCCCGTGCCCGCCGGGCAAAATCCTGTACGCCGCGTGCTCCCGGTAAAAAGGACAACGTCACCGCAGGCGGCAGGCGCAAGGCCCTTTCCGTGGCGCGCGTCACCGGCCCGAGGTCATCAATAATGATGGCGATCACAGGCCGCTGCCCCGGCAAGGAAAAGGCCGCGCTGTTTTTGATCCAGGCGGGCAGCGTTTGAATCAACGGTACCTGATGGCCGGGACTTTGGCGCAAGGTCAAACGCAGGGGCATGCGGTAAGCCGCAAAGCGTGCTTCCGGCGCGGCGTGTAAGGAAGTGGGATTTTGATGGGCCGCGCCCGTTCTGAAGATCAGGGATTTGCGCAAGGCCAGAACCGGCGGCGGCGATGGCGCGCGCGCCGTTTTTTCGATCACCACCAGCGCCCCGGCATGCGCCGCACCCAAGGCCTGTCCAAGGAGGGCGCCAAGCAAAATGCCGAAAAGCAGAACCAGAGAACAATACAAAGCAAAACGGGATTCATTGGCATCCTGCCAGGCCCGCTCCGTCTCAATCTCGCTTGCCGTATGAGCCAACATGGATGCATAGTCCGTTTTGTTTTCGGAAACAGCCATTTTTTTCGCCCCTTGCCGCCTTCAGAATCTTAAGTTGTGCGGGATGCGGGTTACTGAATGGTTAATGAGTGGTTAAATTCGAGGTTGCGGACTGGCCTTGGACTGGACCATCCCTTAAGTTCGCCGCCTGACGAACAATTGTGGGAATCCATGAACGGCAAAGCCGCTCAGACGCCTTTTGAGAAACGATCCATGATCCTACTGATCGATAATTACGACAGCTTCACCTACAATCTTGTCCATCTTCTGGGCGCGTTGGGGGCGCGTTGCGAGGTGCACCGCAATGATCAGATTGCCGTTGAAGAGGTGCTCGATAAGGCGCCCCGCGCACTGGTGCTCTCGCCTGGACCCTGCACACCCGATGACGCTGGTATTTGCCTTGATCTTGTCACAGCCGCCGCGGGCCGCCTGCCGATCCTTGGCGTGTGCCTGGGACATCAGAGCATCGCGCAGGCTTTTGGCGCGCACATTGTCAGAGCGGGCCGGATGATGCACGGTAAACTGAGCCCTGTGCAGCATACCGGACAAGGCGTCTTTCAAAACCTGCCTGACGGATTCAAAGCCACGCGCTATCATTCCCTGACCGTTGACCCGGCGAGCCTGCCCCCCTGTCTGGAGGTCACCGCCACCACGCAGGACGGCACCATTATGGGCCTGCGCCATAGGGCATATCCCATTCACGGCGTTCAGTTTCATCCGGAGAGCATTGCGTCGGAACATGGCCATGGGCTGCTGAAAAACTTTTTATCCCTCACGAAAACGGTTCAAGACATTCCTGATGTTTAAAACATTCCTCAGCAAAGTTGCGGACGGACATGCACTCACCCAAGAGGAGGCCGCGCAGGCGTTTGATCTGATCATGTCAGGCAGCGCATCGCCCGAACAGGTCGGTGGCTTTCTTATGGCCTTGCGTGTGCGCGGCGAAACCGTGGCGGAGATCACCGGCGGCGTGCGCGTGATGCGCCAAAAAGCGCTGCATGTCGACGCACCCAAGGACGCCCTCGACACGTGCGGCACGGGCGGCGACGCCTCCGGCACATTGAATATTTCCACCGCCGTCGCCTTTGTCATCGCTGGGTGCGGCGTGCCCATTGCTAAGCACGGAAACAAGGCACTGTCTTCAAAATCAGGCTCGGCGGATGTTTTGCAAACGCTCGGCGTCAATCTGGACCTTTCCCCCGAAAGGATCAGTCAGTGCATCACGCAAGCCGGCGTCGGTTTCATGATGGCGCCCAGTCACCACAGCGCCATGAAACATGTCGCCCCGGCCCGCGTTAAACTTGGCACACGGACGATTTTCAATCTCATGGGGCCTCTGTCCAATCCCGCCGGCGCCACCCGTCAGTTGATTGGCGTTTATGACGTGCGCTGGCTTCAGCCGATGGCCGAAGTCCTGCGCAATCTGGGATCAGAAAAAGTTTGGATCGTGCATGGCTCAGACGGTCTGGATGAAATCACCACCACCGGCTCGTCCCACGTGGCACAACTCGATCAAGGCGCGATCACCACCTTCGAAATTTCCCCGGAAGATGCCGGCCTGCCCCGCGCCACATTGAAGGATCTGAAAGGCGGCACGCCGGAATATAATGCACGGCGGCTGGGCGCTCTGCTGGAAGGCACGCAAGATGCTTACAGGGACATCGTGGTGCTGAACAGCGCCGCCGCTCTGATGGTGGCTGACAAGGCGTCAACGCTGCGTGATGGCGCTGCCCTGGCAAACCGCGCGATTGATGAAGGCCGGGCCAGAAGTGCGCTTGATAAACTGATTGAACTCTCAAACATATGAGTCTGTTATGGCAACGATTTTAGATGACATAAAAACCTATAAACTGGAGGAGATCGCGGCGGCCAAGGTTGAACGGCCTTTCCGCGACGTGGAGCAGGCGGCCAAACAGGCCCCGGCGCCGCGCGGTTTTTATCGCGCCTTGCGCACGGCCCGCGATGAAGGCCGGATGGGTCTCATTGCGGAAATCAAAAAAGCCAGCCCCTCCAAAGGGTTGATACGCAAAGACTTCAATCCACCTGAACTCGCGCGCGCCTATGCACAAGGCGGCGCCACATGTCTGTCCGTGCTCACCGATGCCCCGAGTTTCCAGGGTGCGGGGGCTGATCTCAGCGCCGCCCGCGCGGCGGTTGAATTGCCGGTGCTGCGCAAAGATTTCATCTTCGATCCGTATCAGGTTGCCGAATCGCGGGCATTAGGGGCCGACTGCATTCTGCTCATCATGGCGGTACTGGATCTGGAACGGGCGCGCTCACTTGAAGACAGCGCGTTTCACTGGGGCATGGATGTTCTGGTGGAAGTGCATGACCGGGCGGAGCTTGAGGGCGCTCTGAAGCTTTCCAGCCCGCTCATCGGCATCAACAACCGCGATTTGCGCACGTTTCAGACCTCACTCCTTGTCACGGCGGATCTGGCCCCGCATGTCCATGAAGACCATCTGGTGGTGAGTGAAAGCGGCCTGTCCACCTCAGACGATCTCCTTCACCTGTCCAACTTGGGCGTTTCCACTTTTCTGATCGGCGAAAGCCTCATGCGCGCTCCGGACGTGGCCGCGGCAACACGCGCTTTGCTTAGGAGCCAAGAATAGCATAGCCTCATAGGCATTGCTTACCGGAGCGCAGAACCGGTTTTGATTTGGCACTCCCGTGAGCTTCAAACGAGGGAGACCGAAGATCATGACACGTCTATTCAAAATCAGGGCTATTGGCGTCGCCCTGCTTCTTCTCGCGCTTGGGACTTCCAGCGCGGCTGATGCCACCATCAACGATTATACCGGCACATGGGCCAACACCGAGGACGCCACGCGGGGCATCACCCGCATCAAGATAAAGCGCCTGGGGCCGGCGGTCACAGTGCAGGCCTATGGAAGTTGTTCCCCGAACGATTGCGATTGGGGGGTGGTCCCGGCCACGGCTTATGCAGGAAATGTGTCCGCCGACGCGTTGAGCGACACCGCCGCTCTGGTCGCCAAATATGTTCAGGATTTTGCCGAAAAAACGCTGGTGCTCACCTATGCCGAGGGCATCCTCACTGCGACGCTCTACACCAAATTCACGGACGGCAGTGGACGCGCGGCTTACACCTCCACAGCTTCGTTCAAGAAACTGCCCATGTTCCGGCCTCTGTCACCGGGCGTCGGCCTGCCCCTTGCGGCGGCGCCCGCCAATCAGGATTGCATCTCATTTGACCCTGACAGCGCAGTCGTGGTGAAATTGGGCAGCCGCTGGAAAATCAAGGTCGGGGCACTGTTGCTCCTGGATTTTGGCTCCAGTCAAACGCAAGCCCAGGAAGCACTGAACGTCTTGCGCGCTCACAACATGAACAAGCAATGTTTTGTCGGACGGCCGAACCCGAGCTTTGAGTATTTCCTGTCCGGGAACAGTGCCCCAACGGGTCCGTCAAATGATGAAGACTGCTTGGCTTTCAATAACGCGACTGTGCAGGTCAAAAAGATCAATGAAGGCTGGAAAATTGTCGACGGCAATCACTGGATGTTCGACTTCGCCGACGCGCAAGACGAAGCGCACAAAGCTCTCGACATCGTCAAGTATTACGGTTTCAGCAAAACGTGCTATGTTGGACGGCCAGGCCCCTCAATGAGTTATCTGTTGAAATAGACAATGCACGGCCTTGTCGTTTCATGGTAAAGGCGATTGATGAGTAAGCTCAGCCATCTGGACGATCAAGGCCGTGCCCGCATGGTGGATGTCGGCAGCAAAAACGTGACCGCGCGTGTTGCGGTCGCCAGGGGCGCCGTGTGCATGAAGCCCGAAACCCTGGCTCTGATCCTGAGTGGCGGAACCAAAAAAGGCGATGTGCTGGCCGCTGCCCGGCTGGCAGGCATTATGGCGGCCAAGCGGACGGCTGATTTGATTCCCCTCTGCCATCCCTTGGCACTCAACGCCGTCACAGTGGATCTGGAGCCGGACGCCGACAAAGCCCGCCTGGAGATCACCGCGCGGGTCACCGTCAACGGCCGCACAGGCGTGGAAATGGAAGCCCTGACAGCCGTCACCGTGGCCGCGCTCACCGTCTATGACATGGCCAAAGCGGTGGACCGGGGCATGGTGCTCAGCGATATCCGGCTGGTGGAAAAATCAGGCGGCGCATCAGGGGACTATCGGGCGCAAGACGAATCAGCGGCGGTGTCTCCCAAATTAAAATCCCGGAACATGCGTGCCACACCATATCAGCGTGTGGAGCATACCGGCGATGGCCGCCGGCGTTAAGGGATAGCTTCAATTGATCTCCGTTGAAGAAGCCATAGAGCGCATCACCGCAAGCCTTCACCCCGTATCAGATGAGATGGTGATGATTGACCGGGCCGCGGGGCGGGTGCTGGCGCAGGACATCGTGGCCCGCCGCACGCAGCCGCCTTTCGATGTCTCCGCCATGGACGGGTATGCGGTGCGCGCGCAAGACGCCGGGGCGCCCACCATGCTGGATCTCATTGGAGAATCAGCGGCCGGAGCGCCCTTTGAGGGGGTGGTTGGCGCGGGTCAGACTGTGCGCATTTTCACCGGCGCGCGGGTGCCCAACGGCGCCGACGCCATCATCATTCAGGAAGATGCCGACCCCGCAAACGCCCCGCGCATCGTGTTTCGTGTGGCCGCCGCCAAAGGGCTTCACATCCGCACCCGTGGCGGTGATTTTAGCTTGGAGGAGAGCGGGGTGCGCGCCGGTAAAAAATTGAGCGCGCGGGATATCGGCCTGGCCGCGTCCATGAATGTGCCGTGGGTGAAGGTCAAACGCCGCCCGCACTTCGCCATTCTGGCCACGGGCGATGAACTGGCGCTGCCGGGCGATCCGGTGGGGCCGGCGCAAATCGTCTCCTCCAACGCGCTGGCACTGGCCGCAAGCATTCGTGCGTGGGGCGGCCAGGCGGTTGATTTGGGCATCGCCCGGGACACCCGGGACTCGCTGCGGGCTGCGGTTCACGCCGCGCTCCAGGCCGATTTCATCGTCTCCACGGGCGGTGTATCTGTCGGGGATCACGATCTGGTGCAGGAAGTCTTCAGGCAGGAAGGTCTTGAAGTTGATTTCTGGCGGGTCGCCATGCGTCCGGGAAAACCGTCGCTCTATGGTGCGCTCAAAGGCGTGCCGATGCTGGGCTTGCCAGGCAACCCGGTGTCGGCGAGTGTGTGCGCGCTCGTATTGCTCCGGCCCGCCATGGCGGCACTTTTGGGCTTGAGCGCCCCTCAACGCAGCCTGAAGCGGCGCGGCGTGCTGGCCGTTGATCTGCCCGCCACCGCAACGCGTCAGGACTATATGCGCGCCAAGCTTCAGCCCGCTACGGGCACGGATTTGCCGCTTGTCACGCCTTTTGACACCCAGGACAGCGCCATGCAGTCCGTGCTGGCACAGGCCGACTGCCTTCTCGTGCGCCCGCCCCGCGCGCCCGCGGCAATAGCTGGAGATATAATTGAATTTATTGAGTTTTCCGATTGATGACTCAGACTTGTGCCGTCGCCCCAACTTTCATGCAAACGAAATGTCCTTGACGCGGGCTGAGAACCAAACTAGAACAGATTCGAATGTTAACGTTTTGTTCTTTTTCATGGGGATTTGACCATGCTCACCCGCAAGCAACATGAGCTTTTGCTGTTCATTCACGGCTGCATTCGTGAAACCGGGGTTTCGCCTTCTTTTGACGAGATGAAGGAGGCGCTTGATTTGAAATCAAAATCCGGCATTCACCGCCTGATCACGGCGTTGGAAGAACGCGGCTTTATCAAACGTTTGGCCCATCGCGCCCGCGCTCTGGAAATCATTCGCCTGCCGGAAAGCGCCGTGCCTGGAGGCGGGCTGGTGCACACCCGCACGAAGGGTTTTTCCCCCAGCGTCATCGAAGGCTCTCTGGGCAAGGGGGGCATCGAGTCGGTGGCTGAGCAAACGTCCCTCACCTCTGATGAAGTCATGGAAGTGCCTGTCCTTGGCCGTATCGCAGCAGGAACGCCCATTGAGGCCCTTCAGGACAATTCACGCAATATCTCCGTCCCTTTGGACATACTCAGCACCGGCGAGCATTACGCTTTGGAAGTCAAGGGCGATTCCATGATCCAGGCAGGGATACTTGACGGCGATATCGCGCTCATTCAGCGCTGCGAGACCGCCACCAATGGCGACATTGTGGTCGCGCTTATTGATGAGCACGAAGCCACTCTGAAGCGCCTGCGCAAACGCGGCGACACCATTGCACTGGAAGCGGCCAACCCGGCCTATGAAACACGGATTTTCGGTCCCGACCGGGTGCAGGTGCAAGGCCGCCTCGTGGGATTGATGAGAACCTATTAAACCACGAAACCAGCCATCAACAACCGCACTTCCCAACACGCCGGGGACAAAATAACTGAGAGTGGACACAAACTTCACTTGATCAACGCGGACACTCAGATGAAACCTCTGCGCCTCACCGGCGGGCGGTTCTGTAAATATGTTTGCGTTTTCCTGGTGGAGGGTGAGTTGTTTTTTGCCGCACCGACCACGGGCGCACCCCGCGGACCGAGGCGGTATTTCTGATGCGCAATCCATGATCGCCAATCCAAATGGCATAGGCGCCATTGCGTTCCAGCGCGGTGCGGTCAATAACCAGTGCATGACCATGGCACCGTCTGGACAGACGCCACGGCAACCAGAGAGATGAAACAATTATATCCGCTCTCTGACAGTCTTCCTCAAAAGCGCGGGGGTCCAGCACATAAGAGACACGCACCGGCGCGTCTTCGGGTGTGACACAGGCCAGAGAATCGCATGAAAAAAAAGCGGCGGCTTTACCATCGCTCCCGGTCATCCGTGACTTCTGGCCTTCACGCCGCAACCAGGTGACGGCGGTAAAGTATGCTTTGCGCGACGGCAACACATGAAGGGCATGCCGGCTGTCGCGCACGGCAACAAGCGCGCCGTCCCGATCGATCAGGATGTCCGGCGGTTGATACGTAACGGCCAGCATCAGGCCCGCAGCGATGGCGCCCCCGCCGGCCAGACGCCAGGGACGCTGCCAGAGGCATAGCCAGAGCCCCCCCATAACCATGAGCGCGAGAGCTGATTGCGGCCATGACGGCAGCAACAGCTCGGCACTCTGCCAGGACGACACGTGTTGGGCGATGGCCAGCACCCTGTCGATGCCCCACCCCATGGGCTCCAGCGCATACCTCTCAAGACCCAAAGGCATGAGAATAAAAACCAAAACCGCTGCCGGCATAATCACCCCCGCCATGAGCGGCATGGCGGCAAGATTGGCGGCAAGCCCAAAGGCCGCCACCCGGTTAAAATGATACGCCGCAAAAGGCGCGCTCGCCAGACCCGCGATCAGCGACGTCATGGCAAGGCCCACGCCGTAGAGCCAGAACTTTTGAGGCCAATAAGCGTACCAGGAGAGGATTTCCCGCTGATACATCTTTTTTGTTCGGGAGACGCTGCGCCATTCATAAAAGGAGATGAGCGCGACCACAGCGGAAAAAGACATCTGGAAACTGACGGACAACAGGCTCTCGGGCGTGGTCAGCAAGATAATGGTGGCGGCCAGCGCCACCGTGCGCATGGAAACGACAGGCCGATCCAGCAGCACCGCCAGGAACATCAGGGAAAGCATGATATAGGCGCGCTGCGTGGAAATGGAACCGCCTGAAAGCACGAGATAAACGCCGCCGCCCAAAAGACCCGCCACTGCCGCCCATTTGCGAATCGGATAACGCAGGGCGAGCGGTTCAATGGCCGCCAGAACGAAATAAATCATCGCAAAGAAAACACCCGCCACCAGCGCCATATGCAAACCGGAAATGGCCAGAAGATGCGCCAGTCCGGCAATGCGCAAATTCTCGACAACGTCCGGCGGGATGGCATCACGATCTCCAGTCAGCAGGGCGGCGGCAACCGCACCGCCGGCGCCCGGCAGGTCCGTGCGAATGCGTTCCGCCATCGCCATGCGCATGCGCGCCAGGCGCCGCTTCATGCGATCGATCAAAGGAGCCCGCGCCAGGGGCTCAAGAACTTCCGGCCGAGCAATCGTGTAGCCATAGCCACCGATCTGTCTGAACCAGGCCTGCCGCGCAAAATCAAAAGCACCCGGCGCGACGGGCCCGGGCGGCGGGTTGATCACGGCGCGCAGACGTACCCGCTGACCGGGACGCAGATCACCCTGCTTCTGGCGGATGGTGAGTCGTATGCGCAGCGGGAGCGCGTCCTGCGTCAGCCCCCCGATGCTCTCGGGCGCCACAATGGCTTTCCACCCGCCGGCCGGCTGATGCGCCAAAGCCACGACAACGCCCATCACCTCAACCGGCCCTGTTTTTTTCGCCAGCACTGGCGCCGCCACGCGCTCTGTTCTGATCTTAGCCGCCATGAATCCTGTAGACATCAACAAACCGGCAGCCACACCAAGACACAGAATTTGTTTGATTTCAGACGAAAGGGCGGCGCCCTCCACCCGGAACTGCCAGAAAACCGCAAGCAACAGGAACAGCGCATAGAGGGACAATGAGGCCATCAAGCCAGGTTCAACTCCAAGCGCATAATAAAACGCGATGCCGAGCCCCAGGGCGACTGGAATCCACAAAGGCCAGCGCTCCCGTTCTTCCCAGAAGGTCTTTCGACACTGCTGTCCTGCCGCACTCAAAAACTTCCGCGCGGCCCCCCAAACGCCTTAAACACGATATCGGCTTTTGATGTGGCTGATCACCTGCGCCCCGGTTTCTCTTCAGGTTTACAACTGAGGGGTGTCACAATAATCGTTCAGGCAGCGCTTAACCAGAGGCCTTTGTCCATGCTACAAGGGCGGCATCGCGCGTCCGTTCTTGAGTTGCGGACGATGTGATCAGCCCCTGTTTCCCAACAAGATGGAAAGTTCCCTTCAAATCATTTTTTGATAGTATCTTATGACTGTTTCTTCATCTCCAATCACACGTTTTGCGCCTTCCCCCACAGGCATGCTCCATATCGGAGGGGGCCGCACCGCCCTGTTTAACTGGCTGTTTGCCCGCCACCATCAAGGGCAGTTTCGCTTGAGAATCGAGGACACGGACCGGGAGCGCTCCACCCCTGAAGCCGTCGATGCGATTCTCAATGGGCTCAAATGGTTGGAACTGGACTGGGACGGTGAGATTTATCGCCAATCGGAACATCTTGATCGCCACGCTGACATCGCGCAAGGCCTGCTTGATCGAAGTCTGGCGTATCGTTGTTATTGCTCTCCTGAAGAACTGGTGCAGATGCGTGAGGAGGCGCGCGCACACGGGCGCCCTGTCAAATATGATGGCCGCTGGCGCGACCGCGACCCCGGCGACACCCCCCCCGGCGTCTCACCCGTCATTCGCTTCAAGGCGCCCCAGAGCGGTCAGACCGTGATTCATGACCAGGTACAGGGCGATGTCGTCGTTAATAATGACCAACTCGATGATCTTATCCTGGTGCGCAGCGACGGCACGCCGACATATATGCTTTCCGTCGTGGTGGATGATCACGACATGGGCATCACGCATATTATCCGGGGCGACGATCACCTGACCAATGCGGCACGGCAAAGTCAGATTTATGCGGCTCTGGACTGGACGCCTCCCGTCTTCGCGCACATTCCCCTCATTCATGGATCAGATGGCGCCAAACTTTCCAAAAGGCACGGCGCACGCGCCATTGAGGCCTATCGCGATATGGGCTATCTGCCGGCGGCCATGCGTAATTATCTTTTGAGACTGGGCTGGTCCCATGGAAATGATGAAATCATCTCCACCGACCAGGCCATCGCATGGTTCGATCTTGATGCCATCGGCAAGGCCCCGGCGCGTCTTGATGCCGATAAACTCAATTTCATCAATGGCACATATATATCGCGCGAAAGTGATTCGTTTCTTACCGCAAAGATTGTAGATATTCTCCATGACAAGAAGAAATTATCCCTCAGCGAATCATCTGAAGAACGGCTGAAATTGGCCATGCCCGTGTTCAAAGAGCGCGCAAAAACTCTTCTGGAGCTTGCTGAAAACATTGAATTTCTGGTATTGTCTGTGCCATTGCCCATGACTGACAAGGCGTCCAGGCTGCTTGATCAGGATGCCAGACGCATGCTGGCGGAATTAAGCGGGGTGTTGGAGCCGGTTCAGCCGTGGACGCAAGAGAGTACCGAAGCGGCGATTCGGCAATTCGCTGAACTCAAGGGGTTAAAATTTGGCAAAATTGCCCAGCCCCTGCGCGCGGCCTTGACGGGGGGCGCGGCGTCGCCCGGAATTTTCGACCTTCTGACAGTGTTGGGCCGGGAAGAATCATTGCGTCGAATAAAGGATCAGGCCGCCGCCTGAATTTTGTTTGTATTTTACGAATGTGCCCCTCCCCCCGGGAGGCTATTTCAGAATAAACCCCTCACAGACGGAGACAAGAACATCCATGGGCGAGAAAAAAACAAAGGAACGTGCTGCCACGCTAACCCTTGATGGCAAAACGATAGAATTGCCTGTTTTTCAGGGCGCATTAGGACCGGACGTGATTGATGTGCGCAAACTCTATGCCCAAACGGGCGCCTTCACCTATGATCCCGGCTTCACATCTACAGCGAGCTGCGATTCCGATATCACCTTTATTGATGGCGATAAAGGCGTTCTCCTGTACCGCGGCTATCCCATCGACCAGCTCGCCGAACAGGGCAGTTTCATGGAGACCTGTTACCTGCTTGAAAACGGGGAATTGCCCAATACGCAGCAGATGGAAGAGTTTGAACATGCCATCACCATGCACACCATGGTGCACGAGCAACTCATTTATCTGTTCCGCGGGTTCCGCCGGGATGCGCATCCTATGGCGATCATGGTGGGGGTTGTCGGCGCGCTTTCCGCTTTTTATCACGATTCTCTGGACATCAACGATCCGGAACAAAGGATGATCGCCACCCGGCGCATGATCGCCAAAATGCCCACCATCGCGGCCATGGCTTTTAAATATTCAACCGGGCAACCATTTATCTATCCCCGCAACGATCTTAGCTACGCGGATAATTTCTTGCGCATGTGCTTCGCCGTGCCGGCAGAAGAATATGAAATAAATCCGATCCTGTCCCGGGCAATGGATAAAATATTTATTCTTCATGCTGATCATGAACAGAACGCTTCCACCTCCACTGTTCGTCTGGCAGGCTCCTCGGGCGCCAATCCTTTCGCTTGTGTGGCGGCGGGCATTGCCTGTCTCTGGGGGCCGGCCCATGGCGGGGCCAATGAAGCGGCCTTGAAAATGCTGATGGAAATCGGCAGCGTTGATCGCATTCCGGAATTCATCGAACGGGCGAAGGACAAGGATGACCCTTTCCGTCTTATGGGCTTTGGCCATCGTGTGTATAAAAATTATGATCCGCGCGCCCGGGTGATGCAAAATACTTGCCATGAAGTACTAACAGATCTGGGCATCACGGATGATCCGCTTCTTAATGTGGCGCTGGAACTGGAAAAAATCGCTTTACATGATGAGTATTTCATTGAGAAAAAACTTTATCCCAATATTGATTTTTATTCAGGGATCACACTGAAAGCTCTGGGTTTTCCGACAACCATGTTCACGGTCTTGTTCTCTCTTGCCCGCACGGTCGGGTGGATTGCTCAATGGGAAGAAATGATCACGGATCCTTCGCAAAAGATTGGCCGTCCGCGCCAACTTTACACAGGTTCCCAAAAACGCGATTACGTCCCGTTCTCCCAACGGTGAATAACATCGAGCACGGTCTGGGCCGCCCGCTCGCTGGGCGGCGTCCCTTTGACGTGCAGAGTTTCCATGACCGACGCCACTTGCGTCAGATGTGCCGCGCAAACTTCTTCGTCAAGCATAAACCGCTCGACTGCCTCCGCCATAGCCCAGGGCTGGCAGCGCTCCTGAATAAATTCGGGGACGATTTCACCACCACCCTTGATATTGATTAAAGTGGCAAATGAAACCGTGATGAACGGTCGCGCGAGTTCAGCCGTGAGCCAGCCTAATTTATAGCCGATCACGTGCGGCACGCGCGCCTGCGCCAGTTCAAGGGAAACTGTTCCCGATGCCGCCAGAGCAACATTACTGGCGGCAAAGGCGGAAAACTTCTCGCTCTCCTGCTGACTGTCAACAAAAGTGATGCCGATCCCCCAGCCGGCCAATTCATCCCGCACCCTGCGAGACACATGCGGCAAGACGGGCACGATCAATTCCAGATCGGGTATTCTTTGCCTCAATTTCCTGACCGTACGCCGAAAGAGAGGCAGAAGGAATCTGATTTCATTCACGCGGCTGCCCGGCAACAGGCATAACACGGGCGCACCCGGCTCAATGCCATGACGAATGCGAAAGGTGGCGCCAACCCCCGGCGGTACGACGCGCTCCGTCAACGGATGACCGACGAAAGTGGTCGGAAGGGACACCGCTTCAAAATAAGCCGGCTCAAAAGGAAAAAGCACCAGAAGGTGATCAATAAAGCGCGCGATTTTTTGTGCGCGTTCAGGGCGCGAAGCCCACACCTGGGGCGCGACGTATTTTATAATCGGCTTGGTAAAACCCCGCTTTTTGAGACGCCGGGCGACGGGATGGTTGAAACCGGGACTGTCGATCAGCACCACGGCATCCGGCATGGTGGTGCGGGCGTGATTGACGGCCTGTTCCACGCGCCGTCGCAAAAGCCTGAGACGCGGCGCGACCTGTGCCAGGCCCATAACGGCGATCTCATCCATGGGGTAGAGAGCGTTGAACCCCTCAGCCGCCATAAGGGGACCGCCCACGCCGGTGAACCGGAATGAACCGCCTTTGTTTTTAAGCGCTTTAAGCAGTTGACTGCCCAACGCATCACCGGAAGGTTCACCGGCAATAAGCATAATGTGGAGAGGAAAAGAAGGATCGCTCTTCAGGGTCATGGCTAGCAATTTTTCCTGCAACTCAAATGCCGGTGATGAACAGCCCTGCGGCATCCGCCGTTTTGATGACTTCATCCCTATGGATGATGAGCGCTCCATCGGCAGCCAGGGCAATGCCGGCCAGACCCGCCGCTGATGCATTCTTGACTGTTTCAACACCAATGGTCGGCAAATCGACCCGGCGTTCCTGTCCCGGCTTGGGCGTCTTCACCAATACGCCGCGTCTGTTGTCCTGTGTGCCGCGTAATTCCGTGGATAGATCCAGGCAACGCGCCAACATCGCATCCGTGCCCTCCACCGCTTCCACGGCCAGCACAAGTTGATGACACACCACGGTCGCCTGGCCGATATCGAGGTCCCCAAGCGCTGCCGTGACATCCATCGCGCGTTTGATGTCCTGAAAATCTTCCAAAGACGGACCGTAGCGTCCCAAATTTCCGGCCTTGATCAGCAGGCCGGACATCACATCATCAGCACCAACAACATGAAAGCCCTCGTCTTCGAGTGTTTTGATCAGAAGAGACAGCAGAGCGTCATCACCGCCGCGTGCCGCGCCAAGAATTTTTGGCAGCAGCGTTGCGCCCTTCCAGTCGAGTTTGAGGGCACGAAAGTCGGGCCTGCGCACCTCCCCCGCCATCACAACGCTGTGGCAATGTTTATCCTTCAGAAGATCCAGCACATGCCCCACCTGGCCGAAGGTTACCCAGGCGCTCTCGCACTCGGCAAAACTATCCGGCTGCGCGAAGCTTTCAATACCGATCACAAAGAAGGGGCGATGGACAGACCGGCACGCCTGGACAAGAAGGCCAGGCAGATGGCCTCCTCCTGCGATGATCCCGATTTTGGACTTGGAGTCCTGAGTGCAAGCCATATCGAGGGCGGCGCCTATTGGTCCGCATCCGGTTTGGGCAGACAGATGGAGCGGGAAGATGATTCCCGGATAAAACGCACGACCTTCATCACTTCCTCATTGTGCCCAAATTGACACGAAACATCCTCCAGCCGCTCATTGAATGTTCCCTCCCAAGCGAACAGCAAGCGATACGCATTTCTCAGATCATGTATTTGTTTGCGCGTAAAACCTCTACGCTTCATACCAACGATATTGATCCCCGCCAAATGGGCATGATTGCCCTGAACAGAGCCAAAAGGAATAACATCGTTAGCAACGGCTGCAACACCACCGATGAAAGCATGGGCGCCAACTCGGCTATGCTGATGGATCGCCGCCAGGCCGCCGATCATCACATAATCCTCAATGCTGACATGCCCGCCCAGGGTGGCGTTATTGGCAAAGATGACATGATCGCCCACGATGCAATCATGCGCCACATGGGAACTCACCATGAAGACGCAATGATTGCCGATGACCGTCTGCCCGCGCCCAACGCCAGTACCGGGATGCATGGTGACATACTCCCGAATGATCGTGTCATGACCAATGTTGAGCTTAACCGCTTCACCATCGTATTTAAGATCCTGCGGCGGAAAGCCTAGCGAGGCAAATGGATAAATGATTGTGTTTTCACCAACTCTGGTATGACCGGAAATGGTGACATGGGACAGCAGCCTCACGCCTTGCGCCAGAACGACTTGCGAACCCACAATAGAATAAGGGCCGATTTCAACATCTTCAGCCAGTAGGGCGCCAGGTTCTATAATCGCGGTTGAATGTATGTTTGCCATAAAGCCCCAACCACCTATTCCAAAGCGTCAATCGCCATGGCCGCAAAATTTGCTTCGCACGCTAACGCATCTTCGACAAAGGCCTGACCATTAAATTTCCAGACATTTCCCCGTTTTTTCACCAGCTTTACATTGATCTCCAATTGATCGCCCGGCACGACTTGCCGTCGGAATCGGGCGTTGTCGATGGACATGAAAAAAGCCATTTTATCCTGAGTATCAATACCATCCGCACAGGCGACGATCGTAATCGCCGTTTGCGCCATTGCTTCGATCATCAGCACACCTGGCATCACAGGCTTGCCCACAAAATGCCCCTGAAAAAACTGCTCATTAATGGTGACATTTTTAATACCCGTCCCTGAAGTACCGTCTTTCATATTGATGACTTTATCGATCATCAAAAAAGGATAGCGGTGGGGAAGAACTTCCATCACTTTCTGGATGTCCGCAATCTCTAAGGTTTCGCCATGTCTTATTTCATCAGACATCGGACTTTTTTTCCTTTGTATTTTCGGTCATTATTTTTTCTCAGAAGGGTTGGCTAAATTCTTTAACGCAATAGTTTCCTTATGCCACTGGCGAACGGGCTTGGCGGGGGTGCCGCCATATACCGCACCGGCAGGTATATTATGCATCACGCCGCTTTGAGCTGCTACTTTAGCGCCGGCGCCAACAGTGATGTGATCGGCAATTCCCACCTGACCTCCGAGCACCACATAATCTTCCAATACGACACTCCCCGAAAGCCCAACTTGACCAACAATGATGCAGTGTCGGCCAATCCGGCAATTATGTCCAATTTGTACCAGATTATCGATTTTCGTGCCCTCCCCGATGACCGTGTCATCCGCTGCACCTCTATCAATTGTCGTATTTGCGCCAATTTCAACATCATCCTGAACAATAACACGTCCAAGCTGCGGAATCTTTTGATGTCCAACCGCGCCGGAGACATAACCGAATCCGTCTTGCCCCAGACGGGCGCCTTCGTGAACACTCACGCGGTCACCAATGAGGCAATGGCTTAATGAGACATGTGACGCGACAGAGCACGCCCGGCCCACTGTAACGCCCGGCCCAATCACCGCATACGGACCAATAAAAGTATCTGGCCCTATCTCCGCCTGAGCCTGAATCAAGGCGCCATGCTCCACGGTACACCCTGCACCAAGCTGTGCGGAGGGGTGAATGAACGCACCGGAACTGATGCCTTTTCCCTCATGGCTGACGGGAAAAAATGCGGCAGCAAGTGTGGCATAAGCCTTTTGCGGATTATCCACCACAAGTGCGATCATGTGATCGGGCACCGCGGCTTCAAATTCAGCCGTTACAAAACAAGCGCCGGCAGATGATCGCTGCAATTCTGCAATGTATTTCTTGCCGCTGAGATAACTGACCTGTGTCGCCGCAGCATGGTTCAAAGAATCCACGCCGGAAAAGAGGCGCTGTACATCCTTTCCGGGCGCGGGGGTGGCCCCTGTAAGCTGGGCTATTTGGTTCGCCGACAAGGGCTGCGGAGACTTATAAAACCGATGATCGACCATAAGTCACCAGATTAGGCAGAGAGTGGCGGTTACACAATCAAAAAATCCGCTCTCTCCCACTCCGAACGGCAGCTATTTTTTCTTTTTGGCGCCCGGCACGTCAATCTTAACGCGCTCGACTTTCACTTTTTTCAGCTTGTCATTAAGCTTCTTCATGACTTGAGCCGTCACGTCAATATCGGGAGAGGCGAACATCACCGTAGATTGATCCAATAGCAGAGTCGCGGAGTTCTCTTGAATGACCTCAGTGAGGATGGGTTCCAACACTTTGGCGATCTCCGCACTGGCATTTTGAATTGAAGCCTGGAATTCCCGGTTTTTCACCTGCTGGTGAAGATCGAAATCCTTTTTGCGCTTTTGCAGTTCTTCCGCACGCTGACGCAGCACCTCGGGCGCCAAAAGCGATTGCTGGGCGACGAGGCTATCTTCATCCTTCTTGATGCCGTTGTACTCATCTTCAAGTTCTTTGGTAATGGTCTTGCGTAATTTTTCTGCCTGCGTCCCAATATCCTTACCTGCTTTTGATTCCGTCAAAAGCATATTCCGGTTGATGATCAGGATAATCGGCGCAGAGGTTTTCCCCTGCGCAAAGGCCTGAACGCCAAGCAGATTCTGATATCCGCTGCCTGATAATTGCGGGGCGATGAGTGCGCCTGCAATGGTCAAAACACCAAGTGAAGTCCGAAATATCCGTGTCATATCCTAAAACCTTGTTCCTGCACTAAATCTGAAAGTTTCTGTTTCGTCAAAACTTTCTTTTCTCAAAATATGGGCGAAATCAAGACGAACCGGGCCGAAAGGCGAATCCCAAAATATACTTACACCAGCCGAGGAGCGTAATGAAAGGTTATCAACAATATTGGGCCCTAAAGCTGACTTGTCCAAATGCCCTAACGTTCCAGCGTCCAAAAATAACGCCCCTTTTATACCGAATTCCTCAGGCAATCCAGTTGGAAAGCTGAGTTCAATCGTACCAAGGCCATACAAATTCCCCCCCAATGCATCCCTTGTGACCAGATCTCTTGGTCCCAGCCCTGCAAATTTAAAGCCACGAAAGGAATTTCCGCCTCTGAAAAAACGGTCATTCAGACGCACATCTTTTCCGCCCCACCCCTTGATATATCCACCTCTCAACGTAAAAGATGCCACCACATCCGTCCATATCCCGTAATATGTCGCGGCTGAAGCTTCTGTTCTGAAATAGCGAACGTCTCCAGCCAAACCGGCAACATCCTCTGAAATCGTTGCCGTCCACCCTCGGGTCGGTAAAATTGGGTCATTTCTTTTGTCAATCGAATATGTCGCGCCCAGTGAAGAATTCACGAAAGTACCAAGTTGATCGCAAATTCTGATTGAAATCAGCCCACTATCACAGAAGGTTCTATTGACCTCAATTTTATCGCTGCGCAAGGTATAGCGTAAACTGAGGCTAGTGTTACGGGTCACGGCAAAGCCGGTACGTAATCCAAAGCCGATGCTGTTGGTCCGAAAACCTGTCCCTGTATTGCCGCCAAAAATACCTCCGGAATTGCTGCCGAAATTCGTTGAGTTCTTGAACAGGTCTATCCCCGCGGCCAGACGGCGTCCAAGAAAGTAGGGCTCGGTGAAACTAAGGTCGATCTGTTGACGTCTGCCGCTGATCTGAAGGCGCAAACGCAAGGACTGGCCTTTCCCTAATAGATTCCGTTCGGAAATACTGAAATCGGTAATAAAGCTATCCGTCGACGAGAAACCGGCCCCGATGGACAGTTCACCCGTGGACTGCTCTTCGACCTTAACATTGATAATGGTTTTATCGGGCGCCGACCCTTGCTCTTCCGTGATCTCGACGTCTTTAAAATAACCCAGACCCCGCACCCTTGCCTTTGAGCGATCAACGAGAATTTTATTGTAGGCATCTCCCTCCACAAGCCGTATTTCGCGTCGGATGACTCTGTCCAACGTGCGCACATTCCCATTGATGTTGATCCGCTCGACATAGACCCTTGGGCCTTCAATAATCTGGAATTCCACATCAATGATGCGGTTCTCCACATCGCGTGTCAGCCGCGGGCGCACATCGACAAAAGCATAGCCTGAAGCCCCGGCAACAAAGGTGATCGATTCAACCACATCATCAATTTTATCCGCGTTGTACCAATCGCCTTCTTTGAAATTGACGAGCTTGAGCAGTGCTTCCTTATTCAAATCCTGTAGGGTGGTGGTGATTGAAGCCTTGCCAAATTTATAGCGCTCCCCCTCTTCCACGGTGATGGTGATAAAAAAGGCGCTGCGATCGCGAGTCAGTTCAGCAACAGCCGAAATAACCTTGAAGTCCGCATAGCCTTTTGAGAGGTAAAATTTACGCAATTGCTCCCGGTCAAAAGCCAAACGGTCCGGGTCGTAATTGTCGTTGCTCTCCAGAAATTTCCACCATCTGGATTCAGCAGTGACCATAACATCCTTGAGATCGCCGTCACTGAACTTCTTGTTGCCAATAAAATTAATCTTCTTGACGCCCGTCTTGTCACCTTCAGAAATTTCAAAAATGAGATCAACACGATTTTGCGGCAACTGAACCACTTTGGGATTCACCGTTTGGCGAAACGCCCGGAGCGGCGGTATAGTTCGATGATTTTTTGAACATCGACCTGAACTTTAGCGCGCGTATAAACAATACGTGGTTTTAACTGAACTTCTTCTTCGAGTTTATCGTCATCCAGCGCCTTGTTATGTTCAAAAACAACGCGATTGATGATCGGATTCTCCACCACCCGCACCACCAGATTGGGTCCGCGTTGAAACAAAACAACGTCGGCAAAAAGTCCCGTGGCAAACAGTGTTTTGAGGGTGAGATCAATGTCTTCCGGATCATACACGTCGCCCGGCTGCACGACCATGTAAGAGCGTATGGTTGACGCTTCAATGCGCTGATTACCTTCAACGACAATGCCTTTAATAACGCCGCCGGGCGTCTGAGAATAAGAAGCCCCGGATTGCGCGATCAAAGCAACGAACACTACGAAGCAGTGTAACTGGAGAAGTCTCAAACCACGTCTCATGGGAAAAGTCACGCCCTCAAAATTCATCGACAAATCAATTAAAAACTGCTTGGGAAAGAGCGTTGAAGACAGACAGGTGCACCAGGTCATTCCATGTTGCAAAAACCATCAGCGAGAGAACGAAGGCCAACCCCACCCGAAAGCCCATCTCTTGGGCCCGCTCCCCCAAAGGCTTGCCGACCACAGCCTCATAGACGTAATACAACAGATGTCCACCATCGAGCAGGGGAATCGGAAAGAGATTCAGAAGACCGATACTGACCGACAGGATGGCTGCCAGCTCAATCAGCGCCACAAAACCCAACGAAGCCACCTGACCCGAGACCTGCGCAATTCTGAGCGGCCCCCCAAGCTGACCGGCGTCCTCTTTACCGGCTATCATTCTTCCCAGATAATGGAAAGTTCCTGACACAACGTACCACGTCCGCTCAGTCCCCTTCCACAAAGCGACAACGGGATTGTAGCGCACCGTCACCACATCACCAGGACCGGGCTGGCGCGAGATGCCCAACAACCCCACATTATGAACATTGCCAAACCGGTCTGTGATCTCTCCACGGCGTGGTGTGGCAGTCATTTCCACTTGCCGCCCGCCACGCTCAATCATCAGATGCAGCGGCGTATCGGCGCTTAACGTGATTATGCTCTGCAATTCGGAAAAGCTTTCAATCGCCCTGCCGTCAATGGATTTGATCACGTCGCCTGGTTGCATGCCCGCGCTATCGGCGGCGCTGCCCGGACGCACGTCATCCACCCGCGGCGACAGAACCTGTTGACCGTAAATCGAAAGCACGAGAGTGAAAATAACAATGGAAAGAAGGAAATTGGCAAAAGGCCCCGCGGCTACAATCAGCGCCCGCTGATAAAGGGGTTTAAAATGAAAACAACCGGCACGGTCTTCAGCGCTCATATGCGCAGCCTTGTCTTCCAGGTGCGCCCGATCAGGGGCACTGGCCGCATTGTCGTCACCAAAAAACTTTACGTACCCGCCCAGAGGGATCCAACTGATTTTCCAGCGCGTGCCAAAGGAATCGTACCAGCCAAAGATTTCCGGTCCGAAGCCAATCGAGAAGGAATCAATTTTGGTCTTAAACAGCCGGGCCACGGAAAAGTGGCCCAATTCGTGAAAAAACACCACGATGGTCAGAACAAAAATGAAAGGAATAACATAGGACAGAAGCGAGTTCCCCAGACCTGCAATGTAAAACATGATTTCCATACAGCTATTTACCCGCTAAAGGCCGCGCGTCCACCAGACGGCCAGTTTTCTAATTTTTAGCACGTTTTTCAACACAAGAAGTCGCATAGGTCCGTGCCTGTGCGTCAAGTTGTGTTACATCATTGAAATTGTTGAGCCGCGGCGCCCCCCCTTGTCCCCGACATAAGAACTCCAAAGCCTCTTCTACCACGTCCACGATATCCAGAAAACCAATGCGCCGGTCGAGAAAGCCTTTTACCGCAACTTCATTCGCCGCGTTCAGGATAGTAGGCGCGCCACCCCCGGTTTGCAAGCTTTGCCGCGCGAGCATTAATGCAGGAAAGCGACTCAGATCCGGCGATTCAAAGGTCAATTGGCCAATCTCACCCAATTCAAGCCGCGCTGAAGGGGCAGGCATGCGTTCAGGCCAGGCCAGCGTGCTCGCTATGGGTGTTCGCATATCCGGAGACCCCAGTTGTGCCAGAACCGAGCCGTCCACATAGCGCACAAGAGAATGAATCACGGATTGGGGATGCACCAGGATTTCTATCCGTGAAGGGTCAATAGGGAAGAGATGCGAAGCCTCGATAAATTCAAGGCCTTTGTTCATCAAAGTGGCCGAATCAACTGAAATTTTTGCCCCCATGGACCAGTTGGGATGTGCCACGGCCTGCTCCGGCGTGGCGCTGGCCATGTCGGCCTGGGACCAGGTGCGAAACGGCCCGCCTGAGGCCGTTAAAATAAGGCCGTCCACGGTTTCCGGGTGCTCATAGTCAAACACCTGAAAAATGGCGTTGTGTTCAGAATCGACGGGCAATAACGTGCCGCCGCCTTTCTCCACAGCCTCCATCAGCAACGTGCCCGCGCACACCAGGCACTCTTTATTGGCCAGCGCCACATGGGCGCCGCGCCGCACGGCGGTCAGTGTGGGAAGCAGACCCGCCGCGCCGACGATGGCCGCCATCACCCAGTCCGCCGCGCGGTCTGCCGCTTCCAGCAAGGCCTGCGCGCCCGCCGCCGACTCCACCGGGACATCCGCCAGTCCCTCCCGCAGACGGGGCAGAAGGGCCTCATCCCCGATAACCGCCAGTTTTGGCCGGAAAGCCCGGGCCTGCGCGATGAGCAAATCAACGTTATGATGGGCGCTCAAGGCCTCAATTTCAAAGACATTTTCACACGCAGCCCCCGCCGCCAGGCGCGTTCGCTCAATGAGGTCCAGCGTATTGCAGCCCACAGAGCCGGTGGAGCCCAAAATGGTGATCCGGCGCTCCCAGGCGCCTAGCCTCGGAAGCGGGTTCAGTACCGCAGTGTGATGTGATGATGTATCCATGAGTTCCCTGTTCACTCCCACCTATATCAGGTTCCGGGGGCTTGTGTCAGCACCAAGGCCACAATCACCAGGACCGCCACCATCATGCCATCCAGGCGGTCCAAAACGCCCCCATGGCCGGGAATGAGGGAGCCCATATCTTTGACGTTAAAATGCCTTTTAACAGCGGATTCGGCCAGATCGCCCTCCTGCGTAAAGCCGGCTAACACCGCGCCCAGCCAAAAAAAATTGCCAGGCGCTTCTCTACCCAGCAAAAAAGCCGAAAGTATGGCCGCCAACCCCGCCCACACCGCACCGCCCGCAAGCCCCGCCCAGGTCTTGCCGGGAGAAAATCGAGGTGCGAGCCGGGGGCCTCCGAAGGTCTTTCCCGCCCAGTACGCCCCTGTATCGATGGCGATCACCACAAAAACCAGCGCGAGGACAAGTCCCCGCCCCTCAGGATGCACGCCCCTGAGCCAAACAACGCCAAGGCAGGGCACGGTTGTATAGAAAACACCTGCCAAACTCCAAAGGGGAGAACGGCGTCCGCGGGCAGAGAGAGCAGCGGCGCCCAACGCCCCGCCCGCCGTGAGGGCACCTGCTTCCAACACATGGCCCTCCTGAACGGCAAGAAGGGCGCCCAGTGACGTCAGAGCGTGAACGGCAAAAACCGGCGTCACCGTTTTGCCTGAAATCAAGCGGTTCCATTCAAAAGCCATCAACACGGAGATGAGTGCCATAAACAGGCCGAATGCCCAACCGCCAATCCAGATGATCGCAAAACTCACCGGCACGAGAATCAGAGCTGAGACAACACGCCGTTGCAACGAAGAAACGGGGTGATGTTCTGCGTCCGCTTCGGTCACTTGACGCGCTTTATGATCGCTGCACGCCTGCCGCCGGCAATTTTGAGTTTTTCATCGGGCCGCGCGCCAAAACGCCGATCACGCTGATAATACTCATCAATCGCATCAATCAGGTGTTGCCGTGTGAAATCCGGCCACAGCGTTTTGACAAACACAAGTTCGGAATAAGCCGACTGCCATGTCAGGAAATTGCTGAGGCGCATCTCACCGCTCGTTCGAATAAGCAAATCGGGATCAGGAATGTCATGGGCGTAGAGATATTCCGAAAAAAGCTCCGCTGAGATGTCCGACGGTGACAACGTTCCCGCGCGCACTTCCTCTGCCATAATCCTGGCTGCGGAGATAATCTCATCGCGGCCACCGTAATTGAAAGCGATCACCAGCGTCATTCTGGAGTTTTGACTGGAGCGCTGTTCTGCATTCTCAATGAGAGACACGATATCGGGCGCCAGATTATAACGTGCACCGATAATACGAACACGGACTCCTCTTTCCACCAGCTCATTCAGATCACGGTTGATGTAGAGCTTCATCAGCCCCATGAGATCGTTGACTTCAGAGAGGGGGCGGTTCCAGTTCTCGGATGAGAATCCGTAAAGAGTCAGATAATCAAGACCAAGATCATCGATATCGCGCACCAGGGCACGCACAGCCGCCACGCCTTGGCGATGACCGGCGATACGCGGCAGACCGCGCGCCTTCGCCCATCGTCCGTTACCATCCATGATGATGGCGATATGTTTTAGCGTTTCTTGTGTCACGGTTTACTCATGGTTACAGGTTCTTTGAAGACTCAAACCTGCATGATCTCGGCTTCTTTGGTGGCCAGGCTTTCGTCAACTTTTTTGATGTGATCGTCGGTCATTTTCTGGATTTCATCAGACCACATATGATGCTCATCCTGACTCATATGACCGTCTTTTTCGAGCTTCTTGAGATGCTCCATACCGTCGCGCCGCACATTCCTGACGGCAACGCGCGCCTGTTCGGCATATTTGGAAGCAACCTTCGACAGTTCGATTCGGCGCTCTTCATTTAATTCGGGGATGGGGATGCGCACCAATTGTCCGTCTGCCGCCGGGTTGAGCCCAAGTCCGGCATTTTGAATCGCTTTTTCAACTGAGGAAACAAGGCCCTTATCCCAGACTTGCACAGTCAACATACGGGATTCCGGAATATTGATCGTGCCCACCTGATTAAGAGGCATCTGACTGCCATAGGCATCCACCATGACCGGTTCGAGCAGGCTGAGCGATGCGCGGCCCGTGCGCAATCCCCCAAACTCTGCTTTTAGAGCTTTAAGCGCACCGTCCATCCTGCGCTGAAGATCGTCAATATCCAGTTCCTGCGAGTCCGACATGGGCTTTAATCCCGTCATGAGCCCAGACGCTAAAAGATCTGGGCCTTCGTTGAATCATGTGTTCTGTATGATGGTACACCGGCCCTGCCCTTTCAGGACCTTCACAAATTCACCTTTTTCCTGAACCGAAAATACCACAATCGGGACATTATTTTCCCGCGAAACGCTGATGGCTGAGGCATCCATCACCTGCAAATCGCGTGACAATACATCCATATAAGTCAAGTGATCGTAGCGCTCGGCTTTACTGTCCTCTTTAGGGTCGGCCGAATAGACGCCATCTACCTGTGTGCCTTTGAACAGGGCCTCACACCCCATCTCGACCGCGCGCAGGGCCGCCGCCGTATCCGTGGTGAAAAAAGGATTGCCCGTGCCGGCGGCAAAAATCACCACCCGTCCTTTTTCCATATGCCGGATGGCACGGCGGCGTATGAAGGGTTCACACACGGTCGCCATGGGTATCGCTGATTGCACACGAGTCTGAACATTCAAGCGCTCCAGCGCATTCTGCATCGCCAGACCGTTCATCACTGTGGCCAGCATGCCCATATAATCGGCGCTGGCCCGCTCCATGCCTTTGGCGGCGCCTGACAATCCACGGAAAATATTACCTCCGCCAATCACCATGGAGACCTCAACCCCCAGCAGCGCCGCATCGCGCACTTCCGTGGCAATGCGGTCAACGGTCTCCAGGTCAATGCCGAAATCCTGCCCGCCCATCAGCGCCTCTCCCGAGACTTTCAGCAATACCCGCCGATAGCGCAAACTGATTTCAGGGCTTTCGTCCTTCGCGACAGATTTCGTCTTGTGCTCCATGGCCCGGCTTTAGCACACTTTTTGACGAATTGGGGAATTCCTGCCTGTGGGGAAAAAAGGCCGTGCCTGCCCCACGCCCGGCAAAGTGCCGTTGACCCGGACGAGGCCTCAGGAGGCCGCGACGGACGCCACTTCAGCAGCAAAATCCTCTGCCTTTTTGTCAATGCCTTCGCCCAGCGCGAAGCGGATAAATCCGGCGACGGAAACAGGGGCACCAAGTTCGTCTGCCGCAGATTTCAGGATTTTTTCAATGCTGTTTTCTCCATCAATAACAAATGTTTGTTTGAGGAAGATAACTTCTTGGAAGAACTTGCGCATCCGCCCGTCCACCATCTTTTCCGCAATTTCGGGAGGCTTTCCCGAATCCACCGCTTGCTGGGTGAGTACGGCGCGCTCTTTTTCAACCACCGCCGGGTCCAGGCTGTCCGTGTCGAGCGCCAACGGGGCCACGGCGGCGATATGCATGGCGAGCTGTCGGCCCAGAGATTCAAGCTTATCTTTATCGCCGGCTGAATTCAGTGCGATGAGCACACCGATTTTTCCCTGATTCGGGACCACCGCATTGTGGATATAGGCGGCAACCACGCCCTGGTCCACGCTGAGTCCCGCACTGCGGCGCAAACTGAGATTCTCTCCGATGGTCGCCACCATGGCGGTCACATGATCAGCAACGCTCTCTCCGGCCCCCGGAAAAGCGCTGGCATTGAGAGTTTCAAAATCACCCTCAGCCTCAAGTGCAAGAGCAGCGATAGAGCCCACCAGCGCCTGAAACTGATCATTACGGGCGACAAAATCAGTTTCGGAATTGAGTTCAATCACCGCCCCTTTGCCCCCTGCCCCCGCATGATCGACGGCCACGGCCACCAGCCCTTCAGCCGCCACCCTGCCCGCCTTCTTTGCCGCCTTGGCCAACCCCTTGGTGCGCAGCCAGTCTGCCGCCGCGTCCATATCCCCGTTGGTCTCAGTCAGGGCCTTTTTACAGTCCATCATGCCAACGCCGGTTTTTTCACGAAGTTCCTTCACCAGTGCAGCCGCAATGTTAGACATTTTTTGTCCTCATTCATTCCCGCAATAAAATATGCATGTTTGAAACTTTAAGTCTTTCAGGCGGTTTCGGTCGCCTGTTCTTTAACCACCACGTCAACTTGAATGGCTTCCCCGGTCACCGCGGCCTCAGCCCCGGCACCCTCAGGGGCCGGCGAGGCCGCGTCGGGTTGGCCTTCCTCCGGCGCAAGCTGCGTCAGGTCAGGCAAGGGTTCGGGCGCCACGTCTTCAGCTTCGCCGATGTCAACGCCTGAATCAATCTGACTGACCGAGATGCCGTCAAGCACGGCGCGGGCCATGAGATCGCAATAAAACGTCAGCGCGCGCGCCGCATCGTCATTGCCGGGAATCGGATAGGTGATATCCATCGGATCGCAATTGGTATCAACAATGGCGATCACAGGAATTCCGAGTTTCTGCGCCTCTTTGATGGCGATGATTTCTTTGTTGGTATCAATGACGATCATCACGTCAGGCTGGCCACCCATATCCTTGATGCCGCCCAGGGAGCGCTCCAGCCGATCCCGTTCGCGCGTCATTTTAAGCAGTTCTTTTTTCGTCAAACCCGTCGTCTCACCGGCCAAAATTTCTTCCAGTTTGCGCAACCGATTGATTGAATTCGAAATCGTTTTCCAATTCGTCAGTGTGCCGCCTAACCAGCGATGATTGACATAATATTGCGCGCAACGTTTGGCCGCTTCGGCGAGCGGCTGAACAGCCTGGCGCTTAGTGCCGACAAACAGAACCCGGCCTCCTCCGGCGACAATGTCGCGCACTTTCACCAGAGCCTGGTGCAGTAGGGGGACGGTTTTCGACAAATCGATAATGTGAATCTTGTTGCGCACGCCAAAAATATAAGGCTCCATGCGCGGGTTCCAGCGTTGTGTCTGGTGACCAAAATGCACGCCAGCTTCCAAAAGCTGACGCATGGTGAAATCCGGTAATGCCATTTTTTAATCTCCTTTTTCCGGTTAAGCCACCACGGAGGTTGGCCGCTGTTTCAGGCGGCACCGGAACGATTGCGCGAGACATTGGCCTCCCGCACCCGCAGACCCCGTGTGAGGAATGGGGCGGGTTATAGGCGCACAAGGGCTCTGATGCAAGGCCCCCGCGTTACATATCCTGAATATCCGCCACCCCCGGAAGCGCTTTGAGCGCCCCGCGCAGCGCCGCGCCCATGGGAAAGCGCCCGGGCAATTCCACCTCGACTTCCCTGAAAACACTCTCAGACAGGTCATCCACTTGGCTGATCAATACAAGATTGATGCGCCCTGTCCGCGTTTTCCCGCCGGAAGCGGCAGGCGCCGGTTGTTCCAGAATGCCATGAAGCGCGCCGATTGCTTCTGTCTCGTGAATAAAGAGCCGCAGTCCCTTGAGCGCGTCCGCCACAACCTCCTCCAGAGGGCGCACGGCCTTGGCCACAAGCTTCAGTTCATCGTCATCCCATTCAGCCGCCGCCGTGATCACCACAGCCGCGCCCGCTTGCAGCAAGGTGCCGTGGCTGGCCAGAAGATCTGAAAACACGAGCATCTCGAAACTGCCCGATGGGTCCGATAATGTCAGAAAAGCATAGGGCGTGTCAGATTTTTGCGAGCGCCTGTTCTGGCGACGCACCACAATGCCCGCAAGATTCACGATTCTGGCCTGGTGCACCGTGCTTTTGCTCAACACCTCATAGGTCACGACCTGCCTGCGATGCAAAGCCTGCTGATAATCATCCAGAGGATGACCCGAGAGAAAAAATCCGATGGCTTCCATTTCCCGGTTGAGCTTGTCTACCGGCAGCCAATCCGTGACCAAAGGCAGACTGGGCGTCGCCAGATCAATACTGTCTTCGCCGAACAAGCTCTGCTGATGGCTGAGGCGATCCTGCGCCGCCTGTGTGGCATGGCTGAGAATAAGGGGAACAGCTTCAAAGACCTGCGCACGATTATGAATAAGAGTATCAAAGGCGCCCGCGCGCACGAGATTTTCCAAAGCGCGCTTGTTGATGGAATGCGGGGTCACGCGCCTGGCAAAATCAAACAGGTCTTTAAATGGTCCATCGGCCTCCCGTATGCTGACGATTTCTTCCATCGCCTGGGCGCCGACATTCTTAATGGCAGAAAGCGCATAGACAATCTTGCCGTCATCGGTGGAAAAATCTGATTGTGACTGATTGATGTCCGGCGGCAGCAAGGTGATGTCATGCAGTGCCGCGTCCTGTTGAAAGATGTGCAGCTTGTCGGTGTTGCCCTTGTCGAGCGACATGGAGGCGGCGTAAAATTCAACCGGATGATTCGCTTTGAGATAGGCCGTCTGATACGCCAGCAGGGCGTACCCCGCTGAATGGCTTTTGTTGAAACCATAGCCAGCAAATTTATCGACCATCTCGAATATGTAAGCAGCCTGCGCATCGTCAACACCGTTTTCAACCGCACCTTCTATGAAGCGCTGGCGCTGACGCTTCATCTCCTGCCTGTTTTTCTTTCCCATGGCGCGCCGCAAAACATCGGCTTCTCCGAGAGAAAAACCGGACAGAACCTGGGCGATCTGCATCACCTGTTCCTGATAAATGATGACCCCATACGTTTCTTTCACGATCGGTTGCAACATTTCGTGCAGAATTTCGGGGTCTTCCCGCCCGTGCTTACTGGCGAGATATTTCGGGATGTTCTCCATGGGGCCGGGGCGGAACAGGGCGACCAGCGCAATGAGGTCCTCAAATGTGCTGGGCTCAGCCTGACGCAGCAGATCCCGCATCCCGCTGCTTTCAAACTGGAAGACGCCGATTGAATCCCCCCGCCCCAGCATGGCGTAGGTTTTGTCATCATCGAGCGGCAGGGAAATCGGGTCCACCCTGATCCCCCGCGCCGCCAGCAATCGGCAAGCCCTTTCGATCACGGTGAGGGTTTTAAGTCCCAAAAAGTCAAATTTTACCAGTCCCGCCTTCTCCACCCAGTACAGGCTGAACTGCGTCACCGGCATATCCGAGCGTGGATCGCGATAGACCGGTACCAATTGTTCCAGCGGTCTGTCCGAGATCACCACACCCGCCGCATGGGTCGAGGCATGGCGATAGAGGCCCTCCAATTTCAAGGCGATGGTCATGAGCCGGTCAACGGTTTCATCGGACTCCCGTAGAGCCTGCAATTCAGGCTCGCCCTTCAATGCCTGCTCAAGAGTGACCTGTGCTGCCGGATTGTTGGGGATCTGCTTGCAGATTTTATCGACCTGGGGATAGGGCATTTGCAACACGCGGCCGACATCGCGCACCACCGCGCGCGCCTGAAGCTTGCCGAAGGTGATGATCTGGGCCACGCGGTCATGGCCGTATTTTTCCTGAACGTACTGGATCACTTCGTCCCGGCGGTCCTGACAAAAATCGATGTCAAAATCCGGCATGGATATCCTTTCGGGATTTAAAAACCGCTCGAACAGAAGTCCAAATCTCAGCGGATCGAGGTCGGTGATCGTCAACGCCCACGCCACCACCGAGCCGGCGCCAGAGCCGCGCCCCGGCCCCACGGGAATACCCTGCCCCTTGGCCCATTTGATGAAATCGGCGACAATCAAAAAGTAACCGGGGAAATCCATTTTGGAGATGACATCGAGTTCAAAATTCAGCCGCTCCTGATAGTCTTTCTCTGATGCGAACATTTCGAACGCTGACAGTCTTTCCTTAAGGCCAGCCTCCGCCTGGGCGCGCAATTCCGTTGCCTCGTCAAGGCCTTCCTGCGTTGGGTAACGGGGCAGAATCGGCGCGCGTTTTTCCGGCATGACGGCACACCGCTGCGCGATCTCCGCCGTCGCCCCAATGGCCTCAGGTAGATCGGCAAAGAGTGCCTGCATTTCTTCGGGGGTTTTGAGGTAATGCTCCGGCGTGACCCGGCGGCGGTTCTGCTCGGAAACATACGCGCCGTCCGCAATACACAAAAGCGCGTCATGGGCTTCCATCATATCGCGGGTGGGAAAATAGGCTTCATTGGTCGCCACCAAAGGCAAATCATAAGCGTAAGCGAGTGCGATGAGGCCCGGTTCCACGGTTGCGCTGAAATCATCCCCATGGCGTTGAATCTCTACATACAAGCGGCCGGGAAAAAGCCCCGCCAGCTTTTGCAGCGCATGGCGTGCCTGCTCCGCCTGGCTATGAAACAGCAGGGTGTCGAGCGGCCCATGTCGCCCCCCCGTGAGGGCAATCAGCCCTTCCGTATGCGCCGCCAGAAAGGCCAGCTTCACATGAGGGCCATCACCCCCATGCGCTTCGCGAAAAGCCTGGCTGGAAAGTGCAATGAGGTTTTGATAGCCGGTTTCATTTTGGGCGATGAGCGCGATGGGCCGCGCCGCATTTTCCTCACGGCCGCCAGGACCCTGCCCCCCCCGCCCATATTTGGTGTCCTCTTGGGAGAAGAGTTCCAGATCTACATGCAGTGTGCACCCCATAAGGGGTTGAACGCCATGGGCGCTTAAGGCGTCGGCAAATTCCAGCGCGCCGAAAAGATTGTTGGTGTCGCTTATGCCAAGAGCGGGCATGCCCCGCGCCATGCACCAGTCCGGCAGAGTATCAATACGGATGGCGCCTTCCGCCAGCGAATAGGCGCTGTGAAACCGCAGGTGAATAAAAGGCGGGGCGATGGGCTGGGTCATAACGGATCATAATCAATTCTGCGTACTGGCGTGAGCGATTATTAACCGGGTGCGATTCCATTCGCAATGGAATGGCTCCGGAATCACCGTGTGGCCGGCACCCCTGGCATAAAATGTCATCCCCCGCGACCTGGTTACACCGAAGCGAGAAGCAGGGAATCCAGGGGTACTGGCGGCGCGTCGGCCCTCATGATGGAGGCCCGGGTCTGGCGTCCGGTCATGATGCTGTGTGAGGAGACTCATTCAAACTCGAT
>Ga0114931_10000412_pt1 | contig 50887 bp, 38 predicted proteins | sample 2SBtaG_FD_89579 | JGI IMG/M metagenome (GOLD analysis project Ga0114931, IMG submission 89579) | Deep subsurface microbial communities from Kolumbo volcano to uncover new lineages of life (NeLLi) - 2SBTROV14_V59a metaG | ecosystem: Environmental > Aquatic > Marine > Volcanic | place: Kolumbo... | reverse complement strand
CAGCAACGGAAGCGCCGGCAACGGCGCCGGCATCCATACCATCAGCAGCGACAACCGCGTCGAGGGCAACAGCGTCACCGACAACGACCGCGGGATCGACGTCGACTCCGCCGGCAACTTCATCGTGAGCAACAGCGCCAGCGGCAACACGATCAACTATGACATCGTCATCAACAACAAAGTCGGTCTGATTGTCGCTGCGCCGAACTCACTGGCCATCAGCGGCTCGACAGGCGGCGCCGGCTTGAGCACGACGCGCGCCTGGGCGAACTTCTCCTTCTGAAAAGCAAGCTCGACGATTGGGCCATTTGATGTTGGCGCACATTCAGCGCGGCAGCTTCTCGACGTCGCGGTCGAAGCCTGCGAGGATGAGCACATCGTCCTCGTTCACCTGACTTGTGGGCTGCGGGAGATCGACAATGCGGTCCTCGAAGACCTCGGCGCCCGATTCGGTCATGGCGGGCGACCGGCGCTTGATGGCGACCACGGTGACGTTGTGCTTGTGGCGCAGATCAAGATCCGCAAGCGTCTTGCCAGCCCAAGCATTGGGCGCGGGCAACTGCACGAGCGCATAACCCTTGCCAAGTTCGACATGATCGATGATGAAGGGCGCGAGCAGGCGGTGCGACCAGCGGTCAGCGGCTTCGTCTTCGGGGGTGATGACAGCGTCGGCGCCAATGCGCGTGAGGATGCGCGTCTGCATCTCGCTGCGGGCAGCCGACGTCCACCCGCGACTGGCGTGGCTATCCTGTTGCTGTTCACGCGCAGCGCCCCATCGCAGCCCCCTGCAGGCTCGCAGCAGCGCCGACGCTTTGTCGCACAACCCGCACCTCGAGGGAGAGCATTGCTCCATGTCCACCAGCATCACCAAGACAGACAAAGGCCTCAACGTTCCTGACCATCCCGTTTTGCCCTTCATTGAAGGCGACGGCACGGGCCCCGACATCTGGCGAGCCAGCCAGAGTGTCCTCGACGCTGCAGTCGACAAGGCCTACTCAGGCCAGCGCAAGATCCAGTGGAAGGAAGCCCTCGCAGGCGAAAAAGCCTACAAGCAGACTGGCTCTTGGCTGCCCGACAAAACGCTCGACGCCTTCCGCACCTATCTCGTCGGCATCAAGGGCCCACTCACGACCCCTATTGGCGGCGGTATGCGCTCGCTCAACGTGGCGCTTCGCCAGCAGCTCGACCTCTACGTCTGCCTGCGCCCCGTGCGCTATTTCGAAGGCGTGCCCAGTCCGGTGAAACGGCCTGAGCTCACAGATATGGTCATCTTCCGTGAGAACACCGAAGACATCTATGCGGGGATCGAGTTTGAAGAAGGCGCAAGCGACACACGCAAACTCCTCACCTTCATTAAGGAAAACTTCCCCGAGCGCTACGACAGGATCCGCTTCCCAGGCTCGTCGGGCGTGGGGATCAAGCCCGTCTCGCGCGAAGGAACCGAGCGCCTCGTCCGGGCTGCGATCCGCGCAGCCATCGACCAGGGCCGCAAGTCCGTCACGCTTGTCCACAAGGGCAACATCATGAAGTTCACCGAAGGCGCCTTCCGCGACTGGGGCTACGCGCTGGCCAAACGTGAGTTTGGCGCGCAGGAACTCAATGGCGGCCCCTGGCAGGTCATCAAGACCAGCAGCGGCGCCGAAGTCATTGTCAAGGACGTCATCGCTGACGCATTCCTTCAGCAGATCCTCACGCGCCCTGCGGAGTACGACATCGTCGCAACACTTAATCTCAATGGCGACTACATCTCCGACGCCTTGGCAGCGTGCGTAGGCGGCATTGGCATCGCGCCGGGCGCCAACATCAACTACGAGACAGGCCACGCCATTTTCGAAGCCACCCACGGCACCGCCCCCAAGTACGCGGGACTGGACAAGGTCAACCCGGGCTCGCTCATCCTCTCGGGCGAAATGATGTTCCGCTACATGGACTGGACCGACGCTGCGGACCTCATCATCAGGGGCGTGTCGAACGCCATCACCAACAAAACCGTCACCTACGACTTCCACCGCCAGATGGAAGGCGCCACGCTGATGAAGTGCAGCGAGTTTGGCGAGAAGATTGTCGAGGGGATGGGGTGAAACCTCCCCTTCTCCCTCTTGGAGAAAAGGTAATGAGAGGGTTGGCGCCAGCGTCAGAGCCGCTACGCCTGTCAACGCCAGGCTGAGCCCGATATGAAGCTGCCTGATCTGCCAAGCGGATGCGACGACGCACAGGTCGCCTCGGAGGCTCGCCTGCACCGATGCTCCGCATTCAGAACAGGTTGAATCCGCTGTGACGCCAGCGAATGTGTAGCCACAGATGGCGCACGTGGGCGATTTGCTGCACTGCGGGCACGTTCCAACCTCGTCCTGCATTGAAAGGTCGCATCCACAATGCTGACAAGGAACGGGCGCGCCCGGAGCGCCGCCATAACCGATGGTTTTAAGATGTTTTCGTCTTCTCGCCACAGGTGCACACCGATCCAGCGCACAAAGCCTACACACGTTTCTCCGCTTCACGCACCGCTTGCTCCACGAGCGCGATTGCCTGCGCGATCGTTGGGTGTTCACTGGCGATCGGGGCTGCGTGCGCGATGGCGCGTTTGCTGATGCGAATCGGCTTGATCGGGGACGAATCGGGGCCCAGATCGGAGAGATTGTCGAGCACGTCCGCCAGTTTCACCAGTCGGGCCCGCCAATCCGCGCAGACAAGCGCGTCGTCGTACGCAGGCTCACGAATATCCTCACGCAGGCGCATATCTTTCGACAGCGCAGCGACGCAGTCCGCGACGGTCGAGCCAAACTGCTCCGCGACATCGTCATAGTCAACATCGCAATCTTCGATAACATCGTGCAGAAACGCCGTCGCAAGCGCAGCGGGATCATCACAGCCAAAGAGGACCGACACCGTCAGCGCCACCCGTGCGGGATGGGCGGCGTAGGGCGTGACGCCATCACGCCGCATCTGATGGCGGTGCGCCCGGGCGGAGAACGACGCTGCTTCGCGCCACAACCTTGCGTGATCCATCGCTTTATCTGTCATATGTGGTGTCAACCTTCCTGTTTCGTCAAGAGCGCTGTTTCATCAACAGCGCCACCGCTTGCGCTTCGATCGCTTGCCCCTCCCCCACCGGGCCGACCTTTTCGCCCGTTTTTCCTTTGACGTTGACGCACGCGAGATCCACCTCCACGCACGTTGCGATAATCTGGCGGATGACGTCCTTCACGGGCGCGATTCGCGGCGTCTCCAGCCGAACCACTGCGTCGATATTGACAATGCGCCAGCCTGCAGCGTCGAGCAACCGTCTCGCTTCACGAAGAAACTCGCACGAGTCCCGCCCTTCGTTGGCGTCGTCGCTGTCGGGAAAGAGCTGGCCGATGTCCGCCAGTCCCGCAGCCCCGAGAAGCGCATCGGTGACCGCGTGGAGCAGGGCGTCGCCGTCAGATCGGCTCACCGGTCCAACGGGCGACTCGAGCGCAACGCCCCCCACGACAAGCGGCCTGCCTTCTCCCGCGGGCGCGACAGCCGCCAGCCGATGTCGATCGTCCCCCAGACCAACGCGCAGGGTTGGCGCCGAGGGCGAGTCATTGTTGTGGAGCGATCCAGCCATTGTGGACATTCTCGGGCCTGAGAGTGCAGCCTCGAACGCGACAGGTCGATGACTCGTAGAGTCCGTGTGCCTCGCCAGCGCTGTGCGAGGGGGTATCGTAGAACAAACAAGGCGCCGATGAGCGCGAGCGCCCGCAGGTGGAGCATCGCATGACCAACACTTGTGCTACCTATAGCCCGTTGATTCGCACCTGCGTGCTTCTGGGGCTGTTGGCGATAGGCGGTTCCCTGGTCGGCTGTGACAGGCCTGGAGGCATTGCATGGTCCTTCGACCGCTACACCTACGAAAGCACGCCTTGGCAGCCCTGGACCGTCAACCTGATCGACACACGCACGCAGGAAACAATCTGGTCCGCTGAGGTGCCGCCCGGCAAGCAACTCGTCGTCGCGTTTCGCAAGGGCCGCGGCGAGACGGACGCCTATCCCGATCTGATGACGTGGCAGATCACCCCTCAAGGCAGGGTCTTTGGCGCCCAGGCCAATCGCCTGCCCGTGCCACCCAAGTCCGCCAGGCTGCTGTCGACAACGCTGCGTCACGCGCCCGAGTTTCCACAGACGCCAGCCGAAGTGGTCCCCCCGCCGCCACCATTGGCCCCGATTGAAACACCTGTCGAGCCTGTTGCGCCAAGCGAAGGTGAACCGGCTGAGCCGCCTGCGGGTTGACCGCCAGCCACCAGCGGAACTCATATGCATTATTATATATGATTCTTGTGCATGTTTGACGCCGCACTGAGTCAGTCCAGTTTCCAGTGGGACGGGCGTCCCGCCCGTCATGGCGTTCCCGCGTCATGCCAAGCCTCAACAGTCATGTCGCATCTTGGCGATTATCCACGGGCGAGACGCCCGTGCCACTGGTTCAAGGCTTTTCCGGTTCAGGGCTTTCGGTTCAGGCGCTCCCTCTTGCATGGGGCTCTCACACGTTGAAGTACTTGGCTGCCGGGTGGTGCACGACGAAGGCGCTGGTGCTCTGTTCGGGGTCGATCTGCCAGTTCTCCGTGAGCGCGCAGCCGATGCGCTCGGGCTTGAGCAGACGGAAGATCTTTTCCTGATCGCTCATGTCCGGGCACGCGGGATACCCCGGGCTGTAGCGCGAGCCGCGATAGCGCTGCACGAACAGGTCGCGGACCTTTGGCGAGTCGTCGCCTGCAATGCTCAGTTCCTGCCGCATTCGTTTGTGCCAGAGCTCTGCGAGCGCCTCAGCGCATTCAACACCCATGCCATGCAGATAGAGATATTCCGCGTAGTTGTCACTTTCGAAGAGCGCCTTGGTTCGCGCAGAGACCTCGGCGCCCATTGTCACGCAAGACAGCCCCAAAACATCCATTTCGCCACTATCGACGCTGCGAAAGAAATCGGCTATGCAGAGGCGTTTGCGCTGGGATTGACGGGGGAAATGGAGCCGCTCGATCTCGCGAGCGTGGTCGTCCGGGTCGTAGACGATGAGGTCATCGCCATCAGCCTGCACGGGATAATACCCATAGACAACAGCAGGCTGCAGAATCTTCTCGCGCACGCATTGTTCCTGCAGACGAGTGAAGATTGGCTCGACCTCGTCGCGAATCTGGGCTGCGTACGTGTCGTTGCTTTGCTTCCCCTTGCGAAACTGCCACTGACCGCGGAAAAGCGCGATGGTGTTGACAAATGAGAACACCTCGCGCAGGGGAACATCTGTGATGACGCGCGTCCCCCAGAATGGCGCCTCGGGGACTGCAACGTCCATCGCCACGTCGCTTCGCACGCGCGCAGGCGCCAGGGCCACGTTGTCGCTTGTCTGCGAAACAGCGACTGGCGCAGATGACTTGAGTTTCGCTTCGACCGCAGCGCGTTTGTCCAGCCTGACCGCGATCTCCTCGTCAAGCGCCCCCAGCGATCCGGTCGCCAGCTGATTCATGAAGCGCAGGCCCTCGAACGCATCTTTGCCATAATATGTATGGCAATACACGCTGCGCAGATCGTGCTCCGCATAGTGACGATTCAAGGCGGCGCCGCCCAGTATCACAGGTGTTTGCAGATCGAGTCTGGCGATCTCAGCGAGATTGTCGTGCATCACGCCCACGGACTTGACGAGAAGCCCGGATAGACCGATCGCATCCGCTTGATGCTCTTCAAAGGCGTGCAGAATGTTCGCGAGCGGCTGCTTGATGCCCAGATTCACAACGTTATAACCATTGTTCGAAAGAATAATGTCAACAAGATTCTTGCCAATGTCGTGCACATCGCCTTGCACCGTCGCCAGAACAATTTTGCCCTTGCTCGCTGTGTCGGTCTTCTCCATAAAAGGCTCAAGGCGCGCTACAGCCGCCTTCATTACCTGTGCACTTTGCAGCACAAAGGGCAACTGCATCTCCCCTTTGCCAAAGAGCTCCCCCACCACCTTCATGCCCGCAAGCAGGTGGTCGTTGATGATGGCGAGCGGCGCGTAGCGCTGCCTGGCTTCATCGAGAGACTGCGACAGATCCTGCATTTCGCCATCAATGATGTGCCTGCGCAAACGCTCTTCAAGAGGCAGGTCAGCAAGTGTCGGCTTTGCAGCCGCTCCCTCGGTCGCGTCCACGTCTTCGAACAGTTCAATGAAGCGCATGAGCGGATCGAAACCCTCGCTGCGCTTGTCGTAAAGCAGGTCGAGCGCCGCGTCCCAGCGCGCATCATCTATGCGGTTGCGGGGCAGAATCTTCGACGCGTGCACAATGGCTGCCGTCAGCCCCGCTTCGAGCATTTCGTGGAGAAACACGCTGTTGAGCACAACGCGAGCTGCAGGTTTGAGGCCAAAGCTCACGTTGGAAAGACCGACAATGATCTGGCAATCAGGCAGCGCGCGCGAAATGCGTCTCGTTCCCTCTATGGTTTCCAGGGCCAACCTGCGGTCCGCTTCGACGCCCGTTGTGACGGGCAGAACAAGCGGATCAAAGAGCAGGTCAGCAGGATCCAGGCCATGCTGATTGACCGCGAGATCGCGCATGCGCTGTGCGATCTCCAGCTTGCGGTTCGCTGTCTTAGCCATCGCTTCTTCGGGGTCTTCGTCAATTGTCCCCAGCACAATCCCGGCGCCAAAGCGTTTGGCCAGGGCGCAAAGGCGCGCGAACTTCGCTTCGCCTTCTTCAAGGTTGGCGGAGTTGATAAGCGCCTTGCCCGGCGCATGCTTGAGGCCGACTTCGATCACGTCAATCTGTGTCGAGTCGATCATCAATGGCGCCTGCACCTGCTGCGCAAAGCGCTTGACGACCTCGGTCATGTCGCGTGCGCCGTCGCGCCCGACGTAATCCACACACACGTCAAGCACATGGCTGCCATCGCGCACGAGCTCGCGCCCCATGGAGACAACGCCATCCCAGTCTTCCTCAGAAAGAAGTCGTTTGAACTTGCGTGAGCCATTGGTGTTGGTGCGCTCGCCCACAATCAAGAACGATGTGTCCTGGCGGTAGTCCACCGGCGCATAAAGTGAAGCGACGCCTGCGGGCGTTCGCGTCCTGTTGATCTTGCCTCGATCGCAATGGTCGACACGCTGGGCGAGCTGGCGGATGTGCTCGGGCGTCGTGCCACAACACCCGCCAACGATCGACACGCCAAAGTCTTTCACATAGCGCTCGACAGCCCCCGCGAACGGCGCAGGCTTCAGTGGATACACCGTTTGTCCTTCAACAAGCGCGGGCAGCCCAGCGTTGGGCACAACACTCACATGGCGATCCCAATGCTTTGCAAGCCAGCCGATATGCTCCGCCATCTCGACAGGCCCGGTGGCGCAGTTGAGCCCCAGCGATGCGATGGGGTAGCCCGCCAGCGCCGTCGCAGCAGCGGCGATCTCTGTGCCCACGAGCATGGTCCCCGTTGTCTCGATCGTCACAGACACCATAATGGGTATTTGCTGCGGGTCTTTCCCCGCTGATGCAAGCGCGTCCATACAGGCGCAGACGGCGCACTTGACCTGCATGATGTCCTGGCAGGTCTCGATGAGCAGCGCGTCGGCGCCTCCATCAATGAGGCCACGGGCCTGCTCGGTGTACGAATCGAGCATCGTGTCCCATGTTGTGTGACAAAGTGTGAGGAGTTTTGTCCCCGGACCCATCGACCCCAGAACATAGCGAGGTTTGTCGCTCGTCGAATGTTTGTCGCACACAGCCCTTGCGATCTGGGCGGCTTCGCGGTTGATCGCCCGCGTCTCGCTGACGAGGTCAAACTCCGCAAAGACGAGTTTGTTGGCGCCAAACGTGTCGGTCTCCACCGCGTCGGCTCCCGCGTCAAGGAACGACTCGTGGATTCCCTCGATCACGTCAGGCCTGGTGCGGACGAGGATTTCGGTGCAGTTCTCTTTATCCAGATAATCACGGTGCAGGTCACAGTCGCACTTGTGCAGCGACGTGCCCATGGCGCCATCAATGAGGAGCACGCGCTGTTCGAGCGCCTTCAGAATGTGCGTCTTTGGATTCGCCATTGTGATTCGATCCTTCGTGCAATCGACCAGACCGCCTCGCGTCGACAGCCCTGTCGCTACTCCATGCGCTGCGATCCATTCGCCAGTCCGACAATAGCGTATCCGATAATCCGCATCAATGGATGAAGAAAATATTGTCAAGCATACTTGACATTGTGTCAAGCGTTGATTACATTTCTGGTGCGTGGGTGGTCGTTCGACGCTCGGGGTGTCGGAAGCTCTACGCAATCTGGAGCATCAACCATGGAGCGGCAACGATTTTTCTCCTGGATCGCAGGTCTGAGCGCAGCGATTGTGGCAGCTGCATCGCTGGTCACCGTCACTGCGCAGCCCGTTGCGCCATCAGCGACATCAGTGGCGCCCGCCTCAAAGCCCAGCGAAATCACAACACGAGCGCGGGTCGAGCGATTGCTCAGCCAGATCGACGCCCGGCGGCAGGAGCTGCATATCCCCGGCATGGCGTTCGCCCTCGTGCGTGGCAACGACGTGCTGGCGCTGCGCGGCTTTGGCGTGCGCGATGTGGAACAGCAAACACCTGTGACACCCGACACGCTCTTTGCGATCGGCTCGTCCACCAAGTCCTTCACTTCGATGCTCGTCGCGATGCTTGTCGACGAAGGCAAGATGGCGTGGGATGAATCCGCCCATGTGCATCTGCCAGACTTTCACCTGCAGGACCCCGAGGCGGACGACCAGGTCGCGCTGCGCGATCTGCTCTGTCACCGCACCGGTCTGACCCGGCTAAGCCTTCTGTGGGCAAAGGGCGATATTCCTCGGGAAACTGTGCTCGCCCATGTTCGCGACGCCAAACCGTTGGCGCCTTTCCGCAAGGCATTCCTCTATAACAATGTCACATACATGGCTGCGGGCATGGCTGCCGAGGCCGCTGCGGGTGAATCGTGGGAGACGCTGATTGCTGAACGCATCTTCAAACCTCTGGGCATGCGCGCAAGCAACACGTCCACAGCCGCTGCGCTGCGCGATCCACACCATGCGCTTGGGTATCAATGGGAGGAATCCACAGCGTCATGGACGCCCATGCCTATGCGCTCGCTCGCTTCAATCGCGCCAGCGGGCGCGATCAATTCCAGCGCAAGCGAAATGTCGCACTGGCTGCGCTTTCTCGTAGCCAAGGGCGAATACAAGGGAAAACGCCTTGTTTCCAAGCAACGACTCGACGAGATGTGGACACCCCAGATCGCAATGGGGGGCGGCGTGTCTTATGGCATGGGCTGGATGCTGCAGAGCGTTGAGGGCAAGCGCGCCGTCCACCATGGCGGAAACATCGACGGTTTTTCTTCCATGGTCGGGCTGTATCCCGACGACGCCATTGGCTTCGCGCTGTTCGCAAACGTCACCGCGACGCCATTACAGCAGGAAGTCATCCAGATGGTCGCAGACACAATGCTCAGCGACGATCAGACTTTCGCAGCCAGCGGCGCACGCGCAGCAGAACACGACCAAACTGCTGACGCTGTTGCGGACAGCCGACCGGACGATGTCGAGCCCTATGTGGGCGTCTACCACCTCGATGCGCTCAAGCGCAACGTGACAGTTCTGGAGCGCGACGGCAGGCTTGCGCTCGACGTGCCCGGCCAAACCGTGTTCACACTTAAATGGCCAGACGATCAGGGACGATGGGTGTTCGAGCTCACCGATGCGATCGCCGTCACGTTCACTGCTGGCGACGACGGTGTGATGGCGTCTCTCACCGTGCACCAGAACGGCGCCAACATGCTCGCCAAGCGCGTGGACGAAAAGCCTGCCTTCACAATAGAAGACGTTGATGCGCTCCGTGACAAGGTTGGCAAATTACCCAATGCATTCCGATTGATCGGTGCGATCAACATGGTCAACCAAGGCCTCACCGGCCTAATTGATGTCGTCGCTGACGGCCAACGTATTGCGTCGAAGCTTGACATTGGCGTATTTGGCTCCGTTCGCACAGCGTATGACGGCAAGCGAGGCTGGCAAAAGACGCCCGGCGCGCCGATGCGCGAGCTTCAGGGCGCAGAGCTTGAGCAGATGCGTCTCGAAGCGCTTACTTCTGCGGGCGCACGCTGGGCGGACCTCTACACACGAGCCGAGCCGCTGCGCAGGGACACTCTTGACGGGCGCGATGTTTTCGTCGTTCGGCTATTTCCAAAGGCCGCGCCGCCAGTCACCGCGTATGTCGACGCCGAGCGCGGCTGGGTGGTCAAGCGTGAAACAAGCATTCTCCTTCCCGGCGGCGTTGACGGGTTGCCACTTACGACAACATATGGGGATTTTCGCCAGGTCGGCGCCAGCTACATCCCCTTCCACGTCGAATCTATGACAACAGCGCAAGGAACAACCATCATTGATATAGAAAAAATTGATCTGAATCCAACGATTGACCAAGGACGTTTCCTCGCGCCCACGGAGAACGAACATTGACATCCTGCTGGCGAAAAAGCCTGCCCCCGCTTGTTTCGGCCCTACTGGCGGCGCTTATGCAGATTGTCGTGGCGCTGGCGCTCAAGAGACTTGACAACGCAGGCGACACAACGCGCACACTGATCGCCCTTGCGCCGACGCCGTTCTTCGCGCTGCTGCTTTGGACGATGTATCGCAATATTCGCCAGCTTGATGAACTGCAGCGCCGCATCATGCTCGAGTCTCTCGCCATTGGCTTCGCGGGCGCCGCGCTGCTGTTCCTGATCTATGGACAGCTCATCATGGCGGACATCGGCTTGCATGCACTGGACGTTGCGTGGGTTATTGCTCTGATGATTCTTGTATGGGTGGCTGCACAAGGCGTCGCGGCGGGCAGGTATCGGTGAAGAATCGGCTTCGAGTGCTGCGGGCTGAGCGGAGCTGGTCGCAAGCTGACCTCGCCAGGCGTCTGCGCGTGTCTCGGCAGACGGTCAACGCGATCGAGCGCGAAAAGTACGACCCCAGTCTGCACCTTGCGTTCACAATCGCGCAGGTCTTCGGCGAGCCAATCGACACAATCTTCTCCCCCAGCGGGCCGCATACAGAAGACACAGGAACATGTGAAATTGAAACCAGAGAAAACCAACTATGACAGCAGGAGGCGTTCTATGCATCGATCAAGCACAAGCGGCGCCTGCGCGCCGGCCTTGCTGACTGGCGTCAGGCCCCGGGGCGCCTGCGACGCTGGGAGCGCCGCCAATTTGTGGACAGCGTTCGCTATGCTTGACACGCGTGGATTGCTGTTGGCCCGGGCCTGCTCCAGTGGTCGCCAACGCTGGCAAGTCACGCGCCTGGGGGCTTCGGAAACACCCAACCACAGGGGGACTTTATGACAGATTCAGTTGTCACCTTGGAAGGCGTCACGAAACGCTTTGGCGACAAACTCGCTGTGAACAATCTCGACCTCGTCGTGCCCACAGGATCGGTGTGCGGCTTTCTCGGGCCCAACGGCGCGGGCAAGACCACGACGATCCGCATGCTCATGGCGATCATCTATCCTGACGAAGGCTCGATCAACATCCTTGGCAAGACGACCGCGGTCGACGCGCGCGAGCGCATCGGGTATCTGCCTGAAGAGCGTGGCCTGTATCGCAAGATGAAAGTGGGCGAATTTCTCACATATATCGCCCGCATCAAGGGCAGGCCCGTCGCTGGTCTTGCGCAAAAGATCGACGACTGGCTCGAAAAGGTCGAGCTGCCAGGTGTGCGCAACAAACGCTGCGAGCAGCTTTCAAAGGGCATGCAGCAGAAGGTGCAGTTTGTTGCGACCGTCATCCACGATCCGGAGTTGGTCATTCTCGATGAGCCCTTCAGCGGGCTCGACCCTGTCAACGCCCGCTTGCTTCGCACGCTCATTGACGAGATGCACGAAGAGGGCAAGACGATCCTTTTCTCCACGCATGTGCTGGGCTCAGCTGAGCAGGTCTGCAGCCGCATCTTCATGATCAACCAAGGAAAGAAGGTGCTTGACGGACCGATCGACGGCATTCGCAAAGAATTCGATCCCAAGACCGTCGTCGTGCAGCCTGATCCCGATTCCTGGGCGCAGGCGTTGACCGCGGTGGGAGAGGTGTCGGGCGTCGCTTCGGTCGCAAGCATGAATGGCGACGGCGCGGGCGACATTGAAGCCCATCTTGACGAAGGCGCTGACCCGCGGGCCGTCATGCGTGCGGTGCTCGAGTCGGCCCCCGTGCGGGGCGTCGAGCTGCGCAAAGCGACGCTCGAAGACATCTTTGTGCAACTTGTCAAGCCTGGCGATTCAGAAGACAGCGTGCGCGCGTCGCTCAAAGCAGACCACACAGGCGCGGGAGTGTGACATCATGATGACCAAGATATTCCTGACAGCAATTCGTGAGTTCAAAGCGACCGCGATGACCAAGGCGTTCATCTTCGGCACGGTGCTCTTGCCGGCAATTATTGGCGGCGTGCTGTGGGTCGCTGGCTCCGCTGGCCTCTTTTCGCAAACTGGCAAAGCCACCGAAGGCACGCTCGCGATTGTCGATCCAACAAGCGGCGCTGTTGGTGAACGAATAAGAGCTCGGCTCAAACCTGCGCCCAAGCCGACAACCAACGCAGACACTGCGCCCCAGCATGCTGATGACGCTCCTACGTCTACAAATGCAGCCAGCAGCGCAGCCCAACACGCAATCGAGCAATCACAATCTCCGCTTCACCAACTACCGCCAAATGTTGACGTCGAGCAACTGGCGCCTGGGGATGATCTCGATCCGGTCCGCGATCGCGTGCGCGATGGCGACCTGCTTGGCCTGCTTGTGCTCGACAACTCGTCGCTTGAGCCAGGCGGCAATGTCGGCCTCTTTGTCGGGCCCAAAGCGGGCGCAAACGACATCGACATCCTGCAATCAGGCATCGGTGAAGCCATTGTCGATTACAGACTCGACAATGCAGGCGTGGACGCAAAGCAGATCCGCACACTCGTCAGTCAACCTGCAGTCAAGATAACCACGCTAACAGCGACCGGCGAGGCCTCAGGCGGCGAAAAACTGCTCGAAATCCTCCCCTACGCCATGCTCATGCTCCTGGCGCTGGCGATCTTCACAGGCTCGGGCTACCTGCTTATGAGCACAGTTGAGGAAAAATCCAGCAGAGTTATGGAAGTGCTCCTCTCCGGGCTCTCGCCAGGGCAGCTCATGACGGGCAAGATCATCGGCCAGGGCATGGTGGGGCTCGTCACGCTGGCGATTTACGCTGGCCTTGGCGTCTTCACCGCTAAACAATTCAGTGTTTTTCAGTTGATCCCGCCGAATCTCTTCGCATGGTTATTTATCTATTTTATCATGGGATATTTTATCTTCGCAGCCTTCAATGCAGCCATTGGCGCAGCGGTCAATGAAATTCGCGAAGCCCAGGCGCTGCAGGGGCCCGTGATGGGCCTGACCATCCTCATGATCTACCTGACCATCTTCAGCACCACGATTTCCCACAACCCGCACTCGACGCTGGCCCAGATTCTGTCATTCTTCCCACCCGCAACCCCCTTCGTCATGCCCGTTCGATTGGGGTTCGTCAACGACCCGATGCCCACGTGGCAGTTGTATGGCGCTCCGATCGTCGGCTTCGCTGGCATGTTCTTCTCGATGTGGGCAGCGGCCAAGATCTTCCGCGTGGGTGTCCTGATGTATGGTCAGCCGCCATCGCTGAAAGTCATGGTCAAGTGGCTGCAATACAAGTGATGTGACGCCCTGTGCACGAAACGCTGCAAGGCGATCTCGATCACGGAACTGCGAACTCCAACGCAGGTGAACACATCTGGCGTCTTCGCCTTCCCCCACTCCCTCTGGGAGAGGGCTGGGGAGAGGGATTCTTCGATTGTCCCGGTCCGGTCAATCCTGTGTAACGATTATGATGTCGAATCATGCTCGGGCCAAATGCTCCGACGCGCCCGCACCACTGCGTTGTCAAACACAAGCCCATAGAGTGACTCTTCTCCCCTCGCATTCAATCACCTCAGCCGCTGCACCGATAGGCTCGCGGGGTGGAGGCTGGTAGAGCTTCGCAACGAAAGGCGGCTGCGTTGGACTGGTGGCAAGCGATCATTCTGGGGCTTGTTGAGGGCATCACCGAATACCTGCCGGTCTCCTCGACGGGGCACCTCATACTCACAACGTCGCTCCTTGGCGTCACGACAGACGCCAACAAGGCAGCGATAGACGCGTACACGATCGTCATTCAGGGTGGCGCCATTCTCGCGGTGCTCGGGCTCTACGCAGCAAGCGTTCGTCGGATGATTCTGGGTATGTTTGGCCGCGACACTGTGGGGCTGCGTCTGGTGCGCAATCTGCTCATTGCGTTTCTCCCCGCAGCGGCGCTTGGCCCCCTGCTGGAAGACACTATTGATCACTGGCTCTTTCGACCTGCGCCTGTTCTCGCGGCGCTGCTGCTGGGAGGCGTGTGGATGATCGCGCTGGGACGAGGCTGGCGCAAGCGCGAGCAAGATGCTCAGCCCGGCGCAGCGCATGACGATGATGCTGAAAACGCGCCAACATCGTCGACTGATGCCTTGGCGAGGCTTTCGTGGCGCGTAGCGCTGGGAATCGGACTCTTCCAGGTCGTCGCCATGTGGCCCGGCACGTCGCGCTCGATGATGACGATCGCGGGCGCCATGCTTCTGGGTTTGACGCCGCGAAAGGCAGCGGAGTTTTCCTTTCTTCTCGGTCTCCCCACGCTGGGCGGCGCAACAGTCTACAAACTTCTGGGTAATCTGCGCAACGCCAGCGCAATGGGTGGACCGAACCTCTTTGATCAGCTCGGCGCAGCGAACGTTGTCCTGGGATTCATCGTCGCGACGATCGCAGCCACTGTGGCGGTGCGCTGGCTTGTCGCATTTCTGACGAAGCACGGGCTGGCTGCGTTTGGTTGGTACCGCGTGGCGCTTTCGCTCGCGCTCTTGGCGCTATGGCTGGCCAACATCGTTGCCTTTTGAGCGCAAAGCGTCTCTCACACAATGAAGTTTTGTGATGGCGGCGTAGGCGTGAGAGCGCTTTGTATAAGCATGTTCTGTGTCGTTGCAAAATGTCGTCATCAGAACATGACAAAATACACAAAAAATCCCTCTCTCCTGCCCCTCTCGCAAAGGGAGAGAGCATAACGCAATGACGCAACGCCCTCTGAGGCTGTGAGAATGCGAAATCGAAAATGCGCCAACAAGGTTGTTTGGACGGCAGCGCGAGTTGTCAACCCGGTGCAGATCCGGTCGGACCTTTGACGCCCTTGGCCACATCCTCCGGAGCGCCAACAGGCGGCGCCACGGTTTCGTTCCTGGGTGGTTGCAACCAGGGCAGAATCATTTCCGCAATCGTGGGATCACGATGAAAAACCGGATATCTATAGGGCTGTCGATTGGCGAACAGTTCGCTCGCCTGCTGTGTCCACGCAAGCCAGCCACGGATGTCCAAGCCGAAGTTTTCGCCAGTCAGTATGCGCAGCGATTGCTTGGCTGCTTTGTTGACGCGCAACTGCCGATCAGCCAGCGCTCCGATGAGTCCTTGCACAACACGAGGCTGGGCATATTGCCCCAGCGCTGTTGCAGCCGCTGCGCGGGTGTCGGCGTCGGACTCGTTGTCAGGGTCGAGCGCACGGAGCAGCGCAGGGGGCGCCAGCAGTGGATCGTACAGGCGCTGCAGCGCTCGAGCTGCCTCTCTGCGGACCGACACAACGTCATCCTTCGCCAGTCGCTCCATCAGCATTGGCACGTGCCGAACTTCGCCATGCAGCGCCAGCGCCTTCGCCGCCGCCATCCGCACTGCAGGCACTTCGTCGGTGATGCGCAGCTCGTACAGGCGCAGGTATGGCGGCTCCCCGCCAAAGGGCGCATTGGCGAGCAGCAGGACGCCCTGCTGGCGTTTGTCCGCGTCGTACGGATCAATCGCCCACTGGGCCGCAACCGCAGGAGATGGCGGCGCCGGGAACAGTGAAAGCACAGATTCGGAATTCATGGCAGCGGCGCCGCCAAGTGATGTGCCGCAACCGCCGCCAAATATCACGGTTCCTGCGATCACAACGGTGCACGCGCAGGAAAGTGCGGCAGGCGTCGGCGAGCCAGATTTGCAATCGGCGTTTGGCATCAGGCAGATCATCGGCGCACGGACCAGCCGCCCGCCGCAATATAAGGACCGAAGCCTGCGAAAATCGACTTGCGGTAGGCTACGCGCGTGCAGATTCTCAAAATGGAAGCCCCAAGACGACCTATTGGTCGAAGCGTGGTGGTCCTGTCGACACTGGGCTGCTGGTGCGCGATCATGGCCGGCTGCACGGTCGGTGGCGCCATTCCTGCTGACTTCTTCGACGCTCTAGGCGCAGAACAACCTGCGACCAAGCCTGTCGCAACCGCAGCGATAGTGCAACCAGCAGGTGCGACCCGATCGATCTTTCACATTTACGAGGATCAGAATGCGGCATCGGCCAATCAGTCCTTGCGATCAACAAGCAGACATGGAGAGCCTGGCGCGGGCCCAACACTGCGCATCACACGAACAAACCTTGATGGCGCGATCCTGCGGGATGAAACCTATGCGCAGACCGACGCTGGCCTTGCCCTTGCGCGCTCGGTCAGCGTGGACCGCAGCGTCATCACCGAATACGACCCACCAATGCTGCAGTTTCCCACGTCGCTCGCGCCTGGTGAACGTGCCGCCACGCGCATGCAGCTTGTCATTCGCTCGATCGACCATCCTGAGCGCGTGCAGCATCGAGGCGCTGCTGTCAACACGGTCGAGCTTGTGGGTTTGCAGCAGGTGCACACCGGCGTCGGCGTTTTCGAGGCGACGCACATTCGTGCGACTTTCTCAGGAACGTTTGGCATGGCGCGCGTCGCGCGCGTGACCGACATGTGGATCGCTCCGCACCGGGGCGTTGTCGCCCAGCGCGTGCATGAGCGGGTAACGGTGCTTGGAGCGCCGATTTCAGGCGTTGATCAGGCGCTGCTGCTCCTGTCTCAAGGCGATGGCGATCCGACCGCTTCCACAATGCGCGAGACATCGTCATCCGACAACTCGCAGTGAAGCGACAGGCGAACGCGCGCCATTCCCACTGGCGTCGAAGGCGGCCGAATGGCTGGCGCAACCACGCCTGCGTCGCGCAATCGACGAGAAAGGGTGACGGCGGCGTCATTCTCTCCAGCAATGAGCGGAATTATTGGCGTCGGCGCCTCGTCGTGCGCGGGAATAACCCAACCCTTGTCGCGCAGCGCCGAGCGAACCCGCATGGATACTGACGAAAGACGCACCCTGCGGTCTGGCTCGCGCTCGATTATGTCAACAGCGGCTGCGACAGCGGCTGCGATGGGTGGCGCGATCGCGGTTGTGTAGATGTGCTGGCGCGCAAAATTATTCAGTATTTCCTTGACGATCAAGGGGCCAGTGACGAATCCGCCTTGCGCGCCCAGGGCTTTGCTTGCGGTCGAAATGGCGATGTCGCACGCGCCCGGATGCGCCGCTGCGAGCCCTGCGCCACTCGGACCCAGCACACCCGTCGCATGGGCTTCATCTATGAGCAGACAGGCTCCGCCTGCCGATTCACTGGCGAGCGCGTCGCGCAGCGCAGCGAGAGCTGCGATGGGCGCAACATCGCCATCCATTGAGTACACCGACTCGACAACAATCCAGATGGTGGCGTCAGGCGCGCGCGCACGATGCTTGCGCGCCGCTGCATGCGCGCTTTCGACATCGTTGTGACGAAAGGTCCGGTGCGCAGGCGCCGACAAGCGCGAGCGCGCCCCAGCGAGCATGACGGCATCGATCAAGCTTGCATGGGAGCGGCGGTCGAGCAGAATGAGATCGCCCGCGCCTGGAAACGCTGTCAACACAGCGAGATTCGCCATATATCCAGTGGGTAGAAGTGTCGCCGTCTCGGCGCGTTTGAAGGAAGCCAGCCGCGCCTCCACAGCTTCGTGCAATGCCGTGGATCCACCTGCCAAGCGCGACGCGCCCGACCCTGTGCCGTCGCGCTCGGCAGCGTCGCGCACCGCTTGCGCCATGGCTTGATGGTGACGCAAGCGCAAGTAGTCGTTGGACGCAAGGTCGATGCAGCCGCTGCGATCGCTCGACCTGGACGAGCGACGAACGCCTTGCGCGCCGGCTGAGGCGAGCCGCTCGGTAAGCGCTGCGCGCCACCGTCGCCTGATCTCGCTCACAAGGCACAAATCTCCGGCTGCGCGTGCGACGCAGCGCCATTGACGACCGTCAGCCCCTGCGCATCATCGCGCGCCAAACGAAGGGACGTCGCTGCATTGCCGTTGCGTAATGGCGCCACTTGAACGCACCTGCGATTGCGCGGCGCAAACGCTTCGCGTATGCGCCTGCCGGGACGAAACCGCACAACGCGCCGTTTCGGAACTACCACACGCTCGCCCGTCTTCGGATTGCGCATGGTTCGCTCAGCGTGTTCGCGACATTCGATGACGAAATGGTCACGAAACTCCACCCGGCCACCATCAATGACGTGGTCGACAACACTGTCAAGCACGAGTTGCACGATGGTTCGGGCTCTCGCCTTCGTGACGTCTGACTCCTGTGAAATCCTGTCAACAATATCCTTTTTTGTCAGTGTTATAGCAGAAACAAGTTCATGGCGCATGAGGACTCCCCTTTTCGGTGCGCATTCGACCAGTGATGCGAACACGGAAGTATCCTCGCTGTGCGAAGGGCCGTCAATGGCGCAGTGTCGCGTCACATGTCCGATGGTGCGCCGCAATCGCAGGCACCCAACATGTTGTGTCCAGCCATAACAATGACAGCGCGGGTCGACACCAATGAAGCGACACACACGGGCGTCGCCTTTAGAACAAGGCTGCGACCGCGACCAGAATCACCAACCGCAACTCAATCAAGCGTCGCGGACGGTGCGCATTGAGCAATGCGACGCCAGCGCTCGACGCTGGAATCACAACAGCCCACCAGAGCGCTTGACGCATCGGCTGCGAACCCAGCAATGCTGCCCCCACAGGCACGAGTCCAGCCAGCACAGCCAGGCAAATCGAAACAACAGAGGCCTTCCGCCTGCCCCAGACGACAACGGGAGTCTGTGCGCCTTCCTTCGCGTCAAACGCAGCATCCTCGATGTCGCAGACTATCGCGTCAGCGCACGCAATCAGAGCGACAAACATGAAGCCCAACCAGAACGACCACCGAGCTGCCCAATAGACAACCGTCTGACTCGTCGTATAGAGCGTTGGCTGCAGAAGAAGGCAAGCGGCGCACACGACTGCCAGCGCTGCGCCGACAGCGACATCCTTGAGTAAGAGCGTCTCCCGAACGCGCCGCCTCCGCACCAGCCGAGGCCCAGCGTAGAGCCACGCAGCAGCAAACCCCATCGGCGCCAGCGCAATCGCCTGCCACGACACGTTCGCCAGGGCTGCAACAGCGGCCACTGTCACCGCAAGAGATATCCACGCAAGCGCTCGTGGATGTTGCGCAAGCCAGTCCCGCCTGCTGTCTCCCGAGCCGAATCGCTTCGCTGCGCGAAGCCGCCGCCATCGGTGCAGCAGGTAGACACTCCAGACGAGCAGCGCCAACGCCAGCAGCCGCTGCGCTGACGCTTCCTGTGTCCCAGCAATGTGATCAAACACCCACGCAGCCGCTGCGACGTAAGGACCAATCCACACCGCCAGCGCATCCATCACCATGAGCGTGCGTCTGAACACCGAACGGAGCGTATGCGTCTTTATGTGGAGCCCCTGCCAGCGCCGCTCCCGCAAACGCGAAACAATGGGCCTGGAAGGACTCGAACCTTCGACCTCACCCTTATCAGGGGTGCGCTCTAGCCAACTGAGCTACAAGCCCGGGCAACATACTGTGACAGCGTAGATCACTCGTCCACAAGCGTCAACGCGGCGCCGCGGGCTTTGTGCCGTTTCGGTCGAAAACTGCGAACGCGGATTCGCCCTTGAACACATGGTAGAGCAGCGCAAGCGATGGAAACAACACAACAACTCCACCAGCGAGTGCCGCCAGCACAAGCACGTGTGTGATTCTGGGCGCCGCCGATGAAGCGACGGTGATATCGGGCACGACAAGATAGGGCAGTTGGCCCATGGCGTACCCGGTCAGGATCAAGACCACCTGAACAACGGCCAGCGTCCTGGCCAGTAGGAATCGCCTTCGCCACAGGGCGACAATAGCACTGAGAGCGACGCCGCCAGTCGCGATCTGCACCGGCCAAGTCCACCAGGAACCTGAGATTTTCTGGTACAGCGTGGGCGCTCCGTGGACAGCCAGCAGCCAGGCAAGACCTGCTGTCACACCGACACCCAGAGCAGACAGAAGCGCTCGACGACGAATGGCGTCGCGCGTCTCGGGCTCGCTTGCCTCGACGCACAGGTAGACAGCTGCAAGAAAGGTGAACAGCGCCAGCGCAAACGCGCCCACCGCCCATGGGAAAGGGCGCAACCACGGGCGCAGATATCCGCTCAGGTACACGCCTTGTTCGTTGAAATGCACCTGCCCGGAAGCGACCGTTCCAACAATCACGCCCAAGAGCACCGGCGTGACCAGGCTCGCAATGGAGAACACCCTGCTCCACAAATGTTCGCTTCGCGAATTGGGGTCTCCATAGCTGCGAAACACGAACGCGCAGCCACGGAAGACAACGCCAACGAGCATCAGCAGGATCGGAATATGCAACGCTATGCCGATCGCTGCGAACGCTCGCGGGAAACAGGTAAAAAGAAGGACGATAACGAGAATCATCCAAACATGATTGGCCTCCCAGATAGGGCCAATCGCCCGTTGAATGAGCGCCCGCTGCGCCTGTTTCGTCGGTCCACCGGCAACGAGCTCCAAGACGCCTCCACCGAAATCAGCGCCACCGAGAAGCGCATAAACCGTCAGCGCCGCAAAAGCGATTGTCGCTGTGATCATCGCCGGATCAACCACCCATATTCTCCTCTACCATATGTGGCGCCGAGCGTATATGGTGCATCAGAACCATCGTCACGACCACAGCCAACAGGACGTAGATCAATGTGAACACTGCGAATGGTCCAACCAATCCTGGCATTGGCGTAACAGCGTCGCGTGTGCGCATAATGTTGTAGATGATCCAAGGCTGCCTCCCCACCTCCGTCACGACCCAGCCAAACTCGATCGCCAAGAACCCCAGCGGGGCGCAGAGAACCAACGCCCTGAGCAGCCAGGGGTTTTGGCGCACGCGCTTTTTGCGCCAACACGCCAGGGCGAACCATGCGCCGACCATGAGCATCGTCATGCCGCAGCCAACCATGAGTTGAAAGGCGATATGCGTCATGGCGACCGGTGGCCAGTCGTCCCGGGGAAAAGCCTCGAGCCCGAGCACTTCAGCCTGAAAATCGCGATACGCAACAAAGCTGAGAAGGTGAGGAATCTCAATCGCCCAGCGCGTCACACCTGCATCTTCATCGGGAACGCCGCCGATGCGAAGAGGAGCGCCGCGCACTGTCTTGAATTGCCCCTCCAGGGCTGCAAGCTTCGCGGGTTGATTGCGGGCGACAATCTTCGCAGCCCAGTCGCCCGTCAATGGCTGAATGACTGCAGCGGGAACGGCCACGACCATCGCCAGACTTAGCGCTTTGCGATGAAACGCATTGTCCGGATCGCCGAGAAGCCGAAGCGCATGCACGCCCGCCACACCGAACGCAGTCGCCATGTATGCAGCCACCAGCATGTGGACCACCTGTGGCGCCCACGCGGGATTGAACATCGCTGCAACTGGATTTATATCTGAAAATATATCTGTTTGCGGATCATAGGTGAATCCCGCGGGAGCGTTCATCCACGCATTGGCGGTAATGACGAAAAAGGCTGACGCCGCTCCCGAGACCGCCACGACCAGGCCGCAGGCCATGTGGGCTCGAGGCGACAGGCGGTCCCAACCAAACAGGTACAACCCAAGAAATATTGCTTCAGTAAAGAAAGCAAAGCCTTCCAGACTGAAGGGAAGCCCGATGATCGCGCCAGCGTGCTCCATGAATCTCGGCCAGAGCAGCCCTAACTCAAACGCAAGCACAGTGCCCGAGACGGCGCCAACAGCGAATAAGATCGCCGTCCCCTTGGCCCATCGACGGGTGATCTCCTCATAAACGCGCGAACCAGTCCGGCGCCAACGACGCTCGCTCATGACCATGAGGACTGGCATGGCGACCCCGATGGCTGCGAAGATGATGTGGAATCCAAGGCTGATCGCCATCTGCAGCCGAGCAAACAAGAGATCGTTCATACTCGCGCCTCTTTGTCTTCGGTCCGGTTCTTGATCACCCCGTCCTACATGTCAGGAGCCTGTCAGCGCATCACGCGCCCTCAGCAGGACGTTGTGTGAATCAGTCCCGTGCGCGCAGCTCCCGACGGAAGTAATCCAGCTGCATGGCCTGTTTTGCCCGCCAGAGCGTGTCTTCAGCGACTTCGTTGGCGCGAGCGGTTCCCTTTCGAATGATGTCGATGATCATGCGCTCGCCCTTTTCACCTTCGTATCTGGCTCGGCGCTTTCGCATGGGCTCAAGCAGGGCGTTGATTGCGTCGGCGACCTCCTGCTTGACATGCCCGTCGCCAATATTGTCACCTGCGCTATAGCGCTGTTCAAGCTCGCGAACGCGACCGGAATCTGCAATGAACGTGCGGACATACTGAAACAGCGCGTTGCTGGTGTCGCCTTTCTCGGTCATTGACTGCCTGCCTGTGAAGATTTGTCCGACTTTTTTCTTCACCTGTTTGGGGGAGTCCGAAAGAAAGATCGCGTTGCCAAGCGACTTGCTCATCTTCTGCTCGCCGTCGATTCCGACAAGCCTGCCGATGCGACCCACAAGCGCCTTTGGCACTGGAAACATACCACCTACCATAGGGTATTCCTCATCGGGCGTATGTGGATTCACACTGCAGTACAGTTGATCAAACCGCCTCGCAACTTCCCGGCACATCTCGATGTGCGCCACCTGGTCTTCTCCTACAGGCACAAACTCCGGTCGAAATGCGAGGATGTCCGCGCATTGACCGACTGCGTACAGCGGGAAGCCAATTGAGTACTTGTCGCCCAGGTTTTTCGTTTCAAGCTCTGTCTTGAGCGTCGGGTTGCGCATGACGCGGTTGAAGGGAAGAAGCATCGCGAAAAACCATGTCAGTTCAGCGATAGCGGGAACCTCCGTCTGCAGCACAACGCACGATCGCTACGGGTCGATTCCCGCAGCAAGCCAGTCACGGACAATCTCGATCGTGTCGCTGCGAATATCAGTCGGTCGCTCTGCCCGGGTGGTGAAGGCGTGCATGTTGGCGAGCAGGAAATAGCACTCGTATTCCTCCTGCAATCGCAGGCGATTTTCAATGCTGCCCACCCAGTGTCCCAGATGCAGCCGGCCCGTTGGCGTGTCGCCCGTGAGGACGCGCCGGTTGCGTCCGTCGCTGCTCGTGTCGCTCGGGTTGCTTGTGCTGCTCATGGGCCCATCAGCCTATCGCAAGGCTGATGACGACGTTGAGCGCATTGAATCCAGCGTGCGCGACAATGCTTGGCCAGATGACGCCCGTCCGCTCGAACAGCGCGCCAAAGACAAGCCCCAGGACAAAAAGCGCAGGCAGCGCGTCCAGGTCCGCGCCGCCGCCAGCATGCGCCAGCGAAAACACAAGCGCTGTGGACACGACCGCGACAGAGGGTGATCCGACCGCAGATCGGACGGCGCTCTGCAACATCCCCCTGTAGAGGAGTTCCTCGAACATTGGCGCCAGCGCCACAGCGCCAAGCGTTGTCAACCACCACCACAGCGACGCCATGTCATGATCATGAAGCGAGCGCAGCGTCTCGTGGGCGAGTGGATCAGGCGCCTGCCCGGTCCACAACGCCTCGATGAACTGCGACACTGTCAACAGGAGCCAGACAACGGGCAGCGCCAGCGCCAATCCAATTGCGCCAACGGCAATGTGATTCCATCGCACGGGCGCCCACACGCCCGCATCGCGCAAGGCGCTCCTCGTCGCAGGCTGCCACGCTAAAGCCGCAGCGAAGACGCCAAACACGACGAAACCGGCGCCATAGGCCCAGATTGCGGAAAGGGCGCCTGTGCGCAGATCGACTGCGCCCGGCGCAGCTGCTGCGGAGATGGCGCCCGCAGTAGCCCCAATGATCGAGCCGAAGTACAGCACAAACGCCCCGCCAAGCCAGCCCCCGGCAGGAAGCCCAGTGACAACCCGCGCATGAGCGGTTTTCGCCAGTTTGAGAAAGCCCTTTCGGGCAACGACCGTGATCGCCAGGGCGGACGCGAATAGCGCGCCCAGCAGCAATGCGACATTGCCCGCACCCATCGCGACTGCATCCGCCGCCTCGCTCGGCACAGTGTTCCCGGTTACGACCGCGTCCGTGTTCCCGTTCGCATCCGCACTTTCGGCTGTCCCACCACGCTCCTTTGTCGCAGCTGGCTTTCCATCGTTGTCAGCGGACGCTACAACAGACGATGGCTGCGCTGCCGCTGGCGCGCTTTGTATCGGCTGGGCCGCTGCGACCTGCGCGACGGCCAAGCCAAGCGTCAGCGCTGCGACGCACCGCCACCAGCACGATCGCTGCAACCGAAATCCCGTTGACGCTGCAACCGAAACGCCAATGACCCACGACACGCCATCCACCCCCCCCACACCCCCTACGCCCGATCCAGGCGCCTCGCAGCCTCCAGTGCTCCGCGAGATTGTGGAACACAAGCGCGCCGAAGTCGCCAAGCGAAAAGAAAAACTCCCCCTCGACGCGCTCAAGGAACGCATCGCGGAACTGGGTAGGCCTCGCAATCTCTTCGCAGCAGTCACCAATCGCAGACCCCACAACCAGACCGCCATCATCGCGGAGATTAAGCGGAAGAGCCCCTCCGCGGGTCTGATTCGACCTGAGTACGAGACTGACTTCGATCCTGTGGACATCGCTCGACGGTATCACCGCGCAGGCGCTTCGGCGCTATCGTGCCTGACGGACGAACGCTTCTTTGGCGGCTCGCTCGAGTTCATTCACGCCATTCGCGACGCGGTCCCCTTGCCCGTCCTACGCAAGGACTTCATCATTGATCCCTGGCAGGTGTGGGAGTCGCGCGCCTTTGGCGCTGACGCAGTGCTGCTCATCGCGGAGTGCCTCACCGAAGGCGCCATGCTCGATCTGATGATCCTGTGTCGGCAACTCGAACTCACTTGCCTCGTCGAGGTGCACAGCGTGGACGCCCTGCTTCGCGTCAGGCCGCACGTCGGATTTCCGCTGCGGTCATACATGCTGCTTGGCGTCAACAACCGCGACCTGACCACGATGCAGGTGGATGTCAAGCACACGCTTCGACTCGCGGATCTGGTCGAGGACCAATCTATTCTTGTAAGCGAATCGGGCATCAGCGACAAGAGCGATCTCGCACGCCTGCGCGCCCATGGCGTGCGCATCGCGCTCGTTGGCGAATCGCTGATGCGCGCCACCGATCCCGGCGCAGCGCTTGCCGCCCTCTTGGGAGGCGCAGGAGAGCACAGCCCATAATGGGCTGAACAGTGTCCTGCCTGCCCTTCGTTGCTGGCTTCAGCCTGCTTCGGCTCGCCTGCGAAGCTGGTCACGCTCAACATGCACAACACATCGGCACAGTTGCTCGACGACAAACCGCTCATACGAAGGATTGTGCTAAAAGGTGAATGCGAATCCCGCATTGACGCGCTGCGCGCTGTTGATGCGCGTGTGCACAAGCTGCGCCGCCACGCCAAGCGGCGCAGGCGAGATGGGCGTCAGATCGAATTCAAGCCAGTAGCGGGGCTTTCGATCTTTCATGATCGGCGCGTCGCAGTCAAAGAGCAGACCGACGCCGCCACCACCAATATTGATGAGCGCGCCGTCGAATGCGTCGCCTACTTCAGGCCGAACAATGTCAGTTGCTTCACCCGCGATCGTCTCGCCCTGCTCCTCAATCACGCCAGCGATTTGCTCTTCAATGAGGCGTTCCATGTGGACTCTGCACGCCTCCTCCGCAGGAATCGCGGTGCGCACATCCATAAGCGAGGCGCAGCGAACGATCGGCAGCAGCAATCCCACCGTTGACACACGATAGAACGAACGCCGCTGGCATCGCTCCACCTTCGTCGGCGCTGTCAGGCGAATGGCGTGAACGGCTCGCGCTGCGTTGAGCTGGAACGACAGCGGTCCGGTGTTGCGCGTATGGAACATCCACTGGTTCTGTCCGATGTTCATCACCGCGACAAGCTCGGCGCCCGCGTGTATGGGCACTTCCTTGCCCATCACCGTGGGTTGCTCCACGACAATCTCCGTGTCGGTGAGCGCCAGAACGCGCACCCGCCAAAGCAGGTTTTTTATTGGGGTTGATATGACCGAACCGTGATCCTTGCGCACGTGCCTCGCAAGCGTTATTTCAATCGACCCATTGCGCTGCTGAATCTGCTCAAGGCTCTGACGCCAACGGTCTGTTCTTGATCTACTAGCAGGCACGTCGATGCTCCATCTCCGCGCGCCGGATTGTTTCTTCGACCCGTTCGCACGTCGCATTCTCAGCATCGACGGACCCCAGCGACCGCTTCACGCGCCCCGAAGACCTCGCTGACGCCCCCGACGGTCTTTGCGGGCTGCGCCGCATGGTCAACCAGGCCTTGCCCCGTCCGAAACTTCCCTACGCAGCGATTCTCGGACGATCACCCGGTCGATGTGCAGCTGTAGAGCAAGTCCGTCTTCGTTTGTCGCGCCTCCATCGCCGAAGTCCATCCCGCACGACGCGCAAATATGCCCGTATTTCATCACTACTTTGCTCCTGTTGCAGCGAACCGGGCGCAAAGCGCGCGACATAATGCCATGACACGATCGCCCGCATGGCGGCGACCAGGCTCGCGTCGCCAATCTGCGCCGCAATCGCATCGACATGCGCCATGGGTGGTTGACTCGAGGGTTTGGCCAATCCTGCATGGCGAAGCGACTTCAGCAGCGCGCGATACACGACAGGCTGCCTGTGTGTTCGGACGCTGCGAATCCCGGCGCGCGAGACCCGATCACGACGCTGCGCCCGGGCCGCCTTGATTCGCCGCACAACGACCGGCCCGATGACGCCCAGCGCCGCCACCAGCGCAAAAGCCGCCAGCCCGCGCGCCAGCGATCGCCCGACAATGCGAAACGCCCGCGGCCCGCGGAGCATCAACCCAACACCGCTGAGCCGCGACATCCGCGATTCCAGGCGCGACAGGAAACCAGCGCCGAGCACTCGCTCCCGATCAGCGTTGTCATACGCCACAACATTTGAGATCCACCAATACTGCATAGCGTCAAGTGCGTCTCGAACGCCACCCCACAAACCACCTGGAACTTCATGGGCCGCTGCGAGTTGATCCGGGGGCGAGGGATCGAACGCAGTCCACAGACCGGCGTTTCGGTCGACAAGCGCCTCAACCCACGCATGGGCGTTGCTTTCGCGCACGAGAAAACGACCGGTGTTTTCGTTGAACTCCGACGCTGCGTACCCCGTCACAACACGCGCGGGCACGTCAACGCTTCGACACAGCGCCGCCATCGCGCTTGCGAAGTACTCACAGTGGCCTTTTTTCCTACTGAATAGGAACATATCGATGGGATCCTGCCCAGCCTTAGCGCTGGCGAGCTCCGTCGTGTAGGTGTAGTTTGTCTGGAGATACCTCTCAAATGCAGTTGCTTTCTGCTTCGCCGATGGCGGTGATTTAGCGTCAAGAGGAATGCTCGCTTGCGATAACACCTGCAGCGCAAGATCGTGCACCCGTCCTTCCTTGAACTGTGTATCCATTTCTGGCGCACGCTGCCTCGAACGCAAGGGCGCATCGGGCTGCGAAATGACCGTGTATTCCAGCAGCCCTTTCACGTTGGTCGCAAGCTCAAAATCCTCATCACCAACCGTCAGTCGCCTGATGTGGTCGCTGGCGACTTCGACGGGGCGGATCATGGCGAAGAGGTGGACGCTTGCTTTGTTGCGCAGCGTGATGCGCTGGATGTACGTCGCCGCGCCCGACGCAATGCGGGGAAGCAGTGTCGCTGGCACGCTGGGCGCCATGCGAATCAACGTTGAACGCGATCTGTTCCTTTCACCCCGCCTCCACGAGCCGTCGTCGTACACATCGAGCACGGCGCCTCGTAGCAGCACGCGGCCAAGACTGGCGCCCACGTTGCGCCCCTTTTCGTCGGTCACCTCCAGTTCAAGCACTGGCGCCGCCGACTGGCTCAAAATACCCTTTCCACCAAGATCAACCTTGTCGTTGAAACCGGTCTGCGCGCCCGCTGCGGGCGCCTCAAACGTGCCGAACAAGCCAGCGCCGATGCTGCGAGGCATCAGGACGAACACCGCAACCGCAAAAGCGATTGAGCCAAGGAACGCAGCGCCCGCCACCCGGCCCAGCGCCCTATCACCGGCGCTCGCTGGTGACAGCGACGCTTGCGCAGTCGCCGCTCCCGGGCCAAGGGTCTTATGCGATTCCAGTGCGCATTCACGCCCGCCATAGAGTTGCAGCGACATTGCGGTCCACACAGCCAGCGGCATGTAGATGGCCAGCGCCAATCCAGTCGCCAGCGCGTTGCTTGTCAGGCACGCACCAATGACGAGAAACGCGCTTGCGAGGAATAGCGCGCCCAGATCGCGTAACGCTGAGCGATCAAAGAGTTTGAGCAGCAAAATAAACACAATAAATATGGATATATTGGTGACCAATTCACCAGGCGCCGAGAACCCGCGCAGCGCCACCAGCGCGGCCGCTGCGATCGCCAGCAGATTGAGCGCCGTCTTTGGAATTGGACGTCCCTGTGGACAAAACGAAACCGGCCATGACAGCAGCCAAACAGGCATCGCCAGGACTGCGACAAGTGCGCTGTGGGCAGCAAGCGCATAGGCGGCGATGCTCAAGCCCACGAGCATGAACAGGCGCAGTTTCGCTCGACGAATTGCGCGCATCAGGCGACCGCTCCAATCGCTTGCGCCATCGTCAGAGCGTCGTCCGCGCTGATGTGCGTCGCGTCCGCAGGCCAATGCCCCACATTTGAGGCTCCTGCGTGAACAATCAAAATAAATCCAGAGCGATGGCCGACGCGCGCAGGCGCACGCGCCGCTGTTGGCGCCAGGTCAAGACGGGCAAGCGCATCAAGCGTCACGCTTTTCCAGCTTGCCTTGCCTGCGCCGCTTGCGTTTGTCGGTGGTTCGAGCGTCAATCCGACCGATGGCGCCAGAAGACCAGGTGAAAGCCCGCGCGCAATCGCGCTATCGATCAATCCTGCAGCGACAGAAACAGCGCGCTCGCAATGCTCCTCATCTTGACCAGCGAAGTCGATCGCGACCCACACCTTTGTCGGCGTCGGCGTCGAGTGCTCGCGAACGAGCAAGCGGTCCACCTTGGCGCTGCTCCGCCATGCAATCATGCGCGGGCTGTCGCCCTCACGATGCTCGCGCAAAGCGAAGAATTCCTCTCCCTGTCCGGCGCGCTGACCAGCGCCTCCATCAGCAGCAGTCGCGCCGCGCGCCGTGTCCAGCCAGTCGCTTCTAGGCGCCACCTGCCGTGGCCGAACGAGCAGCGTCTCGGGCTGCGCAAACACCACGGATTTCTTGAGCACGCCAAAGGGAAACGTGCTCACCGCTGCAATCCTGTCAAGCGAAGCGGAGCCGCGTCGATCGGGCATACAGGGCGCCTCTATGTGCAGGCTTCCTCGCGGCGGCACGAACGCTGCGAAAGCGTCGCCAAAGCGCAGACGATCGCTCCAGCGCCGCGGTCTGCCTCGCTTGCCATCGTCCAGTTCGCGAATACACACAGCGAATACGGGGATAAACCGATTGTGATTCCGAACGATGTACAGGTAGGTGACGGGCTGACCAGCGGTCACGCGAACCGGGCCATGGCGTTCCACGTCAAGCCCCATGAGCATGGCGCCCGACAGCGCGCCACTCATAAGCACGCCGCCCAGCGCCGCTCCAAAAATGAGAAAGAGCAGGCTGTTCTGGCTGTTGATCGCGCCGACGCCAAGCAACAGCGTCACAGCGATATACGCCAGTCCGGGGGGGTGCAGGTGGTGCCTCCTGCCAATACGCATCATGGGACTGTACGCATGGGAGTCTGGAAGGATGCACCAGTGCGCAGTTGGTTGGAACACAGGCGAGACGCCCATGCCACCGGGACGCGCGTGATGCGGTGATTGTGCTCTGGTGGCGCGGGCGTCTCGCCCGCGATGCAGAGAATTAAAGGAATCGGCTTGTCATTTGAACACTTTGGAGATCGGTCTGTCCCTTTGCTTTTTCGGAAGCGCAATGGGCAGGTCAGAGACCTGCCCCACCGCGAAAGTTCGCTCTTTTATCAGGGGATCAGAGAACAAGGGCTCAGAGATTTGTTCAATGGCCGAGCTATCCGTCACAGTTGATCGTTCGCACGGATGAGATGACCGCACCACCAGCACAGGCGCGCATGCCTTGCACTGTGGGCTTCGCCATATGCTTTTTTCTCCGCATGCAGCTTATTCGCGCTTGAAACGACGTAGCAGATCTTCAGGCGACTCCGGCTCTGTGTCCGGCGGCGCCTTACCCGATTGCAGCATCACCAGCACACGCTTACTCGACGAGGGCATGCGAAAGAACTGCTCCACGGGGATATAGCCGTCATGCCGAACGCGCAGGCCAATGTCATAGATGAGTACACCCGCGCCAACTTCCATGACGGGAATGGTGAAGCCGCCATCAGCGCCCGAGACACTCGTGCCGATTGTCTTGCGATTGAGTCGTTCCGGATCGGTCTGCAGCCGCAGGGCAGCGCCCGACACACCCGGTCCTTCGAGCCGGGGGTCATCGGCGTCAACAACCGCGATGTAGCTGATGTCGCCCGCAATGACTTTGCCGCGCAGCTGGTAGGGAGAGCAGCCCGCAAGAAGCGATGTCAACCCCAGCAAGCCCATCACGGCGACTCGACGACGCCAGCAGTCAGCGAGCCTGCTCCAACGCCTCTTCCCTCGAATGTCGCCGGTGCGCGTCACCCTGTTTCACCTTCATATTCATCGACAATCTGATCTGTCGCGTTCTGTGGCGGCGCCATCGCAGCGTCATTGTCAGCGTCAGCAACAATCGCTTGGGCTTCCTCTTGTGCATCGTCAAGCGAATCAGCGGACTTGGCTTCTATTTCAGATGGTGTCTCTTGAGTCGCCACGTCCTCATCTGTCACATCCGCAGTCTTCACGCTTGCGTCCGCTTCATTCTCGAACTCCGCGCCATCGACGGTGGGCAGGTCTTTCAGGCTGCTGAGGCCAAAGACCTCGAGGAACAGCCGAGTCGTGCCATAAAGCATGGGCCTGCCCAGTTCCTCAGCTCGACCGACAATCGCCGCAAGGTCCCTTTCGAGCAGCGTGCGAAGCACCTCCCCGCACGCGACACCTCGAATCGCCTCCAGTTGCGCCCGGGCGATTGGCTGGCGATAGGCGATGATCGCCAGCGTCTCGATCGCAGCCCGGCTCAGGCGCGTCGACGCGCGGCGTTGGTGAAACGCTGCGAGTTGGGGCGCCACGCTCGCTGTTGTCGCTACGCGCCAGCCTCCCGCGACCTTTTCGATGCGAAAAGCTCGATTCGTACGTGCGTATTGCTCATTAAGCGACTCAATGGCGCTGCGAACCACTGCTGCGCCCCCCGGTCCAAGCTCCAGCGCGTCGGCGATGCGCGAATCGGGCGTGGCTTTGTCCGTTGTAAGCAGGATCGCTTCAACCGCGCTCGCCAGATGCCCAAGCGCCGCATCGCCCATCGTCGCTGCGGACGCAGCCAGAACCGCGGCGTCGTCTCGTATGCTTTGGCTCATCGCGTCAATGCTAGCAAGCATGGCGACGCTGCAGCATAGGCACAGCGCAAGACATCACAGCATCGCGGGCGGGACGCCCACGCCACCAGGAAAGACATCTATTCTATCAGGTGATCGAAGCCCTATGACACAACCTGTCCGTCCACCACAATGCCCGCTTGAACGCAGCCCCATAGCAGAGCTGCTGGCCATCGCTGCGCCATCGGTCCTGGCGATGATTTCGTTTCCCCTCAAGCAGTTCGTCGACGCCCTCATGGTGTCGGCGCTTGGCGATGTCGCAATCGCTGGTCAGGGAAATGGCGCAATTGTCGGGCTCGTGTTCATGGCGGGCGTCATGGGCATGCTTTCGGTCATCAACACATTCGCATCGCAATGTCTCGGCGCCAGTCGTGAGCGAGATGCACCTGCCTACGCATGGAACGGCGTGTGGATTTCGCTTATCGCTGCGGCGCTGGTTGCGGGAGTCGCGCCATTCATCGGCCACGTTTTTATCGCAATGGAGCACACGGGCGAACTGCTGCGCACCGAAACGCAGTATGCGCGTGTGCTCCTCCTGGGAGCGTTTTTCCCCATGGCGGCTCGCGGCGTGGCGTACTTTTTTTATGGCGTGCATAAGCCTGCGATCGTCGTCGCTGCAATGATTGTCGGCTTCACCATCAATATTGGGCTGAATTACCTTCTCATTCAGGGACGGCTGGGCTTTCCCCAGCTTGGCGTTGTCGGCGCGGGGGTCGCCACGGTGACTGCGAGCGCCTGTGAGTTCTCCGTCCCATTCCTCTTTTTCCTGTCGCCTCGCATGAACGCCTGGCTGCGGACGCGCAGCGCCTGGCGCCCCTCGATGGGGCGCATGCGCGAGCTGTGGCGCGTGGGCTGGCCTGCAGGGCTCATGTTCGCAAATGAGCTACTCTGCTGGGGCATTTTCATGGCGTGGATCATTCCCAAACTGGGTGAAGCGCACAACACCGCTTCGTGGATCGCCCTTCGGTACATGCAGCTGTCCTTTATGCCGACGGTGGGCATGCAGATCGCTGTCACTGCCGTCGTGGGCAGAAGAATCGGGCAGCGCGATCCCGATGGCGCTCAGCATCGCGCAGTGCTTGGCGTCAAGATGGGCATGGTCTATATGGGCGTCTTCGCGCTGGCAATGGTGCTCTTTCGCCAGCCCATGATCATGCTCTTCGTCACAGACGCTGTTGATGCGCAGCGGCAGGCGGAGATCTTGCGCATCGGCTCGACGATCATGATCCTCGCTGCGGTGTTTCAGGTCTTTGACGCGCTGGGCATCATTCTCATAGGGGCGCTTCGAGGCGCGGGCGACACGCTGTTTCCCGGGCTGGCGATGGCTGGACTGGCTTGGCTCGTCCTGATCGGGGGCAGCGCCGTGATGGTCGCTCTGGCGCCAGGTCTTGGAAGCGCCGGCCCGTGGATGATGGCTTCGCTGTACATCATTCTGGTCGGGCTTGTCATGAGCAGGCGCTTCTCCCACGGCGCGTGGCGATCAATTCGGGTGCTCACGCCACACCCAGCCGAGCCCGACGCCCTCGAAGCAGATGAATCTGCAATGGCGACGCCAGCAGCGCCGACGACGCCATAGCGCTGCTGGCGATGGGTATGCTTGCACCAGTGTCTCGGATGCGCGCCCTTGCGACCGCGCCAACGTTTCGTCGAAGAGCGCCACGTGGACAGTGAAGAGAACTATCCCACCAGGAAGCAGATTCATTCTGCGACTGACTGCGGGGCCAGATGATTTGCTGCCTCTGGCCCGTTTCCTTGGCTATCATGGGCGGTTGCACAGCATCGCACGATCTGACCGCCGACCTGCCAACTGGCGATCTGGCCAATGCGTCAAACCAGCGTGGAGCCCGGAATGAGCGAGAATGAAAGTCCCATGGATGTGATGATCGGCGTCCCCCAGACGGATGAGGCGGACCGCGAAACCGCCCGCCGACATCTCACGACCGCCAGTGAAGCGGAGACCGCAGGCGACCACGAAGCGTGCGCCAGCGCGCTCCGGGCGGCGCTGGGCGCCGATCCGAGCAATCAGGAGGCGCTTTTCAGACTCGCCTACTTGCTCGACCTTCAAGGCGAAGAGGACGAAGCCGTCGCGCTTTACGAGCGGTGCATTCATATGACGCCGGCGCCAGTCAATGCGCTGCTCAATCTCGCGGTGCTGTATGAGGATCGCTCGGACTACGCAGCAGCGGAGCGATGCCTTCGGCAGATTCTCGACACCAACCCGACGCATGTGCGGGCGCTCCTGTTCATGAAGGATGTGCTCGCGTCGCGCGACATGGTGGTCGAGGAAGACGACACGCGCGACATTCTTCGTCGCAGCGCCATGCTCGACATTCCTGTCACAGATTTCGAGTTGTCGGTGCGGGCTCGAAACTGCCTCAAGAAGATGAACATCCGCTCGCTTGGCGATCTGCTGCGGATCACCGAATCGGAGCTCTTGTCATACAAGAATTTTGGCGAAACATCACTGCTTGAAATCAAGCAGATGCTCGCCGCCAAGGGGCTTCGCCTCGGTCAGCTCGCTGACGACCACCATCGCCACGCTCGCCATGAGGTGTACGAAAGCGCCAAGGGCTCAGCCGCTGCCGTGTTCCTCGAGAAGCCCATCAACGACCTCAACCTGACAATTCGCGCCCGCAAAGCGATTCAGGCGCTCAATATTCGCACGATCGGCGACTTGTGCTCGCGGACCGAGGCAGAGCTCATGGGTGTGAAGAACTTCGGCTCGACCTCCCTCGTCGAAATCAGGGAACGGCTCGGCGACCTCGGATTGTCACTACGGCAGCTCGAAGCCTAACCATCGCCGAGCAAGGCGAGCCTGCGAGTTACAAGAACCACGGGTGAGACGCCCGTGCCACGGGGTTCAGGCGGCCATCAATGGAACACACCCAGCGCGCTCGACGCAACGCGCCGATGACGCTTGCTTGGTGCGCGCTCATTTCAGCCTTTCTGGCGGGCGTGTTGATTGCGCCCCTCCATTCATGCAGCGCTCTCCGCATGGACGCTGACAAGCCAGCGGCGCAATGGATCGGCGCAAGGTCCGATGAAATCCGTATTCGCTTGTCCCGCCAGCAAGAGCAGATCACGCTCAGCGCGCCCGCTGGCGCACTGGCGTTCTCCGCTGGCTCAACGCTTGAGCCTGTGCACATTACAGACGCTGTGCAAATCACCATTGTCCGCGATGCTTTTCAACTGCGAAACGCTGCAAGCGCGCTGCTGGCGACATTCAGCGCGCAGCGTCCCCTTGTCGTCGAGGCGCTGGCAGGCGGCGGCGTTGTTTTCGATGATCGCACCACAGCGAGACTTCTCTTGCATGCGTCGAAAAATCGACGCAAAGCACCGATTTTTGACGTCGTTGAAGTGGCGCCCATCGACGACTACTTGTCAGCGGTGCTCACTGCAGAGCTCTACCCCAGCTGGACGCAAGCGACGTTCAACGCGCAGGCGATCGCCGCCCGCAGTTATGCGCTGCATGAACGCTGGCGCAGGCGACGACTTGGCGACCACTTCGACGTCGAAAGCGATACGCGCGACCAGGCTTATGCAGCGCACGATCCATCGACAAAGGCAAGACTCGCTGTGGAAGAAACACGCGGGAAGGTGCTTACGTTCAATGGTCGCCTGTTGCGCGCGTATTACAGCAGCACTTGCGGCGGCAGGCCTGCCTCCGCTGCCGACACGTGGCCGACTGGCCAAGGCTTTGCGTTCAACCTGGCGCCGCCTATTCAGGCGCACGAACGATCAGCGCTGTGTCAGGCTTCGCCACGGTTCCGTTGGAAGCTCACACGCGATCGAACGGCGCTTGTCCGCAGGCTCGAAGCGTTTGGAAAGCGGCGCCACCTTGCGATCGCGCGATTAACCTCCCTCGCGAGCGTGCGCGTCGAGCGAACCAACGCAGCGGGCAGGCCTGCAAGATATCGCATCACCGACGACTCTGGCGCCTGGTGGACGCTGTCAGCGGAGTCCCTGCGACTAGCGCTTAACCTCACCGGCGCCAAAGCGCCCACGCTCGACAGCGCCACCATGGTGTCAAGCGGCGATGTCAACATCCAAATACATGACAATATTGTCACTATCGAAGGAAGAGGCTTTGGCCATGGTGTTGGCATGTGCCAATTTGGCGCAGAAGCGATGGCCAAGCAGGGTCGATCGGCAAGCAAAATCCTACTGTTTTTCTATCCAGGCGCCCGGATCACAACGCTGAAAAATGCCGCAGACTCCTTGTGATCCTGCGCGATCGGCGTCTCAATGGCGTACAGACCACGCAGCGCCGACATGACCGATGAAGGCGATCACCATCGTCTGACCAGCTGCATCATCCGCAGCGCTGCGCGTCAAGAGGGCGGCCCCAAGTGTTGGCGGCGGAGGCGCGGGAGGACCGTCGCTCTTCACCACAGGCGCTGCGCCGAAGCCATCAAGGCGCCAGTGCGTTGGCGCAGGCTGCTTGCCCGAAACGTGTGCGTCCACGACTGACGGCGACTCGCCAGCGATCGCGTCAGGTTCGCGCACGCGTGGCATGAGTAAATATACCCATCCAGATGGAATTTCAAGCGAAACATATGCGCCTGCGACAGGCGTCGTGGCAGGTGTTGTTTCGTGCGACATCGATGCGAGGAAACCCGCGAAGGGCGTCTCAGGCCCAAGGTCGCCATCAACAACGGCAAAGTCCACACGCATCACCGGGCCTTTGGCTGATGGCGCCGACCACGTCCGCAAGAGCAGCTGCGGTCTGTGCTTCGCGAGATCCACAATCCGCGAATCCACAGACGCCATCACGATCGGTCCTGCGCTGTGCAGCGCCGACCGCCAGGATGGGTTTTGCCCGATCCAGACGCGCTCCACACGCTTGAGATTTGCGAGCCTCTTTCGAGTCGTCAACATCGCACCAAGAGGCGCCTGAAGAAGCGTGAAGCCGGCCCGAGCAAGTTGACGCGACGTCGCGGAATCAACAGCAGCCGGCTCAGCGACGCCCAGGAGCGCGCCAGCGACCTCCCCGATTGACCCATGCACAATCCATCGACGAAGCTCAAGGCCCACATCGCCGCCAAGCGTGAATGGCGCCGCAGGCTCCGGTTCAGCCGTCGCCTTCGCCACGGGCGCTGTGGCGTTGACTGCGCTGCGTCCACCCTCTGACGCGCATCCAGCGAACTCGACAGCGCACAGCGCGACGCCTGTGCGCACGACGAGCATGCTCGCGACACGCCGATTTATGCGCATCGCATCAGGCATCAGCAAAAGGCAGATCGTTGATGCGATCAATCATCCTGCGTAGCACGCCGAACTTGTGCTTCGTGTGATGAAAAACAAGTCTTGGCAAATCTGGATGGTCAGTTTCTTCGGGAAGCGCTCCGCACTGTTCGACGCCGCCGGTTGCGATGATCTCACGGAATTCGCGCGCAAGACGATCCACATCGCCCGCTTTGACCGGATGTTGCAGGCGCAGCACAAGCCGATCGCCCACATAGCGAGAGGAGTGGTACACCTTGTAAAAGTGTTCGACATGGCTCGCTGCGTCCGCAGCATTCTTGGCGATGTAGAAAAGGTCGAGATCCTCCGGGCTAATAAAGCCGCCACCCAGCAGCGCGCTGCGGACGTAATCCGACCACCTGCCCCAGAAATCGCCGCCCGCGCCTTCGATCAGCACGATGGGCGCCACGACCGACTTGCCAGTCTGCACAAGCGTGAGCACTTCAAACGCCTCGTCGTGTGTTCCAAACCCGCCTGGAAACACTGCTACAGCGTCCGCCTGGCTGATAAACATGAGTTTGCGGGTAAAGAAATACCTGAAATTAACGAGTTTAGCGTCCCCTTCAATGATGTCGTTGGTGGTTGTCTCGAACGGGAGGCGAATAGCGAGTCCGAACGACGCCTTGCGCCCCGGACCTTCGTGTCCCGCGCGCATGATGCCATCTCCTGCGCCTGTGATCGCCTGCCAGCCAGCCCGGGCCATCGCGTGAGAAAACTCGACCGCAGCGGTGTAGTCGGGGTGGTCAGGAGGCGTGCGCGCCGAGCCAAAGATGCTGATCTTTCGTGAGGTTGGATAGCGCGCGAACACGCGGTAGGCATGGCGCAGCTCCTTCAGGGCCGAGCGCATGAGCTTCAGATCGCCTGCGCCTCTGCCATCTGCGATGAGCTTCAGACTCGTCTCGATCATTTCGCGCACCAGATTGCCTTTGAAGGACGCAGGGTCGCCGCCCATCTTCGCAATCATGCCGTCGATCGCCTCGCGGGCTTGTGGATCGCCCAGCCACACGCCCCGCGCATCCTTTCCAGGCGCGACGCCATTGGGCTGGGCGCGCGTCGGGGTGTCGGCGTCAGCGCTGGAGAATCCTTTATCTGATTTATTCATGGTGTTCCAGATGGTTCTTCCGCACTGCTCGTTTGCGGAATCGGCGTGTCCCTTTCGTGCTCTCGACCGCGTCTGGACCGACCAAACAGGTCGTCGAGCAGTCTGCGGGTTGCAGGAAGCTGCTCCATGCCAAATTTCGGATCGCGCAGCGTGCCTTGCACAGTCGCAGTGGCGATTTCGTCGCGAACGCCTTCAAGAAGATCGCTCAGCAGGCCCAGACGATGCTTTCTTCGAGTGTTGAACCGAAGGTCAAGCGCAAGGTCGGGCCAGTGGGCCGTCCCCGATCCAACCACCAGCACAGAGTTCGACTCCGCTTCGATGCGGTCAAACTGCACCTCATCGCCAGTGATGAAAAACGCAGCCCTTGCTTCTTCAAGCGGCTCGCCATTGGGGGCGGACAAATTGCTCAGTTCGATGATGGGCATAAGCAAGGGCAGCCGAAGTATCTCGCCCCCTCGAACCTCCACCTCTCCCCTTCCAAACTTCGCATGCGGGCTCTCAAGGGATCCCGCAACAAAGACGCCCCCGCGCAATCTCCCGCGCGAGCCTGGCTTCTCCGAGAGCGCATCGGTCTGCTCGCCCCAATCGGCAAGTGCGAGCGCCATATCGACGTCCTGTAACCGCACGCTTGCTTCATACAAAAGGTCACGCGGGGCAGATTCGCCAGCAGCCTGCATCGCTGGCGTGATCGTCGCTTCAGCGCTGACCCGTCCCCTGTGCGCCGATGCGGTGGCGTCGCGCAGGCGAATCACACCCTTCCCGTCGCGCGTGAGGCTGGCGCGTCCTCCCTCCATCTGCACGCCCGCAAAGCGAAACCGCTCCAATTCAAGGTTCATGCTGAGCGTGACGTTGCTGGCTTCTGCTCTCGCGCCTGCTTTGGAAGTTGGCGCCCGCCGATTCAGTATCGCAACGCCCCGGGCGTTTTCGATTGGCGCGCCGATCACAGCGGAGGCGCCGTCGAATGAAAGCGTGGCTGCGAACGCTGTGCTCGAAGGGTCTGCGACGGGGATGGAGAGCGTCGCGTTGTCCACCTTGAATGATCCGGTTATTTGCAGCGCCATGTCCCGCAGCGCCCCAGCGACGGGCGCCGGTAGCAGCGCGAGCAGATCGTCGTCAAGGCGAGAGCCTTCAAGATCGAGCTCGCCTTCAAGCGCCGTCCCCTGCGCACCGTCACGTGTAAGCGTCCCGCTAAAGGCCAGGCGCCAGTTGTCCGTCACAAGCTGGCCCTGCTCAATCCTGCTGGCGCCGTCCGCGAGCACAAACCGTCCTTCAACATCGGTGAAAGAAACCTGCTGGCCATTGCGGTGGATAGTGAGCGATGTGGGCGCGATCCATCCCCTGGCGCCACTGGCGCCAAGGAGTAGATCCGCGTCGAACAGTCCCGACGGCTTGAAGACGTCAAGCACGCCCGTCGCAGCGCCGCTGCCGATGCGCCCAAGGACGCTGCGAACAAGGGAGGACGCCAGTTCGCTTTGTTTAGCCTGCACATGCAGGTCGCTTGCAGCGCTTGTGAAATCGCCTTTCGTCAGCGCGTCAGCGGTCGCGACGCCGTCAAGCGTGACAGCGCCGAAGGCCTGACCGTCAAACGCGACATCTCCGTTCAGGCCGTAAAAATGGACACCATCGCTGGCCAGGCGCAGCGAGCCTGCAAGCGTTTTCGCTGTGATTGGCCCTCCAAACATGTCCAGCGATGCGTCGCGCAATGAAGTGAGGCTCACGACGCTTGCAAGTTTCGCGTCGCCCGCCTGATCGAGTTTGACCGTCAAGTCCGCAGCGCCGCGCAGTTTATGATCGCGCTGCGCCGCGAGGGTGCGAACCGCTGCTTTGGACGACGCCAGCGCCGCCCAGCCGGCAAATGGCGCAGTGAGCGGCGCCCCCGTCACGGTCACGATTGCCTGAAGCGACCGCTTGCGGTCGCCCTTGCCAGGAAACACAGCGGATGCGTCCACGCGCATCGGGGCGCCAGCGATCGCTCCCTGCACGCCTTGCATCGTCAAGCCCTTGCGCGTGACGCGCAATCGCCCGCGCAGCTCTGTCACCGGCGCAGCGTCAAACGCGCTATCGCCGTCGCCTGTTGCGCCATGCGGTGATGATTGCAGGCCGTCGAAGGCAACATCAGCGGCGTACCCAATTCTGCCGTCCGTGTCTGGCTCAACATGCAGGTTCACGTCTATTGCCCCCGCCAGACCAAGTACGCGCACAATGCGCTCCGCGGACCACGCAGCGCCGCTGGTCGCGTCAGTTGGCAGATCATCCAGATCAGCATGCGCCGACACGCCCCTGGGTGGAAGCGCCCTGAGGAGCGGCTCGTCAATCGGCGCGCCGCGCAGTGCAATGTCAATCGTGGGCTTGAAGATGGCGCCAGTCTCATCGCGCGTGATTACATGCGCACGCAATGTTCCAACACCGCCGCCAACCCCATCCAAGTGGTCGCTTGCCAGCGTGACTTCTGCTCCATCAATGTTGAGCGATAGATCGTGCGCGACAAATGGGTATGGAAATGTCTTCGATAAGAGTCCAACACGGGGAAAAAACGCTTCCACGCGCGTGTGGTAGCGTTCGCCAAGGCTAGGCTTGCGCGTCACATGCACACGCAGCGTGCCTTCCCCGCCAAGCTTGAAACCGGCGCCGGGAGGGAAGACATGGTCACGCTCAAGATCACGATACGAGGCTTCGTCAAGCAGGCCCCTGACCGCTCTGCGCATCTTGGGATGCAGCGCAGACACGAGCGCGTCGTCGATTGGCGTGTTGTCAGCTGTCACGAGCACGTCCACACCGGCCCATCGACCGAGCGGCGAAATCACGCCATTCACGTGCACATCAGCGCCAGTCGGACCGACGCCTTGAAGATCACGCAGCTCGATTTTCTCTTTATCTATAATAATTATACCTGTTAGATCGCGCACGGGATACGGAAACGACGAGCGCATCGCCCATCCGTCGTGAAGCTGCAGTCTTCCTTCCACCACGATCGGCGCAGCGACGCCTTCATCCGTCGGCTCGCTTCGCGACAACGTCACAACGCCAGTGAGATTGCCCCTGGGATTAGAGAAGTTTTCAAACGTCTTGCGCACATGTCTTGGCGCAAAGGGCAACAGTCCCTGCGTCGCGCCCATCGCATAGTCATCAATCGTGATGGCGCACGTCAAAGGCGCCGACAGCGCCAGTCCCTGCGTGTTCAGCACGACTCGGCCGGGAAGGTCCTCAACCGCGCCAGCGAGATCGACGTGCAGCCCGGCGCTGTCGATGCGAATGTCGCCCGTGACATGACGCGTGCGAAGCGTGCGTAGCGCCGAGAGATCCGACGTGACAAAATCATCTGTGTCCAGCGGTACAGGCAGTTCAACGTTGACGTCCTGCACGTGCAGGTCTGCAACGAGGCCATGGGCGTTCGTAAACGAAAAGCGCCCTTCCTTGACGCGTCCGTCAATCATGAGTTCACGCAGCAGATCTCGAGCGCCGCTTGGCGCAGCGTCAGCGCCCCAGCGCGACAGGTCAAGATCGCGAAGCGTCAACTCCCCTTCTAATGCCGCCAGATTAATCTCCCCCGCTACGCTGAGAAGTTTGTCTGCGGCAGACGCCCTCCCTTCCACCGCACGCTCCTCACCCTCTTTCCGCTCGTGCAGCGCCACCGCAAACACGTTGGCGCGAGACGTCGGCTGCATCGAGCCATCCACCAAAAGCGATGTAAGGCGCGTGAAGCGCCCCGCGCTGTCATTCTCGCCAAATTCGATCGTCGCGTCCGTCACATCGATGCGAGGCGCCGACAGCGCCAATCCGCTTGCCCCGCCCTTCTTTGCTGGCTTTGCGCCCGGAGCGCCCACGCCTGCAAAATTGACGCGCTTGTCAGATCCTATACTGATACGGAAAATTGGTGATTTAACGACAAGCGATCTTGCAGCGAGCTGCCTGCCGCTGAAGAGAGCGAGCCAGGAGATATCCACGACCGCGCCAGGCGCCTGGAAGAACACAGCAGCGTCGCCCGGCTCACCTCTTGCGCGCAGCGTCAACCCGCCAATGACAAGATCGCCTGACAGGTCAAAGGATGCCCTCCTGCAGACAACCTCACAGCCCAGCAGCGATGCGAGCTTGGGTTCGATCAGCCTGCGAAGGACAAACGACCGCGTGCCAAGGAACAGCGTGAGCGCGACAAGAGCGAGTGCGATCAGCGCGCCTCGGCGAAGTCGCTGCATGATCGTTCTGCGAGGTCGCGTCGCACGGGTCTTGTTTGTCGCAGGGCTCTTCATGTCGCCGGGTCTGCTCATGCCATGCTTGCGTCGCACCCGCCTCGCCCCGGAGCGTCGTTGGCGAGATACTACCCATCCACACAGAGGCCAGCGATTGTCGCCCGGGCCAGCCCAGCGTCAATCAGCCTCAACCCTCGCAGAGCCATGCGTTGCTCGGATGCGAATGTTGATCCCCTCCACCAGCACGGAAAACATCAGCGCAAAGTACACATAGCCACGGGGAATGTGCTGACCCAGGCCGTCGGCGACCAGCAGCACGCCAATGAGCAGCATGAACGCCAGCCCAAGCACCTTTGTCGTCGGGTGGCGCTCGATAAACGCTGCAACGAACTCCGCGCACACCATCATCACCAACACCGCAACAACAATGGCGGCGATCATGATGGGAAGCTGCTTCGCCATGCCCACCGCTGTCAACACCGAATCTAACGAGAACACGATGTCAAACAGTGCGATCTGCATGACCACCATGCCCAGGGACGCAAACCGGGCGCGGGCGCGCCCTTCGCCAGCCCCCTCGATTTTGTCGTGGAGTTCTCGTGTCGCCTTGGCGATGAGAAAGACGCCGCCCACAAGCATAATGAGATCTTTGCCCGAAAATGCATGGCCAAAGACCGTCAGGAACGCCGCGGTGAGCCCCATGATCCACGTCACGCCCAGCAGCAGCGCAATGCGCATTACCATTGCAGCGAGCAGTCCAGCCCGACGGGCGAGTTTCTGCTTGCGCTCTTCAATCTTCTGCGTAATCAGCGCGATGACAATGATGTTGTCAACGCCCAGCACAATCTCCAGCGCGGTCAATGTGACAAATGCAGCAAGTGCGTCAATCGTGAGCAGCGCAGCCATGCGGCCCCCATTGCCCACCTGCGTATGACAGGCGAAGAGCGCCTCACACAATACTGGAAGCCGATCCCGGCGGGGCAGGTCTCTGTCCTGCAAGGTTTACTTGGCGCAAATAAACCATAATTACTTGTTTTTACACGGGCGAGACGACCGGGCCACCGTCAAACTTGCTGCGCATTCTGTTGGGGGCTCTTAGGAACCAGCGGCGCTGGCGTTCCCAGTAGCTTCATCATCCACGCGGGCGTTGGCCTTGAGCCACGCCAGAAGATCCTCTGCCCCCAAGGGCCCAGCGAACTGCGCCACGATCTCGCCATCGACGAGCACCATCGTTGCGGGAACAGGGCCATTTGCTCGACCAACGCGCTTGGCGTCAGCGCCATCCCATTCGATGCGCATAAAGAACGGCACCGTGTTTTTCTTGAGCCACGCCTGCACGCGACTGTTGGCAAGACCGCTTCGCTTGTAGATCTGGCAGGCTGCGCAGAAATCAGACGTCGCCACTGCGACGACGGGTTTGTGCTCGCTCTGCGCAGTCGCAATTGCAGCGTCAAGCGTGTCTGGCCCTTGCGCAAAGACATCAGGCGTAGGCGCAAGCCAGATCCGGGCACCAACAGCAAGCGCAGCTACAATAACGACGGGTTTGACATACCTGCGCCACCTCGGTGTGTCTTTGCGCTCGACATCAATGTCCGCTGTCAGCATGTCGCTGTCGTTTCCGCTCGATTGTGTCGCTGAATGGTCTGTCATCGTTGCATCCTCTCAGATCATCGCGCTTCGCTTACACATTGTATCGGCATAACCGCTGTGCTCTTGCGTTTCTTCCCGCTCGCGCTCCAAAGGCTCATAATTCGGGCGCGAAGCCCCGTCGCATGGTGTTCTCGCACGAGACTCTCGGCTCGACGAAATGCTCCAAGTAATCGCGCCCCCCTGCTTTCGTTCCAACACCCGACAGCCCGAATCCGCCAAAGGGTTGCCGACCAACCAGGGCGCCGGTAATGCTGCGGTTGATGTAGAGGTTGCCCACACGAAACTCTCGCTTGGCGCGTTCAAGATGGGTTGGCTTGCGCGAGAAGACGCCTCCCGTGAGTTTGTACGGCGACGCATTGGCAAGCGCCAGCGCTTCGTCAAAGTCGCGCACGCGAAGAACCGCGAGCACCGGTCCAAAGATTTCTTCGCGCGCGATCGCGTGTTCAGGCTTGACATCGATAAATATATGCGGCGGTATATAGGGTTTACTGACGCGCGACACGAGTCCGCTCGGCGTCTCCATCGCCAGCGCCAGTGTGGCGCCATCTTGTTTTCCTAGAGCGATGTAGCGCAAACACTTTTCGCGCGCTTCGTCGTCTATGACCGGACCCACATCCGTCGAGGGCTCAATCGGATCACCAATGCGCAGCGCGCGCGTTGATTCCACCAGCCGGTCGACGAACGTGTCGTAGGCGCTGTCCACAACGATCACGCGCGAGCATGCGCTGCACTTTTGCCCCTGAAAACTGAATGCTGAGTCGCGCACTCCAACAACCGCTTCATCCAGATCAGCTGACGCGTCGACAATAATCGCATTTTTTCCGCCCATTTCACAGACGACTTTCTTGACATGCATTTGCTCATCTGGCGTCACGCCCGCCGCTTGAAGAATGTCAAGCCCAACCGCTTTCGATCCCGTAAACGCAATGAGCGCCACGCGCGGATCGCGCACCAGCGCTGCGCCCGTCGTCTCACCAGGCCCAGGAAGCAGGCGCAGCGCATCCGCGGGCAATCCCGAGGCAAAAAGCATTTCGACAAACAGTTTCGCCACGCCAGGCGTCTGCTCTGCAGGCTTGAGCGCAACGGTGTTTCCCGTCACAAGGGCAGCGACTGTCATTCCTGTACAGATCGCAAGGGGAAAATTCCATGGACTGATGACAACCGCCACGCCTCTGGGCTGACACCACTGTTCGTTCAACTCGCCTGTGAAGCAACCGAGCCGATGGCGCGCAAACATTGGGGGCGCGCAGCGCGCGTAAAACTCGCAGAAATCAATCGCTTCGCACACGTCCGCATCAGCCTCGCGCCATGTCTTTCCCGATTCACGGATCATCACGCCCGCAATCTCATCGCGCCGCTTGCGCATGGCTGCTGCAGTTCGGACAAGCACACCCGCTCGTTCAAGCGCTGGCGTGTCGCGCCACGTTGGAAAAAAGTCGTAGAGCGCGCTGACCGCGCGCGTCGCGTCCTCGGACGTCGAATCGTTTGCGACGACCGGCACGATCGCTGCACTGATGGCGCTCGCGAATGCGTCGCGCTGGACAGCGTCCGCGAAGTCGCGCGCAGGCTCATTCATGAATGGCTCGCCAACCTCTGTCCCTCCTTTGCCTCCCACGCCTTCGACCGCGGGCGACAGCGCATGACGCGATGGCGCGCTGCGCGCCCGAGGATCCGTGGGGACGCCCTCGGTGTGAGGGGAACCCAAGAGCGTCTCTTCCGAAGCGTCGTCGACAAACCCCGCGCGAAGCCAGGATTCATTACTGGTGTTTTCGAGCAGCCGCCGAACGAGATACGCCATACCCGGGATCATCTCCCCCACGGGAACATATTCCCGCACGCGCAGCCCCATCCTGGAAACAGCGGCTTTCATTTCATCGGCCATTCCATGGAGCATTTGCAATTCGAGCGCTGCACGTGGCAGATCGTTGCGCTCCAGCGTTTCAAGCCCCGCAGCGATGGACCGCGCGTTGTGCGAGCCCAGCGCAAGCGACACACCGCCTTCATCCTGCGCCCGCGGCGCAGCGCCAAGAAGCGTCTCGACCATGCGCTCGAAACAGGCGTCCGTCTCGTGTTTTTCACCCCACACCGGGCATGGCCAATTACGCATCTCTGCGACAATTGTCTCGTAGTCCCAGTAGGCGCCCTTCACAAGCCGAACCGTGACGCGCCGCCCTTCGCGCTGCGCCCAATTTGCGACCCGGCGAGCGTCGTCGTCGCCGCTGCGCAGGTACGCCTGCAGCGCCAGCCCCGCGTCAAACTCCACCTTTGCGCAGCATCGCTCGAACAGGTCGATCGTGAAATCCTTGAGGTCGTGTGACTCCATATCGAAGTTGATGAAGACGTTGTGCGACGCTGCCTCTTCCAGAATCGGGATCAGCCGAGACATGATGTCGCCCATCGCATAGTCGGGATCGATCGGATCGCAGCGCGAACTCAGCGAGGAAATCTTGATCGACACGTTCACACGAGGCACGACGCCAAGATGGTCGCGCTCGAGCCGATCGTTGGCGGGCCACGCCTTGACCGCATCGGGAAGCGTGCGGATGAGGTCGAGGTATTTTTCAGCGTACGCGTCGGCTTCCGCGTCGCTCACGCAGGCTTCACCGAGCAAATCCACGCTGAATGCAATGCCTTTGCTCCAGAGCTTGTGCAGCCCGGGTAGCGCGTCCGCAGCGTCGACGCCCGCGATGAACTTGCTCGCCATCGACTTGATCTGCGACGAGACAGTTGCGCTGAGCAGTCCCTTGGCGACACCCCCTGCTTTCATTCCCAAGTCGAGTCCCGGGGGCAATGTCACGCCTGGCTGTGTGAGGTAATCAACAAGATGGTCGTGCACAGCTTCCGATGTGCGCAGCGTTGGAAACGCATCAACAAACCGAAACAGCTGCACCTTGAAGGCTTCATCGCGCATCGCCCACGCCATGAGTTTGTCCGACCAAAACTTGCGCGACAGCACGCCCGCGCCGCTGCCGCGCGACAGTTGCAATACTTCCGCGCCCAGCGCATGCACGCGCCTCTCGTCGCGCGCGGACACAACGTCGCCCCCGCTTGACACAGCCCCAGCTGCTTCCACACGCACCGCTGCATTGGTGGCTTCCGACTTCCGCCGAGCAAATATGGCCATTGCCGCTCCCTGAATCATGCGCGAACGACGCCGCGCGGACGAAGATCGTAGCCAGCGTCGCGCCTTCGAAGCGTCTCCCTTGCCCTGCGGTGCTACGATGCCCGACGATGCCTGCACACATGGGCAAAGCGCTGGTGGCGATGTCGGGCGGGGTGGACTCCTCGGTCGCAGCAGCGCTTCTGCTGCGCCGAGGCTACGACGTGATCGGTTGCTTCATGCGGCTGGGATCGCCTGGCGACCCGCTGGTGGAGAGCGCCGACATGCCATCCGACGCAAATGGGTCATGTGCGACGAATGGCGCCCGGATAGGCCATCAGGGATGTTGCTCCATCACCGACGCGGCGGACGCCAGGCTTGTCGCTGCTGAGCTGGGCGTGCCGTTCTACGTATGCAACTTCAAACACGACTTTGGCCGAATCATGGACTATTTCGTAGCGGAGTACGCAGCGGGAAGAACGCCCAACCCCTGCGTGCGCTGCAACGACTGGCTGAAGTTTGGCAAACTGCACAACTTTGCGCTGGAGCTTGGCGCCGACTTCATCGCCAGCGGCCATTACGCGCGCGTCGACCATCGCGCCGATGGTCCGCAACTCCTGCGGGGGATCGACGCTGCTAAGGACCAGTCGTACGTGCTTTTTGGAGCGCCGCGCGACCGCCTGTCGCGCATGCTGCTACCCATTGGCGAGTTCGAGAAGACGCGCGTGCGCGAAATGGCGATGCAGTTCGGGCTGCCCGTGTTCGACAAACCCGATTCGCAGGAAATCTGCTTCGTGCCCGATCGCGACTACGCAGCGTTCGTCGAGCAGCGCGCGCCAGGCTTGCGACAATCTGGAACTATCGTCGACATACAGGGCGATGTGGTTGGCAATCACGCTGGACACCACCGATTCACGATCGGTCAGCGTCGAGGCATCGGCGTTGCGCTGGGCCGACCTCTCTATGTTGTTGGCAAGAATCCAACGACCAACACCGTGACAATCGGAAGCGAAAATGACTTGTTCTGTGCAGGATTTGAAGCTTGTGATGTGAACTGGCTCGCCCTCGAGCCAACAGCCCCGTTTCGCGCGCTGGTGCAGTTTCGCGCCCACGGAGCGCCCGGGCTCGCCACCGTGCGTTGTGATCTGGCTACGGGCGCGCTCTCAGCGACCTTCGACGAGCGCCAGCGCGCTGTCGCGCCGGGACAGGCTGCGGTGTGCTACAGCGCAGACGAACCTGACCGTGTGCTTGGTGGCGGCTGGATTACCACAACGCAGACGACGTAATCGTCGCCACAGTCAGATGCGCAGACCGGCGCCGAGGCGACGAGCGGTCAAGCCGCTTCTTTCGCTGCGTCATCGACCACCGGCAAATACATCGCGCACGTGCGCAACAGGTTTGCTTTTGTTATTGGTTTTGTGATGTAATCGTCACAGCCAGCAGCGATGCAGCGCTCCCGATCGCCCGCCATGGCGTGGGCGGTCAACGCGACGATGGGCAGTCGAAACCCCTTCACGCGCAGTTTGGACGTGGCTGCGTACCCATCAAGTTCGGGCATTTGCATATCCATAAATATCATGTCGTACAGTTCATTGTTCTGCTGGGCGGCAATCACCATCTCCACGGCTGCTCTGCCGTTCGCCGCAATCTCCACGTCGGCGCCGGCCTTGCGCAGCACAAAGCTGATGAGGCGCTGATTGTCGGGACCATCTTCCGCGAGCAGAATCTTTCCTTGAATGTGTGTAGGAATCGGCGCCTCCTTGTTTCTTTCAGCGCGTTCAGCCACATCGCTCACCGTCGCGAGACACGCCTCGTACAACATGCGGATCCCCCGTAGCGGTCCCGTATCAACCGTGAGCTTGAACGTGCTTCCTTCACTCAACTCGCTGGCGACGGTGAGATCGCCTCCAAGCGCGGTCGCGAGCCGTTTTGAAATCGCCAATCCAAGACCTGTGCCGCCAAAGCGCCTCGTTGTCGAGGAGTCGCCCTGTTGAAAAGGCGCCCAGATTCGTTCGAGTTGTCGCGCATCCATGCCAATGCCTGTGTCAATGACTTCAAATGACAACTGCGGACTATCGCAAGCCGCCGTGGTCGCCATTTTCACAATGACGCGCACACCACCTTCGTCGGTGAATTTGACCGCATTTCCAACGAGATTAAGTAGGATTTGGCGCAGGCGCGTCGGGTCTGTTTCGATGGTCTCAGGCGTCGGAGGCATGATTTCCGCTGAGAGCGCAATGCCTTTCTCCTGCGTTCGAACTTGCAGGAGCGACATGACCTCCGCAATAATCTGCGTCGGCGAGCAACGCACGAGTTCGATGTCCATGCCGCCCGACTCGATCTTTGACAGATCTAATATATCATTAATGATGACCAGCAAATGGGCGCCGTTGCGTCGAATAATCTCCGTGTGATTCACACGATCGCTTTGCGACGCGTCGGGATCGAGCAAGAGATCCGCGTAGCCCATGATCGCGGTCATTGGCGTGCGTATTTCGTGGCTCATGTTCGCCAGGAACTCGCTCTTCGATCGGCTCGCAGCTTCAGCGGCGCCCTTGGCGCGCAACAGTTCCTGTCGCGCATGACGTTCATCCGATGCGTCACGAATGATCGCGAGCAGAAGTTCGTCACCGTTTTCGTTTCGCATCATCGACGCAGCGATGTCCGCGCATACGAAAGCGCCATCCGAGCGCCTGCACGTGAATTCACTGGAGTGTGCGCCGCCCCTCATTTGCACATCTCGAATAAAGGCGCGGACGCGCTTCATTTCGTTCGGGTGGATCGCTGTCAAGGAAAGGCCGTAGAGCTCGTCCTTGGTGTAAGCGAGCATCGTGCAGGCTGACGGATTGGCCTCAACGATAGTTTCTTCTTTGGCGTCAATGAGAATTATGGCGTCGTGCGATCGGCTGAATACACCCCGAAAGCGCTCTTCGCTTTGGCGCAACGACTGTAGCGCCTGCATGCGCTCGCTGATGTTTCGCACCGAGGCGAGGATGAGATCGCCCGTGGCGTCGACATAATGCGCCAAGCGGACTTCGACAGGAAATTCTCCGCCATCCTTCTTCCTGTGCATGCCCTCAAGGGTCACATATTCACCCTTGCGCAGCCTGTTCAGCAACGTCGCTGGCATTTGCATCGGAGCCCTTGTCTGAAACGGGGGAGAAACCTCCAGATCCCAAATGGACATCTGCAGGAGCGCTGCGCGCGTATATCCGAGACATTGACATGCCGTGTGGTTGACATCGACAATATCACCACTGGGCCTGTGGATGAACATGGCGTCCGCAGAGCTTTCAAAGAGCTGGTGAAAACGCGCCTCACTCTCCTTGATTGCGTCATTGGCGCGTGCGCGCTCGATTGCAAGCGCAGCGATTTTCGCACAGAGCTCAAGGGCCTTTTCTTCCTGACGGGTCGGCTCTCGAGGCGAGGGGCACGTGAGCGCCAGTATTCCCAGCGGCTTGTCGTCTGGACCAATGATCGGTTCCGACCAGCACGCACGCACTCCATGCGCAATCGCAACGCTTGCGTACTCGGTCCACAGTGGATCTGTGCTGATGTCGCTTGCGATATACCGCTTGCCCGTACAGGCAGCGGCGCCACACGATGTCATGCGCGCATCAAGGGACACACTTGGAAGGGCCTCAAGATACGCAGCGGGGAGCGACACCGACGCAGCGTGTCGGATCTCTCCAGCAGCGTAATCTATAAGCAACACTCTGCCATGCACACCAGAAATATGTGATTCGATGGCGCAAAGAAGTTCGCACAATGTGTCGTGCAAGGCCGCGCCCTGGGCGAGCGCGCGAAAAAGTGATGCACGAACCTCCTTCTCGGTGTCCGCGATCATGGATT
>Ga0114931_10000411_pt1 | contig 50896 bp, 43 predicted proteins | sample 2SBtaG_FD_89579 | JGI IMG/M metagenome (GOLD analysis project Ga0114931, IMG submission 89579) | Deep subsurface microbial communities from Kolumbo volcano to uncover new lineages of life (NeLLi) - 2SBTROV14_V59a metaG | ecosystem: Environmental > Aquatic > Marine > Volcanic | place: Kolumbo... | reverse complement strand
GTCCCGGGCCTCCCGCGCCTGCACCACGGCCAGGATATCCTCAGCGGCCACCCCGCGACCCGACGAGACCCCGGCCGCCCCTTCCCCCTGCCCGGCGTACCACCCGGTAATGCGCCGCGTTTCGTCGGTGCTGATATAGGCCCCCTGCACCCGCACCGGCTCGCTCCGACCAGGGGGCAGAAAGAGCATGTCCCCATTCCCCAACAGCGCCTCCGCTCCGTTCTGATCGAGGATGGTCCGGCTGTCGACCTTGGACGCAACCCGAAAGGCGATCCGGCTCGGGAAGTTGGCCTTGATAAGCCCCGTGATCACATTGACGCTCGGACGCTGGGTGGCCAGCACCAGATGGATCCCGGTGGCTCGGGCCTTCTGGGCAAGGATGGCCAGGGGTTTCTCGACCTCCCCCTGGACCGTCATCATGAGATCCGCGAGTTCGTCCACGATCACAACGACGTAGGGTTTGGTACTCCCGGCGTAGGGGCGGACGCGGGGTTGGCCGGGCGGCGGCGGTGGCTCCTCCCCATCGATCTCCTCGGCCGGCACCAGTTCCATCACCGACCGCTTCTCCTTCACCTTCCGATTGAACTCGTGGAGGTTCCGTACGCCATTCACGTTGAACAGCGTGTAGCGCGTCTCCATTTCGTACATCGCCCACTTGAGGGCCTTGGCCGCGTGACGATTGTTGGTCACCACCGGATGGATCAGATGAGGCAGAGCGTTGTACGCAGTCAGTTCGACCATTTTGGGATCGATCATCAGCAGTTTCAGCTCCCGCTCCGTGTACCGGAAGATGAGGCTGGTGATGATCGTGTTGATGCAGACCGACTTGCCCGATCCGGTCGCGCCGGCAATCAACAGGTGCGGCATGGCGGTCAGATCGGCAAGGACCGGTTCGCCCTCGAGATTCCGGCCCAGCGCGATGGGCAACCCGCCGCGGGCAGGATCCCACTGGGGCCGGGACAACAGTTCCCGAAGCCGTACGACCCGGGCCGTGGGATTGGGAACCTCCACCCCCACGAATGAGCGCCCCGGAATCGGCGCGATCCGAATGGACCGCGCTGCCATCTTCAGCGCGAGATCGTCGGCGAGGGCCGCGATCCGACCGACTTTGACGCCGTCCGCGGGCGCGACCTCAAACCGGGTCACCACCGGACCGGTGGAACGATGATCACCCAGCGTCACATCCACCTTGAACGTTTTCAGGGTTTCCAGGAGCACGTGCCCGAGGCGGTCCAGTTCCGCTTCGTCTTCCATTTCCCGTTGCCGGGCCGGGCGGTCCAGCCGGTCGATCGGAAACGGACGGACGGTCTCCCCGGTGATGAACGCCTGCTCCTCGGTCTCGAACCCGGTCGGAGAGGCGGTTGAGCCCGACCGACGGCTTTGCTTTCGGCGGGCCGGCGGAACCGGAGCCTCCCGTTCTTCCGGCTCCTCGATCGTCTCGAAATCCAGCGCCCCCCCGCCCAGCAACCGCCCCCGAGCCCGCCCCGAACGCCCGCCTCCGATCAACCGGATCCGGCGCAGCCGGTCCAGAAGTCCCAGTCGGCGGAAGGGGTGCCAACCCACCGTGGCGATCGTCAGGGCCGACAGTCCCAGGATGCCGACGATCACCGCACCCGCCGTCCCAACTACCCCGGTCACCCGGACAATCACGAACGCCGGCAGGATGCCGACCGCCTGGTGGCGGAACGTCCAGGCGGCGTAGTCGGCGGGGACGCTGCTGATGGTCCGCACTCCCACCGCCAGCCCCACCCAATACGGAATGACGAAGACCAGCCCGGCCCCGAGCCACCCGATCCTCGCCCATTCGAACGCCCCCGACGGCCGGAACCCGGCCACCCCGAACCCCACCAGCCAGACCGGCCCGACGATGGCGCCGATGCCCAGCGTTTTCCAGAGAAAAGCCCCCACCACCCGCCCGGCCGGTCCGGTGAGGGGAAGCGGGAGCAGGGCGAGGCCGAGGAACGCCCCCGCCGAGATGGCGACGATTGAGAGCAGGTCGCGTCGATGCTCGCGCGTCAGCGCCATGTCATGCCGGTGGCTGGACCCTCACTTGCCGTTCGAAAAACGTGGGCACGATATCACACCGATCCACCTCCGTCGCCACGTCAACGTCCCGCGCCAAATCGAGGCGACGAAGATGTCGGGCGGCGGCGCTCGCTCCCACGCCCTTTTTCCATTTGTCTCCGTAGAGCCGTACGAGTTCCCGTGCCGCAATCGCCCCGTCATTCAACTCGTACCGCCGGCTGAGGCGGGCGGGCAACACCCGTCTCGCGTACATCCCGGCGACGTAGGCATCCTCCAGAGCGAAACGCCGATCGTGTCCCGCGCAGAGGATGATCAGTTCCCGCTTCTCCTCAAACGCCGCCCGCGCGGCATCCGCCGCCGCCGAAAAGTTGAGGACGGCGCCCACCACCACCGGATCCCCTCCCTCCGCCGTGAGCAGGGCGGCCGTCCCGTTGCTGGTGGACATGATCAGGGTTTTCCCGTCCACCGCCTCGGGCGTCATGTCCGCCGGAGAGTTTCCGAGGTCGAAGCCGTCGATCGTTCGGTACGCGCGTTCGCCCACCAACAGCACGTCATCCCGGTCGAGGGCGTTGGCCAACTCGAGGGCGTCGGCGCTGGAGGCGGCCGGGATGACCGCTCGGGCTCCGTGGGTCAGTGCGGCGACCATCGTGCTCGTGGTCCGCAGGACGTCGAGCACGAGCACCGGTCGCCCGGCAATCTGCGACGATTCCAGCCCATGAGGCGTGAAGTACACCGACAGCTTCACGACGGGTCCTGCATCAATTCCGGATGCTGGTCCAGAAACTTCGTCGACACCTTTCCCGCCACGAACTCCGGATGGTGGGTCACCCGCCGAAGAAACGGGATCGTGGTATCGATTCCCTCCACGATGAACGAATCCAGCGCCTGACTCATCCGCGCCAGGGCTTCCTCCCGCGTGTTGCCGTGCACGATAACCTTGGCAATCATCGAATCATAGTAGGGAGGTACCGTATAGCCGGAGTAGATATGCGTATCGACCCGGACCCCCGGACCACCGGGAGGATGGAACGACGTGATGGTCCCCGGACAGGGCTGGAAACCGCGGGCCGGATTCTCGGCATTGACTCGGCACTCCATCGCATGCCCCCGGAGCCGTTTGCCGTGCATGCGCAGACTGATCGGTTCACCGGCGCAGACCCGGATCTGTTCCTTGACGAGGTCGAAGTTGGTGGCCATCTCGGTCACCGGATGTTCGACCTGGATCCGGGTGTTCATCTCCATGAAGTAGAAACTGCCGTCCTCGTCGACCAGGAATTCGACCGTTCCCGCCCCGACGTACCCGATGTAGTCGGCGAGCCGGATTGCAGCTTCTCCCATGCACTCCCGCACTTCCCCGTCCAGATCGGGGCTCGGGGCTTCCTCGATCAGCTTCTGGTGGCGCCGCTGTACCGAGCAGTCCCGTTCGCACAGGTGGATCACCTTCCCCGTCCGATCCCCCATGACCTGAAACTCGACGTGCCGCGGTCGGGCCAGGAACCGTTCGACGTACACCTCCGCACTGCCGAACGCCGCCAGGGCTTCGTTGCGGGCCAACTGGAACGCCTGAGCAAACGCCTCCGGCCCCTCGGCCACCCGCATGCCCTTGCCACCACCCCCGGCCGCTGCCTTGATGATCACGGGAAACCCGATCTCCGCCGCGACCCGCGCGGCTTCGTCCGGATCCTCAATTGCCCCGGCCGACCCCGGAACGACCGGCACCTCAAGCTCGATCGCCAGGGAACGGGCCGACGCCTTGTCCCCCATCAACCGGATCTGGTCCGCCGACGGCCCGATGAACTGGACGTTCGACGCCGCACACGTCTCGGCAAACTCCGCGCTCTCCGCGAGGAACCCATACCCCGGGTGAATCGCATCCGCGCCGGTGATCTCCGCCGCGGCAATGATGGAGGGAATGCGCAGGTACGACAGCCGACTCGGCGCCGGCCCGATACACACGTCGTCATCGGCGAAACGGACGTGCAGCGACTCCCGATCGGCCTCGCTGTACACCGCCACCGTCTCGATCCCCAACTCCCGGCACGCGCGAATCACCCGCAAGGCGATTTCGCCCCGGTTGGCGATCAGTACCCGCTTGAACATGTCAGGACACGAGCCCGGCGAGACCGTCGGTTTCGTCGTCCCCTCCGATCTGCTCGACGAACGTGCGGTCGGACGTTCCCTCGATACCGCTCACCCGCAACGCGAACTCGCTCGGATTGGTCGAGTAAAACAGGGCATCCTCGTAGCTGATAACGTCGTGCTGATACCACGACATCAACGATTGGTCGAAGGACTGCATGCCGTACTGGACCGACCCTTCTTTGATCAGGTCCGGAATGCTCAGCGACTTCTCCGCGTCCCGAATGTTATCCTTGACCGCGGCCGTGTTGATAAGCACTTCGCACGCCGGCACCCGTCCCTTCCCATCCCGGGTAGGCACCAGCCTGAGGGAGATCACCGCCTGGAGCGAGGTGGACAACAGATTGCGCACCGCGTCGTGTTCGTGCGGCGGGTAGAACGAGATCACCCGATTGATGGTCTGCGTAGCATCGGTCGTGTGGAGCGTCGAGAACACCAGATGCCCCGTATCCGCCGCTTTCATGGCGGTATCGAGCGTGGTCTGATCCCGGATCTCCCCGATGAGGACCACGTCGGGGTCCTGGCGAAGCACGTGACGCAACGCCGTGTCGAACGACAACGTATCGCTGCCGACCTCTCGCTGAGAAAGGTTGGCCATCGCATCCCGATGGAGGAACTCGATCGGATCCTCAATCGTGATGATGTTGCACCGGCGATTGTGATTGATGTGGCTGATCATCGCCGCCAACGCCGTCGACTTGCCCGACCCGGTCACACCGGTGACCAGCACGAGGCCGCGCGGCTTCATGGCAATGTCGTGGAGCACCTTGGGCAGGTTCAACTCTTCGACGCTCTTCACCTCGTAGGGAATGGACCGGAACACGAAGGCCAGCGTCCCACGCTGCTGATAGACGTTGGTCCGGAAACGCCCCAACCCCGGCACCCCGATCGCAAAGTCCGCCTCTTTCATCTCGGCAAACTCCTTGACCTGCCGGGGCGTCATGATCTGCTCGGCAAGGGACTTGAGCTGCTCGGGTTTCAGCGGCGCCTGGTTGAGCGGCACCAGGTTCCCCGTCAGACGCACCATGGGCGGCCGGCCAACCTTGAGATGCAGGTCAGATCCGTTGCGTTGAACGAGTTCAGTGATGGCTTCCTTGAAATCGAACGGTTTGTCCGATGACGCGATACTGCCGGTCGGATCACCCATTGGGGTCCACCCGGAACAACACCTGCCCGAACTCCACCGGCTGCGCGTCCTCGACGAGGCGCTCGACGACGACGCCGGCCACCTCGGAATCCAGCGGGTTCATGATCTTCATGGCCTCGATGATGCAGAGGGTCTGGCCGACGTTGACGCGGCTGCCCTCCTGGACATACGGCTCGGCCCCCGGTTCCGGCTGCGCGTAAAAGGTCCCGACCATCGGTGAGGCAATGTCCACCAGATTGGACGGCGGCGGTGGCGCGGCATCGGCCGTCGGGGATTCCGGGGCCGCGGACGATCCGGTCGCTGCCGGTTCCGGTGCCGCCACCTGATAGGTCACCGGCCCCGTCGGCGGGGCGCCAGCCTTGGACACCCGGATCGACGTACTCCACCATCGTCTGGTGATCTCGATCGTCTGCGCATCCGTCCGGTTGAGCAGGTCGAGCAGCTTTTCCAACACCGTAAAATCAATCATACGCGGGTCATGTACTTGTCCTCGCGGCGGTCCACCCGCACCACATCACCCTGCTCGACGAAGAGCGGAACCTGAACCACGGCCCCGGTCTCCAACGTCGCGGGTTTGGTGCCTCCCGACGCGGTATCCCCCCGCACGCCGGGTTCGGTCTGCACGATGGCCAGTTCAACGAAAAAGGGCAGTTCAACGATGATCACGCGACCATCATGCACCAATCCGCTGCACTCCATGCCCTCCTTCAAGTACTTCAACTGGTCGTCGCCGATGACCTCCGCGCTCAAGGGGACGTCCTCGAACGTTTCCATGTCCATGAAGTGGTAATGCTGCCCGTCGTGATACGAGTACTGCACGGGCCGGCGTTCCAGCCGAACATCGGTCACGCGCTCGCCGGCATTCCAGGTGCGATCAGTCACCGCCCCGGTCAACACATTCTTCAGCTTGCTTCGCACGAACGCCCCGCCCTTCCCGGGCTTGACGTGCTGAAAATAGACTATCTGGAACAGCTGGCCGTCAATCTGGAGGACCATGCCGTTGCGAAAATCTGCCGTCGTCGCCATCGGAATTCAGACCACCTCCCGTAATACCGTCCGCCCGTCAGTCAGCAGCCTGGCGCCGCCGGCCGTCAAATGAACATCATCCTCGATCCGGACACCACCCCAGCCGGGAAGATAGATCCCCGGCTCCACCGTCACGACCGCACCGTCCGGCAGGGGATCCGAGCTCGTCCGGGCCAGACGCGGTTCCTCGTGAACTTCAAGACCCAGCCCATGGCCCAGGGAATGTCCGAAAGCGTCCGCAAACCCCTTTTCGGCAATCACCGACCGGGCCAGAGCGTCCGCATCCCGGCCCGTCATCCCGATCCGCAGGTGCCGGATGGCCCGAAGCTGCGCCTCTCGCACCAGGTCGTAAATGGCACGTTGCCGCTCGTCGGCCCGCGCCCCCACCACCACCGTTCGGGTGATATCTGCGCAGTATCCGTCAACCTGGACACCGAAGTCAAGCAGCAACCACTCACCGACCCCAACGGGTCGATCGGATGTCCCGGCATGCGGGAGGGCGCTGCGCGGACCCGAGGCCACGATGGTGGGAAACGGATGCCACTCACTCCCCCGCCGACGCAGTTCTCCCTCCAGGGTGGCCGCGATATGGTTCTCCCGGCACCCGGGCCGAATCTGCGGCAGGGTGGCCTCCAGCGCCTCGATCCCGAGACACGCCGCCTGCCGGATGGATTCGACTTCGTCCGGATCCTTGACGACGCGGAACCCCTCCACGATACCGGACAGCGGCACCAGCTCCGGCCGGTGGCCGGTGCCCGGGGTCCCGACCCGTTCCACCGAGACGTGGGCCGCTTCAAAGCCTACCCGGCCCAACTCCAGCTTCCGGATCATCGCGACCGCCTCCAACCATGGATTCCGTTCGACGATCCGAACCCGCGTTGAACCACCCACCTCCCCCTCGGCCTGCTCGCGATACCGGAAATCGGTGAGAAGGTGGGTATCCTCCCCCGTCACCAACGCGACACCCGCCGAGCCCGAGAAACCCGTCAGGTACCGGATGTTCGGCAGGTGGGTGACCAACAGGCCCTCGACCCCGTGCTCGGCAAGGGCGGCCCCGACCAGCCGACACCGCTCGACCGAGCGCTCAGCCGTCACGACGCCCGAGATGGCGGACGAGACCTTCCAGGGCCAGGAGATATCCCTGGCCACCGAAACCGCACACGAGCCCCAGGGCGATATCGGCCAGCACGGAGTGCTGTCGGGCAGGTTCCCGGGCAAAGATATTGGAGAGGTGGACCTCGACGAACGGAATGCGCACCGCCAGCAGGGCGTCGCGGACCGCCAGCGAGGAGTGGGTCAGCGCCGCGGCGTTGATCATCGCGCCGTCCACCTCCCCCGCCAGGTCCTGGATCCAGCCTACGAGTTCGCCCTCGTGGTTGGTCTGACGCCACGTCACCTCGACGCCGAGGGACCCGGCCCGCTGCCGGAGCGCCGCCTCGAGGTCAGCCAGCGTCTCCCGGCCGTACAGGTCGGGCTCCCTCGTCCCCAGCAGGTTGAGGTTGGGGCCGTTCAGGACCGCGATGCGCACTAGCTCTTGAGGCTTTGGAGCCAGTTCCGAAAATCGTCGTCCTCTTCCGTACCGGTGTCGGGCGAGTCCGAAAGATCTCCGGAGGCATCGGATGCCGACCCCTCGGTCGGGAACAATTCATCCAGGCTCCCGGCATCGTCTTCGACGGACTCACCGGCGGATCCGGTCTCCGACTGGTCGAGTGAGGCCGGTGGAGACCCGAAGAGCGAGGCAAGCGAGACGTCGTTTGCCGCGGGCCGGGCCGGATCGCCCGCCGGTTCCTCCTCTGTCCCCGCCCCGAACGCGGTCTCGAGCGGCGTCGGTTCAACCGGCACCGCGGCTACCCCGGCATCTGTTGGCCCCTGACCACCGTCCGACCCCGTCTCGATGACCGGCCCCGGAACTCGATGCAGAATCCCCAGGAGGAACGCTCGCGCCGTCACCACGTCCGTCTCGGCCGGCGACGGCTCCTCCAGCTCCGCCAGGCGCCCCCGCAAACGCGCATCGCCGGGGCGGGCCGCCAACAGAGCTTCGTACACGCCGCGGGCCTCGTTCATGAGCCCCTGACGGGCATACACCTCGGCCATCGTCTCGGTGAGGAGCGGCTCCTCACCGGTCTCGCCGACACCGGGACCCTCCCCGACGACGTCAGCCACATCCTCCGGTTCGGGGGCTGCCCCTCCAGACTCTCCTTCCGTCGCGCCGGCGACTTCGGCTCGAGCATCCCCTCCGGCCACCACCAGCGATTCCCCCGATTCCGAGGAAGCCTCACCCGACAGATGGGATTCACATTCCAACGGACCCGGTGCCCCTCCGGACGTTTCCACGACGACGGGGCCGGCTTCGTCTCCATCCCGATCCACGGCCTCCACCTCGACCTCTCCGGTCACGGTGGGCAACTCATCCTCCAAGGTGGGGAACCCTGTAATCGGTTCGTCGTCGGTGGGCTCGCGGTCCACATCGGTCGGCCCCGGTTCCGGTACCGTCACCGCCGGGATCGGCTGAGTGTCTTCATCCGCTGGGGGGAGCGCCACCCCCTGGTTCTCCTCAGACGGGGCCTCGGACTCAGGGGCCGAACTCGACGACGACGCCCAGGGACCGGAGGAGAAATCGATTTCCCGCACCCCGTACGCGGGATCGTCGTCATTGGGCAGAATGGCATCGAACGATCCCGCTCCCACGTGGTCGTCCTCAGTCGAAAACGGGCTGCTCTCCTGCTTGACGACAAAAGCGTCCTCCGACGGGGATGCCAGTTCCGGTGACGGGTCCACCATCGGTTCCGCCGGATCCACCCCGGTCCAGGCGTCTTCCGCGACATCCCCGGCCGGCGTGGCCTCCGGTTCCGCTTCGGCGCCGATTCCGGACATCCATGGTTCGGCGGTGGCAGGCTCCGGCGCTCCCGCCGGCTCCGCTCCCGAGTCGGAACCGGTTTCCTCCGGCACCGGTTCCTCTCTGGTGGCGCGGATCTCCGGAACCTCCGTCTCCCAGCCTCCACTGCCACTCGACTCGCCGAGGGGCTCCTCCACGGCTTCTCCGCCCGATTCCCCCTGGGGGGCCGTAACCGCGTCCAGCGGTACCGGTGGGACGTCATCGTGACTGGCCGCCAGGTAGGCAGTCGACGCCCGAATCGGCGGGACCTCAGCCACTCCGCCCGTTGCCGGCGCCCCGGCATCTCCAACCTCGGACAACCCGTCCGACCCATCCCCCGTCGCCGCTTCCCCTACCTCCGGGCCGGCATCCGGGGAGACCGCGCCCGCGGCCGGCTCTTCTCCCGACGTAGCCGGTTCATTCGATGCGGCCGCTTCGCCGACCGCGGCGAAGGCCTCATCGGCGGACTCGGCAACCATCGGGGCAACCTCGGCCGCCGGGGATTCAAGCGGGGACTCATCCGGGAGTGCTTCGTCCTCCGCCGCGCCTGTTTCCGCCGCGGTCTCCGGTGCCTCGCCAGCCCCATCCGCCTCCTCCGGAGAGTCGGTGGCCGGGGCGCCCTGCGCCGCCAGGCGTTCGAGCGTATCGCGGGCCTGCTGATTCATGGGATCGACTTCGAGCAGCCGTTCCAGCCAACGGCGTGCATCCGTCGGGTCGTGGTGCCGTTCGGCGATCTCGCCCAGCATGCGGAGCGCGATGATGTTCTCGCCGTCCAGTTCCAGCACCTGCTGGAACACCGTGAGCGCCTCGGCGTCCTCCCCCACATCCACGAGGCAACGCCCGAGGACGATGTGCCCGCTCACATAGTTAGGCCGATCGTCAATCCCGCGCCGCACGATTTCGAGCGCGGTCTCGACCTGACCCTTCTTGCGGTAGGCGTCCGCGAGGGCGGCAAACCACTGTTCGGGCTTTTCGTCGTAACGACGCTGCAGCTGTTCGATTTCGCTCTTGTACGCCATCGGTGGTTGCCTGGAACCTTTGCCCTCGGCGGAGAGTCGAACTTAGTGACTGGCCGGGAAACCTGTCAACCGGCTGGGTTGAGTTTCCCCGTTGTCCCGCTTACACTTAGCGGCTCCGTGGGACCGTCGCCGGACGAGGATTTCGCACCATGATGCAAACAATGCGCGCCAGCGCAAAATGGATTTTCGGGATTCTGGCCGCCGCTTTTGTCGGCTGGATGGTCTTCGATGTCGGAATGGGGGTCAGCGGGCAGGGCGGCGGGGTATCCATGACCGACGCCGTGATCCGGGTCAACGGGCACAAGATCGACCTCCAGACCTATTATGCCGTCCTGCGGCAGGCCCAGGATCAGCAGCGGCAGCAGGGCGCCGCCATCGGCGAGTCCCTCGAGGACCAGCGGGCTCTCGAAGATGCGGTCGTGGAAAACCTGATTCAGGACATTCTGCTGCAGGACGAGTACAAGCGACGGGGCATCCACGTGACGGACCAGGAGATCGTGCAACTGGCCCGGACCGCCCCACCCCCGGAAATCATGGCCGTACCGGATTTCCAGACGGACGGACAGTTTGACCTGACCAAATACCAGACGTACCTCGCCTCCACGGCTGATGTGGGGTTCCTCCAGGCGATCGAGAATCGCTACCGCCAGGAGATTCCCCGGATCAAGCTGTTCGAGCAGTTGACCTCGGATCTTTACGTCTCCGACGCCCGGCTGTGGGCGATGTATCGCGACGCTCACGATTCCGTCACGATCCGGCTGCTCCAGATTCAGCCCGATGCGGCGGTCCCCGACTCCGCCATCGGGCTCACCGACGATGAAGCCCGGGCCTATTACAACGCCCACCGCGAAGATTTTTCCCGGCCCGCCATTGCCTACACCAGCTACGTCACCGTCCCCCGGACCACCACGGCCGCGGACACCGCGGCCGCACTGGCCCGGGCCCGGGAAATCCGCGACCAGATCCTGGCCGGCGCCGATTTCGCGACCTTTGCCCGGACCGAGTCCGCCGACTCGGCCGGCCCCACCGGGGGTTCGGCCGCCAACGGGGGCGATCTGGGGATGGTGCCCCGCGGAAGCTTCGTTCCCGCTTTTGAACAGGCGGCACTCTCACTGCGACCGGGACAGATTTCGGAGCCGGTCCTCACGCCGTTCGGCTTCCACCTCATCCGGCTGGAGTCGGCCACCCGGGACAGCCTGCACGCCAGCCACATCCTGATCCCGATCGAACCCGCCGGCGAGCACCTGATCCGGATCGAGGCGCTCGCCGACACGCTCGACCTCCTCGGGGCTGAGCAATCCGACCCGGCCGCCCTCGATGATGTGGCCAACCTGCTCGGCCTGCCGGTCCTTCAGGCCCAGCCCGTCCTGGAGGGCAGCCGCGTCATCGCAGGCACCCACCTGGTCCCGGACGCGGGCCTCTGGGCGTTCGATGCGGTGCCGGGGGAAACCTCACCGGTCATCGAGGCGCCGGAGGCCTATTACCTGTTCCGCCTCGACAGTCTGAAGCCAGCCGGGGTTCCGCCGTTCGACGAGGTCGAGGCCGCGGTCCGGCGGGCCGACATCGATGCCAGGAAACTGGAGCTGGCTCGACAGCTCGCCGATTCCATTGCTGGCGAACTCCGAAGCGGGGAGCCGCTCATGCAGACCGCATTGCGCCATGTGCTCGGGGCCCGCACCCTGGGACCGATGACCCGAGTCAACCCGGATCCGGCCGTCCGGCAACTGCCCGAAGTCGTGGGGGCAGCTTTCGGTCTGGGGGTCGGGGAAGCCGGCGGCCCCATCGAGACCGACAACGGCATCTTTTTCGTCGAAACCGCGGCCCGGATCCTGGCCGACAGCTCAGCCTGGCTGGAACAACTGGATACCCAACGACAGGCCGCGCTGCGGGCACTGCAGGAAGACCGCATCCGCCGGTTCCTGGCCTCGCTGCGGGACAGGGCCACCGTCGTCGACCGGCGCCGGGAAATCGATCGGGCCCAGAAGGAGGTCGATGCCTCCCCGGACCGGAACCCGTTCAACCCCTTGGGCTGACGGGGGCACGCGGCACTATTCGGAAAGCTTCTTGGGCTCGCCGGTCCCAGCCGGAGGCGCGTCGATCTGCCGCTGGACCGGCGGCTCCTCGGGCTGGTCGAGGTTCTGCTTGACCTCGGTGATGTTGCGTTTGAACTCCCGGATTCCCTTCCCCATCGCCGCACCCATCTCCGGCAGGCGTTTGGCTCCGAAGACGAGCAGTACCACCACGAGAATGATGAGGAGCTCGGGCGTTCCGATATTGGGCAGCATGGGACCCTCCTAGAACAGCGACCGGGCGAGCAGGTACGCAAGCACCAGACCCACGAACGCCAGCAGGGACAGCTGGATCCCGACCGGTCCCAACGTAAGGTTCAACACCAGTAAGTTAACATGCACGGGCCCCAGAGAGACGGGAACCGTCCAGGTGAAGAACTCCTTGGCCGGACCCGCGGGCAGGAACCGGTCCAGGATGGAGGACAGGTACCCCCCGAACACAAAGCCCAGGGTCAGTACGCTGACGTAATAGGATGGTTTTCGGGGGCCGAGGGCCACGGTCAACTCCGCCGGTCGATGACGTAGGAGAGACACCCGTGGAGGGCATCCCGGGCCGGAGTGGCCGGCAGACCTTCGAGTTCCTGCTCCGCCTGGGCCGAAAGCTCCACGGCCCGGTTCCGTGCTGCCTCGACCCCTCCGTGGGCGGCCACGACCCGAATCACATCGGCGACCAGCTCGTCGGAGGGCGCCGGATCGGCCATCAGCCCCTCGATCCGGGCCCGGTCGGCCGGGTTCATCCTGGGGACCGCGGCAATCAGCGGCAGGGTAATCCGGTGTTCCCGGAGATCGAGACCGCACGGCTTCCCCGTCACGGACTCGGACGCGGTGTAGTCGAGTACATCATCCGCCACCTGAAAGGCCATACCGAGGAGCTGTCCGTACCGCCGGAGCCGGGCGCGGAATGCATCCCCGGCCCGTCGCGCCCCGATGTCACACGCTCCCGACATGAGCGAAGCGGTCTTGCATTGAATCAGGGTGTCGTAATCCGCCTCGGAGTACTCGAGCGAGTCGTAGGCCTGGAGTTCGCGCATCTCCCCGATCGTCATCTCGTGCGTCACCCGACTCATGACCTGGAGCGGAACGGGATCGCCGAACCCCACCAACTCGATGATGGCTCGGGAGTAGAGATAGTCGCCCATGATCACAGCGGTTTGATGGCTGAACAGGGCATTGATGGTCGGTTCCCCGCGACGCAGGACCGAATGATCGACGGAGTCGTCGTGCACGAGGGTGGCAAGATGGATCAACTCGACCACCGCCGCCAGCGTGACGTCCTCCGGCTCGATGCCCCCCGTCGCCTCGGCCGCCAGCAACACGAGAGTGGGACGGAAGAACTTTCCCTTCATGCGGAGCAGATGTTCGTTGACTTCCGCAATGAGGGAAAAGTCCGAGACGATGATGCGCCGCAGTTCATCCGGAACCCGGTCGAGCGCGTCACGCACGGGACGCTGGATATCCGCCAGATCGACGGGAAGGGTCTGGGAGGGCACGCGATCAGTTGCCCGCTTTCACGAGCGTCTGCACCCGCCGTTCCACATCCTCGAATCGGATGTCGACGGCAAACACGCGTTGATAGGATACCAACGCCCGGTCCGGTCGCCCGTTTTCCTCCTCGCACCGACCGAGCCAATAGAGCAGAGCGATCTTGTCCTGGTCCGGCCCGGTATCGGTGTCGATGGCCCGTCGCAGCACCGTCCCCGCCACTTCGAACTGCCCTTTCTCGAAAAAGCAGTGCCCGAGCATCTCGGCTGACTGCAATCGCATGTCATCGCCGCGAAGCGATTTCTGAAACTCGGCGATCGCCTCGTCCAGCAGTCCCATCTCCTTGAAGGCCACACCCAGGTCGTAGTGCGCCTGGGCATCGGCTTCATCCAGATTCTCTTCGATACCCCGTTTGAACTGCTGCAGCATCTGCGAGAAATCGTGCTCCTCATCACCGGTTGGCGCATCCTCCTGGATCCGCATCCGCGTATCCTTGCCGGCATCGTCCTCCCCCAGGATGAAGTCGCCGAGATCAACGTAATCGCGGCCGCGGGCCGGGGTGCGTCGAGGCGGTGCGGGAGGAGCCGTCGGCTCCGGAGCGGCCACTGGCGGGGGAGCGGGTTCGGGTTCGGGAGGGGCAACACTCTGGAGGCCGGCCCGGGCCAAGGCATTGTCGGGATCGTGCTCGAGCACCCGGCGATAGATCGCCTCCGCCCGGTCCAACTGGCCTCCCCGGAACAGTCCGTCGGCCAAAGAGAGATAGGCCGTGATGAGCCGCGGGCGGTCTCCACTGCGGTACGCGTACTCGACCTGTTTCTGGTAATGCGGAATGCTCCCCGGCTGCACCCGAAGGATTTCCTCGGTGACCCGGGCCGCCTGTCCCCAATCCTCCCGCCGTTCATACAGCTGGGCGGTCAGCGACAATTCCTCAATCCCCCGGTCCCGTTGCCCGCCTTCCAACAGGACTTCGGCCAACCGGTGGTGACGGACCGGGTCGTCGGGATCATCCGCGACCTGCTCCTCGAGGTCGCCAATCGACGGCACCGCCGGCGGCATCGGAACGGTAGCCGCCCCACCACTGACGTCCGGCCCTTCGGCCACGTCGAACTCGGGCTCCGACGGAATGATCTCGACCTCGGCCACCATCTCTTCCGCCTTCGCCTCGACCGGCTCCACCGGCACCGTTGGCAGATCCGCCACGGCAGTTTCCGTATCCGCCCCCAGTGGCTCGACCGGCACCGTCGGCAAATCGGCCAGAGCAGCTTCCGCGTCAACCCCGAGGTCCGTCGGCTCGATGTCCAGCTCCACGACATCGAGCTCGCCCGAGGATTCGATCTCCGAACCCGAATCCAATCCCTCCAGCACCGGAACGGTCACGTCGTCCGGCGTCACCTCGGGAGTCTCGTCCACGTCGAAACCCGAGATGATCTCCACCGGTTCCGAGGGCGGGAGCGGGGACTCAGCCCCAGCCCGCGCCGCCGCGTCGTCCTCCAGCGAGATGAACACGAGATCCCCCGCATTGCGATCGGGCAGGCTGGCGTGATCGAGGTCGTACTCGGGATCGACCGCATGCACGCGGTCCATCAATTCCCTTGACGTCTCCCCCGCACCGGACATCTGGGCAATGAGCTTGTCGATCTGTTCCCGCGCTTCATCGTCCCGGGCGCTGGCCTTGAGCTGCTCGGCCAGCATCAACCGGATCTCTTCGTTCTCCGGTGACAGGTCCGCAAAGCTCTTGAGGGCTTCGAACGCCTCCTCCAGTTTGCCGGCGGACGCCATGCGTTCCGCGTACTCGACGAAGTTCTTCTTGGCCTCGGCGACAAACCCCCGCTGCAACATGAGACGCGCCAGCTGCAGATACACGTTGGTCCGACCCGGAGCACCGCGGAGAATCTTGTTGCAGAGGGCAATCGCGTTGTTGGGATAGCCGCAGACGGTGTAGCGCTCAACCGCCCGCTCGTACATCTCCACGGCGGCGTTGACCTGATGCACCTTGATGTACAAGTCGCCCACCTTGTTGTACAACGCCAGTTCCGTGTCCATCTCCGGTGTACCCTCGAGTTCCCTGATGATCTCGAGATACACCTCGATGGCCTTGGTAGGCTGGTCCTTCAGCTCCAGCTTCCGCGCCCGGTTCTTGAGCTTCTCGATGTTCAGACCAATCTCGACCGGCGTTCAGGTGGGAATGGTTAAAGTAGCTAAAGCTTTAAATCTAAAGGTGTTAGATCCAGTGGACAAGACGTGCCCGACCGCCAGACCCTGGTCACCAGATTCACCCCATACCAATAGGGCACTTCCCGCCAGTCCCGGACCGCCGCCAGGGCCAGGTCGGCACGAAACCCCGGAGCGATCTGCCCCCGGGACCCGGCCAGGCCAAGGGCCGCCGCGGCATTCACGGTAATCGCAATAATCGTCTCCGCCGGCAACATCCTCAACCGGGAGACGCCCATCGTGGCCATGAGCGGCAGACTGAGGCCCGGCGAACTCCCCGGGTTGAAATCCGTGGCGAGGGCCACGGCCGCGCCGGCATCGATCAGGCGCCGCGCCGGGGCGTGCCCCGGCCGACCAAGAAACATCATGGTCCCCGGCAGAAGCACGGCCACGGTTTCGGACCGGGCGAGCGCGTCGATCCCCTGCTCCGACACCGCCGCCAGATGATCGGCGGAAATGGCCCCGACCTCTACCGCAAGTTCCGCTCCGCCGGAACCATCCAGCTCGTCCGCATGCACCTTCGGGACGAGCCCCAGACGCTGTGCCGCCTCCAGAACCCGGCGCGACTGCCCGGGGTCGAACACCCCCGGCTCACAAAAGACGTCACAGAAACGGGCGAGCCCCCGGCGGACCACCTCGGGCAGCATCGTTTCGATCACGAGATCGAGGTAGGCGTCCGGTCGATCCCGAAACTCCTCGGGGACCTCATGAGCCCCCAGAAAGGTGGGAACCGGATCCGGACACCCCGCCTCCAGGGCCTGGATGACCTCCAGCTGTTTGACCTCGTCCAGGAGTGTCAAACCGTAACCCGACTTCACCTCCACCGTGGTCGTCCCCAACGCGGCCAGCCGCGAGAAACGAGCCCGGGTGAGCGCCTCGAGATCTGCCGCGCTCCGGCAGCGCACATCCCGGACGGACGACAGGATGCCACCTCCCTCCGCGGCGATGGTCTTGTAGTCGATGCCGCGGGCTCGGCGCTCATGGTCGGCCAGGCGGGCCCCACCGAACACCGCGTGAGTATGACAATCGATGAAACCGGGGAAGAGAACGCCGCTCACCTCGTCGATCCGGGCGTCGGGAAACCGGCGCCGCACCTCCGATTCCGGACCGACGGCGGCAATCCTGCCCTCGGCGTCGATGGCGACCGCGCCCCCATCGATAACGTCGAGGTCCTGCATGGCGGTGCCTCGCCGGGCCCGGCCCGGGCCGCGAGCCGTGACGATCTGGGTCGCTCCCAGCAGGACCGTCGTCACAGACCGTCCAGCATCGGCAGACGAATACCGTGCCGGCGAGCCGTCTCGACGGCCGACTCGTACCCCGCGTCGGCGTGGCGGGCGACCCCGATGCCGGGATCGTTGGTCAGTACCCGTTCCAGGCGCCGGGCCGCTTCGGGAGTTCCGTCCGCCACGATCACCTGTCCGGCGTGGAGGGAATTGCCGATCCCGACTCCGCCGCCGTGGTGGAACGAGACCCAGGTCGCCCCCGATGCGGTGTTCAGTAGTGCATTGAGGATCGGCCAGTCGGCGATCGCGTCCGAGCCATCGCGCATGCCCTCGGTCTCCCGAAACGGGGATGCCACCGATCCGGTGTCCAGGTGGTCGCGGCCAATCACGATGGGCGCCGTGATCTCCCCGCGGGCCACCAGGTCGTTGATGGCCAGCCCGAACCGGGCCCGCTCCCCCTGACCCAGCCAACAGATGCGGGAGGGCAACCCCTGGTACGCCACGCGCTCCCGTGCCATCCGGATCCAACGCACCAGGTGCGCGTTGTCCGGAAACAGGTCAAGCACGAGATCGTCGGTCCGATTGATGTCCGCCGGATTGCCGGAGAGTGCCACCCAGCGGAACGGGCCGCGACCTTCACAGAACAGAGGCCGGACGTAGGCCGGCACGAACCCCGGGATATCGAACGCGTCGGCCACGCCGGCATCGTGCGCCTCGGTCCGGATGTTGTTGCCGTAGTCGAAGGCGATCGCCCCGCGTCGCTGCATGGCGAGCATGGCACGCACATGGGTCGCCATCGACGTCCGGGCCTCCCGCACATACCGGTCGGGATCGGCTTCGCGAAGTCGCCCGGCTTCGTCGAGCGTGAGGCCCGCCGGCACATACCCGTTCAACGGATCGTGCGCCGAGGTCTGGTCGGTCACCACGTCGGGGATCCATCCGCGTTCGACCATCGCCGGAAGGATGTCCGCACAGTTGCCGACCAGGCCCACCGAGAGCGCCCGTCCCTCGGCCCGGGCCGCCTGCGCTCGACCCCAGGCCTCGTCGAGGGAGGTGGCGGACTCGTCGAGGTAGCGGGTGTCGAGCCGGCGCTGGATCCGGGCCGGGTCCACCTCCACCGCCAGGATGGCGGCACCGTTCATGGTCGCGGCAAGGGGCTGGGCCCCACCCATCCCGCCCAACCCACCGGTCAAGACCACCCGCCCGCTGAGGTCGCCGTCGAAGTGGGTGCGACCGACGGCTCCGAACGTCTCGTAGGTCCCCTGCAGGATGCCCTGCGTCCCAATGTAGATCCAGCTGCCGGCCGTCATCTGGCCGTACATGATAAGGCCCCGGCGCTCCAGATCCCGGAACGTGTCCCAGTCCGCCCAACGTCCGACCAGGTTCGCATTGGCGATCAACACCCGTGGAGCGTCGGGGTGGGTTCGGAACACACCCACCGGTTTTCCGGACTGCACGAGCATCGTCTCGTCATCCGCGAGGTTGCGAAGCGTTTCCACCATCGCGTCGAACGCTTCCCAGCTGCGGGCCGCCCGGCCGGTCCCCCCGTACACGACGAGATCGTCGGGCCGTTCCGCCACCTCCGGGTCGAGGTTGTTCATCAACATGCGGAGCGCCGCCTCCTGGAGCCAACCCCGGCAGCTGCGGTCTGAGCCCCGGGGAGCTCGCACGGTCCGTACACCGGTTTCCGTCATGGCACATTCTCCTCCTGCAGGTGGGCGGCCAGACGTTCGACGTCCGCGGTCATCGACCGATCCCCGGTCAGCGCCGGGACCAGAGTCCGGATACGCTCATACACGCGTTCCACCGCCGGACTGGATCGGAGCGGTCGATGATACTCCAGCCCCTGGGCACCGCACATCAGCTCCGCGGCCACCACGTATCGGGCGTTCGCCACCATCCGGCGGGCCTTGAGCGCGGCCGTCATCGCCATCGGGACCACGTCTTCCTGGTTGGCGTCGGTCGGCACGGAGTGAATCGAAGCCGGCGCCGCCAGCGTACGACATTCCCCCACGACCGACGCCGCAGCAATCTGCAACATCATGAATCCCGATTCGAGGCCGGGGTCGACCGCCAGGAACGCGGGCAGACCTCCCGAAAGATCCGGATTGAGCATCCGCTCCAGGCGCCGTTCGGCGAGACCCGCCAGGCTGGTGAGTGCGATCGACACGAAGTCTGCCACCAAGGCAACCGGCTGACCGTGAAAATTGCCGCCCGAGACAATCTCCTTCCCGACCACGAGCGGATTGTCGGTGGCCGAGTTCAGCTCGACGTCGACCACCCGCCGGGCGTGGTCCAGGGCATCGTGGACCGCCCCCATGATCTGAGGAGTGCATCGGAGACAGTAAGCATCCTGGACCCGGGGGTCCCCCGACCGGTGCGACTCGCGGATCTCGGATCCGGCCAGGAGGTCACGGAGCAGCGCCGCCGACGCCACCTGGCCCGGGTGGGGACGGACCGCGTGTAGACGCGCATCGAACGGAGCGGGAGTGCCCTTGAGCACCTCGAGACTGAGGGCGGCTGCGGCGTGCGCCCACTGCCACAGGCGCAGGGCATCGGCCACCGCCAGGGCCAGCGTGGCGGTGTGCGCCTGCGTCCCGTTGATCAGGGCCAGACCTTCCTTGGCTTCCAGGATCACGGGAGTCAATCCCGCCGCGGCCAGGGCGTCGGCGGCCGACTGCCGAACGGGGCCTTCCGGGGAGGCCGGATCCCACCGATCCACCTCGCCCTCTCCCAACAGTCCCTGGGCCACATGCGACAACGGGGCCAGGTCTCCGCTGGCCCCAACGCTTCCCTGCTCCGGGACGACCGGATGGATGCCCGCATTGAGCATCTCGCCCAACCCCAGCGCCACCTCGGGTCGGACCCCGCTGGTGGGCATGGTGAGCACATTGATCCGCAGAAGCATCAACCCCCGGACGATTTCCACGGGAAGGGGATCCCCAAAACCGGAAGCATGGCTGACAATCAGGTTGCGCTGGAGAGTCTGGAGCCGATCCGCGGGAATCCGCACTGAGGCCAGCTTGCCGAATCCCGTATTGATTCCGTACACGGGGTCCGATCCGTCGGCGGCGCGATCGACCACCGCCCGGGTCACGGCCATCCGTGATTGTACCTCCACCGGAATGCTCACCCGGGCGCCGTGCCGGGCCACCGCCACGACCGACTCCAGCGTCAGTCCCCTTCCATCGACGACAATCGTTTGTGGCATGGGCGAATAATATCGCCCCCTGCACCTTCGGAAAGTCCCAACCATGCCCGTGACCGAACCGATACCACCACTCGGGGCCCGGACCGGCAATCCCCCTGCCGACCCGGGCCCCGAAGACCTGCAACCGTATCGATGCCTAGCGCACGCCCCGGATCACAATCCCGGGCCGGTCCGTGATCGGCAGCCCGCCTCGGACCTCGAGTTCCGGGTTGCCGGGGTCGGTCTGATAGCTCCAATCGAAGATCAGGTAGTCCGCGCCAACGTGCGTCACCCGCAGGCCCCCAAACCGGGCGAATCCGTCGCCCCCGTCCATCTGGAAAACGTACCCGAACCCCGGCGAGGCCTGGATCGCGGCGGTGGAAAACCCGGTCTCCGGAGCGAGATCGATCGAGGTCAGGTCCTCCACCGGGCTGGTGCTGTAGAGTGCGACGGAGGTGCCGGCCCGGATCGGTTCCAGGAACAGATCGGCGCCGGTCTGCGTCACCCGGAAGTCGGCGCCCACGGCGTCGCCCCGGACCACTCGACCCAGCTCATTGGCATCTACCAGCCCGTTGGCATTGAGGTCCTCGAAAAACCGGAACCCGCTCGCCGTGACGTCGGCACCGAGACGGAATACGAGGATGTTGCGCGCATCGGGCCGGGGCGTATCCGCCCGGATATTGGACCACAGGCTCTCAAAACCCTCGATGCTCTCCGACGCCACCGCCAGGCAACGGGATACCCCGTTGGTCAGGGCCCCGACCAGGAATTCCGGGGAAACGGTGGTGCCCTCCAGCGCCCAGTCCGTGCCGCAGTCCGTATCCCCCAAGGTATAGCTCGCACTGTAGACCCGGTAGCGCCGGAATCCCTGCGGCTCGTTCAGGAATGCATTGTCGTCCCAGGCCAGGTGCAGCGCCCCGTCGAGGCTCGTGCTCACCAGATTCGCGGGCGTTTCCAGTCGGAGCCGCTCGTCGATCGTAATCTCGTCGCTGCTCGTTCCCTCGTCACCGTCGCGATTGACGGCCCGAACGAAATAGACCAGGTCCGGCACCCCCTCGTCGTGGAACGTGATCGAGGTCGTCGTGCCCCGCAGGTCGAACGTCGTGCCGTCCGGGCTGGAGTACACATTGTACGCGTCGAGTTCCGGATCATTGACCGGATCCCAGAACAGCAGCACGGCCGCGGGCTGCAGGGGGTCGCCGCTGGCCTCGAGTTGGTACCCCACGTTTTGGGGAGCCGGCAGCAGTGGCCCGTTGCTGTCCCCGCACCCGGCCACCAACAGTCCGAGCACCCCGACCGACCACAACGACGTCTTCATGGCGCTGTCACCTGAGTAGAGAGTCCTGCCCTCCGTAAAGCAGTTACCGTGCCACATCCTGGCGGTGTCCAACCCATTGTGATACATGCGGTTATGTTCGCGCAGCGATTCGCGGGTGTCCCCGCGGGAGGACAACGCCCGCCCTCAGCGCCGCACCGTCTGCTGGTCGTAGTTGAACTTGATCTCGGGCTGGTCGCGGAGGTTGACGAAGAACGTGAACGCAAAGTTCCCGTTTGGCGCCCGCGTGAACCCGAACGTCGCGGTCCAGTGGTGGAGATCCCGGTCGAACCGCAGTACCTGCTGCCCGAACTCCCTGGTGGTGAAGTTGTACTGGGTGTTCCAGGAGAGCGACCAGTCGCGGGTGGGGGAAAACGCCATGGTGACGCCCAAGGTGCGGTTGGCCGTGGGTGCCGCGAGCGGATTGGTGGACACCACCGGCCGCCGGGTACGCTGGTCGTCGTACGTCAACGATGAGGTGAACCCGCGGCCTCGGGGCCGGCCTCCGCCCAGAGTCTCAACCGAGCGAAATGCAGTGCGGGGTCCGGCCGTTCGGCCCCGATCGAGAGGATCGGGCTCGGGGGGCAGGGAGTCGGTCTCCTCTTCATCCGACGGCGCCTCGAGTGGCCGTCCTCCGAAGAGCGCGCCGAAAAGCCGGGAGACGAGTTGACCGGAGATGGAAAACCGGGCGGAGACGCTGCGGAGGAACGGATCGAACCGGGTGGTGTCGAACCCGACCGGCCCGTCCCAGAGATCGTGGGTCATGCGCAACGAGAAACCGCGGAGCAAATCGCTCGTGAAGGAATTGGTAATCGACTGCGTTCGCCACCCGTTCCGGCCCGGTTTCTTGGCCTGCTCGAAGTCGTACTGGATGGCAGATGTCTGCCAATTCAGAATCTTCAGTTTGCGGGCCTGGGTCGGGGCCGTCGAGGACGAATCTTCTCCCTCCGGCACGGCGAACTTGCCTTCAAAAGTCTGCGACAACCCCATCTGGATCGTGTGGGTCGCGGGCGAGCGCCGATTGAAGGTGGTGGCGCCCGGGTTGAGCGCCCGGAGGTATTCCTCATTGACATCGGCCGACGGGGAGTACGCCCACGAGATCTGGGGCGAGATGGCGTGCCGAATCCGGCTCAGGGGGCCCACCCCGGGAAAGAACCCGAAGAGCGAGGGCGATAACGACGCGCCAAACGACAGGCGTTTGCCCTGCTGGACAAACCGACCCCCGGTCGCACGGTTCCGGATCATGAACGGGCCGCCGGTCGCGTTCCGGATTCCCAGGGTTGGTTGCAGCTTCCAGGTCGAGGGAAACAAGAGCGGCAGGTTGATCCCGGTGTTCCAGTCGATCGCCGTGGAGAAATCCTCGTTGAAGACCTGCTCGTTGCTCTGGGTCGTGTCGGTGGGATCGGTCACGCGCAGCGATTGCCGCCGGGTGCTCGCCTGATCGGTCACGACGAAACTGTTCTGCCAGTTCCATCGCCCGATCCGCAGCGGGGTGTTGACCGACAGGGTGGTCGTCCGGTTCCCGCCGAACAGCGTGTCGGGCTCCTGGAACACGCCGTCCTGGGGAGGGAGTTCGATGAGCCCCACGCGCTGATTCAGAACCCGGTTGTTGTTCAGGGAGAAGGACGGCGACCAGGTGACATTCGACCCGAGGCTGATCGGCGACGGTGTCAAACTGATGAGCGGCAGGTTTTCCGTCACCCGATCGTCCGACAGCGATTGCGAGCGGTTGCCACCGATGGTGAGTGTGCCCCAGTCGAACTGCTTCCGGAAGTTCACCCGGCTCTGCAATTCGGCCGTCTGGAGCAGGGGATCGACCGTGTTCTGCTCGATGACCGAGCTGCTGGACGCGAAGTCGACGCTGGCGTTCAGACTCGTACGCTGGTTGAAATCCTGCTGGTGGGTCCACAACAGTCGGAGTGAGCGCCGCCCCGGCCGGCCGTCCCGACCCGACTCGAAGATCCGGCTGACCGACAGGTCGCCGGTCATGAACCGGTTGAGCCACCGATACTGAAACTCCCCGTTGATGGACACCGAGGTCCCGGCCAACCAGTCCAGGGACACCTGCGCATCCATGTAATCGTTGATCGCCACGTAGTAGCCGACGTTCGTGATGTGACGCCGGTACCCCTGGTTCGGACGAACGAGGTCGTTGATGCCAAACCGGGGCGTCAGCATCCCGGTGCGGCGACCCTGCCGCATGTCCTGGAAGATGAACGGAAACCACATGATGGGGACGTCGCGGATATACAGCGTGGTCGAACGGGCCACGAGGATGTGGTTGTTGACCCACTTCATCCGACTGGCGGCAAAGTAGAAATGCGGATCTTCCAGATCGCAACTCGTGATCCGGCCGCTACCCGCGTAGATGCGGGCCGCCCCGGAGTCGATCCCCAGCCCGCCCCGCAGAAACCAGTCGACGCCATCCTGGTTGAAACTGGTGAATGCCTCGGCCACCGTACCCCGCAGTTCGCACGTATCGTAGCTCATCGTATCGCCGACCAGGACGGTTCCGCTTTCGAAGAGCACGGGCTCGCCGTCCGCCACCATGACACACCGTTCCTGCCGGAACTCCACGTGCTCGGCCTCCAGGGTTGTCCCTTCCCGTTCGATGAGCGAGGATCCGCGGAGCAGGATCTCGTTGGCCGGCGCGAGAAAGGTGACCGTGTCCGAGGCGTACCGGGTCACCCGATACCCGCTCCGTTTCAGCAGGGCCTCGATGATCGAATCGCTCGCGGGGAAGGTACGCGACGGCGCGCTCGGCAGTCCCAGGCGGGCCGCCGCGGCGGTATCAAGGGCGACGGGCCGACCGAGCGAATCCACGGGGATGCCGAGAGAGTCTCGGCGAATCGAGTCGGCGGGGGTGCGGGTCGAGTCAGGACGGGGCCGCACCTGACGCGCGGCCGTCGCACCGGGGACCGCCACGCCGACCAGAAGCCAGAACCCGACCCACCGGGTCACGGCCCCCCTAGGCGTGGATCGACGGATCCCGGCGGCGTTTCCACACGACTCTGCCAATTGCAATCCCCACCTCGTACAGCAGCAGGATGGGCACCATCATCATGATCATCGTGAACGCATCCGGCGGCGTCACGAAGGCCGCAACAATAGCAGCCACCAGCACGGCGTACTGGCGATGCCGCGCGAAGAACGCGGGGCTCACCAGACCCAGGGTGGCCAGCAGGACCATCAGGAGTGGCAACTCGAACACCACCCCGAAGGCCAGGATGACCTGGGTCGCAAAAGAGAAATAGGCCCCGGCAGTGATAAAAGGTTCCAATCCCCCCCCCATGAAACGGGGGCTCAGCATGATCCGGAGGGCGGCCGGCAGCACCCACAGGTACGCCATCAGGGCCCCGGCCACGAACAGGCCGACGCCCGCGATGGCCGCCGGCATGATGTGTCGTTTCTCGTGTTCGTACAGGGCCGGAGAGAAGAAGGCCCACGCCTGGGCGAAGATGACGGGGAAGGACAGGATGGCGCCGACCAGCACCGCCAGCTTCAAGGTGATGAGGAAGGCGTCGGTGGGCCGGATGAAGACCAGGCGACCGTCGTTCAGGTGGGGTTCAATCGGCTGTTTGAGCAGCGCGAGCAGGTCGAACCGCAGGACCAGGTAGTAGCCGATAATCGATCCGACAACGAGCGCGATCAGACTCCAGAGGATGCGCCAGCGCAACTCCTCCAGGTGGTCCAGGAAGGGCATCTCGCCCTCGGGGTTCGCCGTCACGCCCTTCCGTGCCATAAATCGCCGACGGCTTCCGACCGTTACCTGCGGGCCGAACGACCGATTTTTTCCCGGGCGCGTTCCGCCTCGTCGGAGTCGGGATAGCTGACGATCAACCGCTGAAAGTGCAACCGGGCCGTCTGGGCGTCACCCTGCCGCTCGGCGATGAGGCCCAATCGAAACAGGGCTGTGGGGGCCCGACCCGATTCGGGGTAGGCCTCGACGACCTGCTCGTACGCCGCCACGGCCGAGTCCGGATTGCTGTCTTCCCACGTTTCCCCAATGAAAAACAGCGCATCGGGGGCCCGGGGGTGTTGGGGAAAACTGTCCAGCACCGTCTGCAGGGCGAGCCGGGCCGTGTTCCGGCTGCCCTGTCGCAGCTGCTGGATACCCAACTCAAAGAGTTCCTCGGGGCCGGGGCCGGCAGCACCCACTGCTCCAGAGGAATCGGGTCCACCCGGGGAAGGGCCGACCGGGGGCCGCTCCTCCAACTGCCGACGCAACTCATTGAGCCCCACCTGGCTCTGACCCATCAGCTCCTGCATCGCCACCAGCGACCGCAGCACCTGGGTCAGATCGGTTCGGAATTCACCCCTGAGGGCGAACAGTGCCTGCCGCTGGGCTCGAAGCGAGTCCCGAACTTCGCTCGTGTTCGCATCGAGCTGGTCCAGGATCCTGGCCAGCGTGACGGCCCGCGCCGAATCGGCGCGGGCCGCATCCGCCCGGAAGTCCGCCAACTGCCCTTCGACGCGCCGGACATCGCTCTTCAGGGCGCACCCGCCCAAGGCGACCCCGGCCCAGACCGCCAGCAGACTTCCCCGCACTACCGGCCCGAAGGCATATGAAGTTCGGACCCGCCGGCGGTGATGGAGAACTCATCCCGGCGATTCCGGGCCCAGGCCTCCTCGGTGTGCCCACCGTCGATGGGACGTTCTTCACCGAACGAGCTGGTGGTGATCCGGTCCTCGGCAATACCGCGATCAATCAGGTATTGCTTGGCAGCCAACGCCCGACGGTTGCCCAGGGCGAGGTTGTACTCATCGGAACCCCGCTCATCGCAATGGCCACCGATGGCAATCCGCAGCATCGGATTCGCCTGCAGGATAGCCACCTTCAGATCGAGGCTGCCCATATCCTCATCCCGGATGTTCGACCGGTCGAAGTCAAAATGCACCATGGTCTCCAGGGCATTCCGCACCCGTTCGGTCTCCCGGCGGACGCGGGCGAGGGAGTCCTCGCGGGCGCGCTGCAGCCGCTCGGCTTCTTCCCGGGCCCGACGGATCGAATCCTGCACGAACTGGGCGCGGGCCCGCTGCGCGGCCAGCGCCGAGTCGATGGAATCCTGATTGACCGGTGGCGGGGGCGGGGGCGGGGGGGGATTGTTGCCGCACGCGTAGGCCGCCAGGATGATGGCGACACCTGCGGTAATGGGAACGGTGAGTCGCATGTTGGCTCCAGTTGAGTGAACTAGTTCTGCTCCACAATTCGGGGTGACCACGCCGGCAGGCGGGCCTCTCCGCGGCGAGTAAGCTGTCTCACCCGGCCGGTCTTGATATCGATGATCCAGATCTGCCGTGACCCCGTCCGTTCCGAGACGAACGCCACATGCCGGCCATCCGCCGCCCAGGTCGGATCATAGTTCCGCCCGAAACTCGTCAACTGCCGGACCCGGCGGGACGCCACGTCCATGACGAATACCTGAGGGACACGGTCAACGTAGCGATGGAATGCCAGATTCAGTCCGTCCGGCGACCACTCCGGAGCGAACGACGCACCCGTGACTCCCCATTCGACCGGCGCGAACAACTCCTGGCCCGTCCCATCACGGTTCATGACGTAAACCTGAGGGAACCCGTTCCCCAACCGGTCTGAAACAAACGCGATACGGCGCCCATCCGGGCTAATCGTTGGGGACAGGTTATCGTAAAGCCTACCAACCGTCAAGCGTTGAACGCAGCACCGCTCAGCCAGATTGTAGGAGTACACATCCGTGCCCTCCGCACCGGCCCGGCCCAGGTAGAGCCAGCGGCCATCAGGAGAGTACTTCGGCGTGAAGTTCTGGAAATTGTCATCGGAGGGCAGGAGCAGCACCCGGGTCTCACTCCGGATTTCGTGCTCGTAAATGGCCCCCGGAAACTCCATGTACACGGCGCGTCGTCCATCGGGCGACCAGGCGGGGGACATGGCCTCGATATCCGGCGACGAAAGGGCCCCGACGTCGGCACCGTCGGAGTCGATCCGGTAGATCCGACCCCGGTTGATGAAGAGCAGCCGGGTCGATGCCACGCCCGCCACCCCCGTGATCGAACGCACAAACTCGTCGGCCGCCGAGTGGATGTTGAGCCGGAAGTCGTGGTCACCCGGATCCAGGGTGGTGAATCGGATCGTTTCCTGCACCCGGGCACCCCGGACATCGAAGAGGGTGACCACGATCGCCGAGTCCGGCTCCGACCCCACACTGACCGCGAAATCGGCCCCGAGCGCCTGGTAGAGACTGTAGTTGACGAACGGCGCGGTTCCCTCGCCCGACTCCCCGTCTCCCACCCGCAACCCGAGGCTGTCCCCGAACGGGAGCGTGATCATCTCGAATTCATCGCTGTAATCGAGGTCCCGGGCCAGGATGGCCCGGGCCGAGTCCAGAACGAAGCTGCGTTCTCCCCCCAGGACGAGCATCCCGGGCCGCACCCCGGGGGAGTAGGTGATGCCGATCCGGACGCCCTGCTCGACCGGCGGATCCTGCCCCGCCGCGAGGGCCGGCACCCCTCCCAGAAGGAGGACCCAACTCCACCATCGCACCGCGTGCGCACGCACCGTCATGAGGTCTTCAGGGTCGTTGGGTCAAAGAAGAAACTCACCGGGAGGACGTCGTCGGGATATCCCTCGGGCAGCGGCCCGAAAGCCCGGGCGTTCCCGGCGGCCTCTACGGCGCCCTGGGCCTTGAGATCGAAGGCGAGGTTCCCGGACCGCTTGACGAACTGAAAGTTGCTGATGGACCCGTCCCGATGAATGAAAAACAGGACCTCGGCCCGCAACGCCACATTTCGGCGGGGCCGCTGCCAACGCCGGTAGACCTGGGCGACGACATTGCGCAGGTAGGCGGGAAACGGAAAATCGATGCCGGGGACATCGATAGTTTCGGGATCGGCCCCCGTCGACGGAGCGGTTTCCGGGGCCAACTCGACATCCGGGGTGCTTCGCGGCGCCGGTTCCCGGTCGACCTGCTCCTCGGGCACGGGCGGCGGGGGCTCGTCGGCGACCGTATGGCGTTGGGTCCGCCGCGGCGTCGGTTTGGGGGCTTCCGCCGGCCGCTGTACGGCCTCCGGGGCGCGTCTCCGGTCCGGTTCGGGCCGGGGAGCCGCCACCAGATGGACCGCGTACACGGGAGGAGCCGGGGGGCGGGATCCGCCGGGCCCGGTCAGCAGCGCGATCCCCACCAGCACATGCACGGCCACCGTACCGGCCGCCGCGACACGGGTTCCCGTCGCGTCGGATCTCCGCCGGTGCGACACAAACGCATTCCCGGTCATCGTATCAACGATTCGTCTTCTACAACCATTCCCACGTCCGTGATGCCGGCCGCCCGCACCACACCCAGCACCTGCATGACCGCCCCGTAGGAAGACCGGGAATCGCCCCGCACGAATACCCCGTTGGGATGCCGGGCTTCCACGATGGGTTGGAACGCAACCCGGAATTCGTCGTAGGAAAAACCTCGCTCGTCGATGTAGATCCGGCCCTCCCGGTCGACCGAGATCACCAATCCCTCCTTCTGTTCCAGCGGCTGGGCCTGGGCACGGGGCAACTGTACGTCGATCCCGCCCTGCATGATCGGAGCCGTTATCATGAAGATAATCAGCAGGACGAATGCGACGTCCACCAGGGACGTCACGTTGATGTCCGACTGAAGGGGCAACTCGCCCCGTCCGTGCAGCCCGCCCCGCATCACCGGTTACACCCGTCCTTCCCGGGCCATCGTCCCGACAATCTCCTGGGCGAACCCCTCGAGTTCCCCGGCAAAGAGGCCGAGTCGGTTCACGAACAGGTTGTAGGCGATCACCGCCGGAATGGCCACCGCGAGACCGACGACGGTCGTGACCAGGGCCTCCGCAATCCCCGGCGCCACCGCCGCAATGTTCCCCGACCCCCCGCTGGCGATGCCGAGGAAGGAGTCCATGACCCCGAGCACCGTGCCCATGAGCCCCAACAACGGACTCACCGAGCCCATCGTCGCCAACCACGGTATGAACCGGGCCATGATGTCCCGTTCCGCCGATACTTCCTTGGCGAACATCATCTTCAGGACATCGAGCTGGGTCTGGCTCAGGACCTGCTGCTGCCCCGGCGCCGTCTCCTTGAGCGCCCCCGGACGCAGCTCGGAGAAGAAATTGATCCCCTCCTTGAACAGACGGCGGTAGGGTGACGCCGGCAGTTTCATGACCGTTCGGTAGGCGTCATCGAGCCTTACGGTCCGTTCCAGCTCGCGGAACAGCCGGTCCCCGAGCTTTCGCAGGCCCCGGAACTGCCACCACTTCATGACGATGATAAACCAGGTGGCCAGGGAAAACACCGCGAGCACGAGAAGAATGACGTGGGTGGCGGTGCTCGAAGCAGAGATCAGTTCCCAGGGAGAGCTGGGCAGGGCTCCACCCACCTGAGCCCCAAGCGCCGGGAACATCAGGAGCATGTCGCGATCCACTCATAGGTCCGACGAAGCCCTTCGGTCAGCGACACCTCCGGTTCCCACCCCCACTGGCGGAGCTTGTCCGGACTGACCGCGCTCCGGAGCAGTTCGCCCGCCCTGGCATCGAGATGCTGTATCGGTTGGTCAACCTCGGCGACGTTCAGAATCGTCTGCGCCAGGTCATTCACACTGGTCTCCCGACCCGTCCCGACGTTGAACGCGACCGAATCGATGGAGTCGAGCGTGGGATAGTCGCCGGTCGTCGCGACCACGTTGGCACGAGCCACGTCCTCGACGAACACGTAATCGCGCGTCTGCCGACCGTCACCGTACACCGTCAGCGGTTGACCCGCATGCACCCGGCTGCCGAAGATGGCAACGACCCCGGCCTCCCCGTGGGGATTCTGGCGTGGCCCGTAGACATTGGCGTATCGCAGGCAGATCGTCTCCAGCTCGTGCAACTGATGGTAACAGGCCAGATAGAACTCCGACGCGAGCTTGCTGACCCCGTACGGCGAAACCGGCAGCTTCGGGGCGGACTCCCGGTGCGGGAGGTGGTCGCTCTCCCCGTACACCACGCCACCTGAGGAGGCGAACACCACCCGTCGGACCCCGCCACTCCGGGCCCCCTCGAGCAGGTTCAACAGCCCCGCGAGATTGATGCGTTCATCCCTCAGGGGATCCGCCACCGAGACCCTGACATCCATCTGGGCCGCGTGGTGGTTGAGGATGGAGAACCGACCCGAGGCCAACAGTTCCCGGGCCTGGGGATCGTTGACGCCACATTCGACGAATTCCGCTTCCGCCGGGACGTGCTCCCGGCGCCCGCTGGACAGGTCGTCGAGAACGGTGACGTCGAAGCCGGCCCCAAGATACGCCTCCGTCACATGTGATCCGATGAATCCCGCCCCACCCGTCACCAGCACTCGCTCACTCATCGCCTTCCACTCCCACTCGGATCCATAAAGGGCGGCTCACCGTTCGGCGCGCCCACGAACGCCGCGTGCCGCCCCGGCTGGCAGAGCGGCACGCGAGGCGGAATGACCCGCCGACAGGCCAACTCTACTCAGGATGTCGTGCGGCTGATTAACCGGACCGGGGTCCCGGGTTTGATCCCGATATCCGCCTGGGCCACGATCACCACCGAGGACGAGTGCGGACGCAGATGCACGACTTTCATCAAGGCAATCCGCCGACCCCCGGACTCCTCAAAGCCCGGACGGGGCACCATCACTTCGAACAGATCGCCAAGGGCAACGCCGTCCGTTCGCCCCAGGTCAATGAACAGAACGTCCCGATGACCGGGCACCGGATCGCGATCACGCGTGGCGATGACGTGTCCTTCCATCCCGTTCGTAATCTCGATCTCCCGAGCCTCCGTCGAGAGCCGGAACGGTTCGACCGGCATCGCCACCTGACCGTCCGCCACGCGATTGAACTGCGCAATGACGGTCCCGACCACCTCCCGGCCGGCGACCCGATCCACCCGGATCAATCCCGTAGGTTTGACCACCCGACCCCACCCGGTCACCTCCCGGGACAACACCGCCGTGAACAGCGTGTCTCCCACTTGATAGGTGGCACCTTCCGGTGCCCGAAGGGCAACGCTCTCGTTGATGACCGCTGACGAGGTGGCGATCAGGATCCCGAAGGTGGACTGGTCGGTGGCTCCCTCCACGGCTGCCCAGGAAAGCGTTTCACCTTCCGTCAGGAACCCGGCGGAGTAGAACTCGGACCGGGACGGGCCCCGGATTCGGCGGGCCCGACCCGAAGTAATGGTCGCCGTCAGATGCCGGGACCAGTTCTTGGCAAACACGGTTGGAGCCCCGAGATTCCCCTCGACCGCCGGAGGCGGGGCCTCCGGTTCCTGACTTGGCGGGACCTCCACCGACTGCTCGACACCCGGTTCGGCGACCGGGGTGGGCGCGACACTCATCGTATCGGGTGGAATCAGCAGAAGTTCCTCACCCGGGAAAATCCAGTGGGGATCCTCCACCACATTCGGATTCAGACGGTAGATGGTGGGCCAGAGGAGCGGATCACCCAGGTAGTACTCCGCCAGCGTCCACAAGGTCTCACCGCGGCGCACCACGTGTACGCGGGTTTCTCCGCTCGCCGGCCCGGGTTCCTGCGCCGCCAGCGGCGCCGGCCCCAACATCGCCAGCGCCGCGAGCACGGCCAGACCGCTAGAACGGCAGATCGTCCTCTTCTTCATCGAGTGCCTCCGGGAAATCCTTGTACGAATCGGGTTTCGGAGGTCCGGACGCCGATTCACCCGCATACGCCCGCTCGGGTGCTTCCGTGCCCCGACCGGACAACATGATCATCTCCCTGGCCCTGATCTCCGTCGTGTACCGCGTTTTGCCTTCCCGGTCCTCCCAGGTGCGGTACTCGATGCTCCCCTCGACATAGACCTGCGATCCCTTCTTGAGGTACCGCTCGGCGATGTCCGCCAGGCCCGACCCGCTCTTGTTGTTCCACAACACTACCCGGTGCCACTCGGTCTTCTCCTGCCGCTCACCACCCTGGTTGTTCCACTGGCGGCTCGTGGCCACCGACAGCGTGGCCACCCGGGTCCCGTTTCCGGTGCTCCGCACCTCCGGATCGGCGCCCAGCCGCCCGATCAGAAGCACCTTGTTCAAGCTTCGGCTCACGGATGAATCCTCCAAAGGACTTCGGTGGGACTGGGACCCGGACGAAGCCACACTATAGATTCTTTAAGTTCTTTTGTCAACCAAAGATACGCCACTTTGGACCGTATTGTGTGACGCCCGTCACCCGTTCGGAATCCGGCAAAAAACGAGCGCGTCTTCCGGGGGCCGGGCGTAGTATCGGGGCCGGATTCCGACCATCTCAAACCCCAATCCACGGTACAGCCGGATCGCACCGCGGTTCCCGGCCCGAACCTCGAGAAACACCCGCCGGACCCCGGCCGATCCGAAACCCGCGAGCACATCCTCCACCAGCCGGCGGGCGACCCCCCGCCGACGGTGCGCGGGGTGAATGGCCAGGTTCAGAATCTCTGCTTCGTCCTCCACCACCCGACCGATGACATAGCCGAGGATTCGGCCTCCGGCTCCATCGGCGACGCGGAAGTGATCGGCAAGGTGGGCGGCCAGCGCGGGCCGGGGCCACGGGTCAGCGAACGCCACAAGTTCAACCCCCGTGATCGCGGTGAGGTCGTCAGGCCGTGCGGGACGGATCCGGAAGCGGTCGTCCATGTGTTCGTTCCCAGCGGGCCTGCGCCTCGGCCAACCGGCCGTACGACGGCTCCGCGGTCCCGGGGTCGGACAGAGTCCGGCCGACCCCCGGGCGCGCCGCAAGCCGGATCAGGTTGCCGGCGGTCGGTGGGCCGTCGCGGGGTTCGCAACCGAAGGCATCCCGGACCGCGGCCGCATGCCGCAGCGCCCCATCCCCAATCACCAGATCGGGACGAGCCGGCACCGACGACGCCAGTCGCTCGATGGTGGTGAGCGTGGGCTCCAGGAGCACGTCCATCCCGGGACCACACCGATACACCGCGGCGTAGACACTGCCCCGGAGCGCGTCGTAACAGGACAGCACGACGGGGGCGGACCCCGGGGCGTGACCCGCCGCAGCGGAGGCCGCATTCAGCAGGGACGGAATCGACGTCACGCGCAGGCCGGCGGCACGCGCCAATCCCTGCATGGTGGCCCAGCCGGTCCGGAGGCCCGTAAAACTGCCCGGCCCGTCCGCCACGACGATCTCCTCCAGATCGGCGAGGAACACGCCGGCCCGATCGAGACAGGCGGCGATGGCCGGGGCCAGTTCCGCCGCGGCGGTCCGGCGGTCGAGCCGGACGTCCGCCAGCACCGTCTCCCCCCGTCCGACGGCAACCGATGCGTGCCCCGTGGCCGTTTCCAGGGCCAGCCGGCAGATCACGAGATCTCTTCGATCCAGCGCCGGCCGTCGGCATCGGCCGCCGTCAACCGCAGGCGGATGTCCGGGTCGGGAATCCACGGTCCACCCCGTTCGGGCCACTCTACGAGGAGACACCGGGCACCGTCCAGCTGCTCATGCAGGGCGAGGTCCCTCGCCTCGTCCGCTTCGGTAAGCCGGTAACAATCGACGTGCAGGACCGCTCCGGCGGGCGAAGCGTACCGATGCACGAGGGCGTAGGTGGGGCTCCGCGCGAGGCCCGCCCCGAGCACGCCGCAGACCGCCTGCACAAACGTGGTCTTGCCCGCTCCCAACTCTCCGATCAGCCAGACCACACCTCCCTTGGGCAACCGGTCAAGGACCGAGGCCGCCAGGGCCGGCAGGTCGTCGAGCGCCACGGCCCGGCGCACGTCAGGCCCGCCGCCGGCGACCGCGCCGCCCCGCATGCTTCGAACGCGACGGACTCCGGCGTCCGTCTCCCTGTTCGAGGGTGGCCCGGATCTCGAACACCTGGTCCCGCAGTCGGGCGGCCAGCTCGTAGTCGAGTTCGGCCGCCGCTTCCCGCATCTGCTGCTCCAGCACCGTCACGAGCTGTTCGGGCGGCAGGACGGACGGGTCGACCTCCACGGACGCCGGTGCCCGCTCGGCGGCATCGGCCACCCGGGTGACAAACCGTACCTCGTCCACCGACTTGCGAATGGACCGGGGCACGATTCCGTGCTGCGCGTTGTAGGCGCGTTGAATCGATCGGCGGCGATCCATCTCGTCCAGGGCCCGCCGCATCGACCCCGTTTCCCGATCGGCGTAGAGGATGCCGCGACCGCGGACGTGGCGCGCCGCCCGACCCACCGTCTGAATCAGCGACCGATCGGACCGGAGGAATCCCTCCTGATCGGCGTCCAGGATGGCCACGAGCCCGACTTCGGGAAGATCCAGTCCCTCCCGCAACAGGTTGATGCCGACCAGGACATCGAAATCCCCCAAGCGGAGACCCCGGACAATCTCCATGCGTTCGATAGCGTCGATATCGGAGTGCATGTACCGCACGCGAACGCCCGCCTGCTGGAGATAGTCCGTGAGATCCTCAGCCATCCGCTTCGTCAGCGTCGTGACCAGGACACGTTCCCCGACAGCCTCCGCGGCCCGGATTTCGGCCAGGAGATCGTCCACCTGCCCGCGTACCGGCCGGACCTCCACCTCGGGATCCACGAGTCCCGTGGGCCGGATCAGCTGCTCGATGACGCGACCCTCCGACAGGGTCACCTCGGTCTCGCCCGGCGTGGCCGATACGAACAGCATCCGGGGTACGATGTCCATGAACTCCGTGATATTCAGCGGCCGGTTGTCCAGCGCGGACGGCAGCCGGAATCCGTACTCGACCAGCGTGGTCTTCCGTGATCGGTCCCCCTCATACATTCCCCCGATTTGGGGAAGGGTCACATGGGACTCGTCAATGATGGTGAGAAAGTCGTCAGGAAAGTAATCGAGCAGACACGCCGGTCGTTCCCCCGGGGCCCGGTCCGCAAAGAACCGGGAATAGTTTTCGACCCCCGCGCACGTACCGATCTCGAGGAGCATGTCAATGTCGAAGGTGGTTCGGGTCTCGAGACGTTGCGCCTCCAGCAGCCGGCCCGCCCGCCGCAACGCGACGAGTCGCTCCGCCAGCTCCGCCCGGATCGCCGCCACCGCCCGTTTGACCGTGGCGCGCCGAACGACAAAGTGGGTCGCCGGGTAGATGGCACAGGCGTCCAGCGGGGCGATGGGCCGGCCGGTCAGCGGATCGATCTTCGAGATGCGTTCAACTGTATCGCCCCACAGTTCGATGCGCACCGCCTGCTCCTCATAGGCGGGGAAGATCTCAATGGTGTCGCCCCGGACCCTGAAGGTGCCTCGTTCGAACGCGACATCGTTCCGTCGATACTGAATGCGCACGAGCTCCTCGAGAATGCCCTCCCGGGACCGCTCCGCACCCACCGGAACCGTCACCATGAGGGAACGGTACTCGGCGGGATCACCGAGGCCATAGATGGCACTCACGGTGGCCACAATCACCACGTCCGTCCGTTCCATCAGACTCGAGGTGGCCCGCAGCCGGAGCGCGTTGATGTCCTCGTTGACGTTGGCATCCTTCTCAATAAACGTGTCGGTGGCCGGGACGTAGGCCTCGGGCTGATAGTAGTCGTAATAGGAGATGAAATACTCCACGGCGTTTCGGGGGAAGAACGACTTGAGTTCCCCGTACAACTGGGCGGCCAGGGTTTTGTTGTGAGACAGAACCAGCGTGGGCAGACCGGTGTTGGCGATGACCTTGGCCATGCTCACCGTCTTGCCCGAACCGGTCACGCCGAGCAACGTCTGGTACCGGAGCCCGGCCTGGACCCCTTCGGTAAGCGCGGCAATCGCCGAGGGCTGGTCGCCCGCCGGTTCAAACGGCAGTTCGAGCGCGAAACTATTCACGGGGGGCGGGCTGCGTGGGTTCCCGGCGCTCGACCTGGGTCACGCCCTTGATCCGGCGCATGGCCCGGATGACACGGTGGAGATGGGCGTTGTTCTCCACCTCCACGTACACGGATCCGTACATCTCCCCATCCTGGCTGGCCAGATCCGCCCGACGGATGTTGGTACCCGTGCCCGCCACGCCCTGCATCAGATCGGCATAGAGTCCCTGGCGATCCTCACCCACAACCCCGAGACAGACCTCGTAGACTTCGCCTTCGACTTCCTTCCAGTCGATTTCGACCCGTCGGCCCGGATCGTTGGGCAGGGTCAGCAGGTTGGGACAATCCGACCGATGGATGGACACCCCGTGACCCCGCGTCACGAACCCCATGACGGCTTCCCCCGGCACCGGTTGGCAACACTGCGCGTACCGGACCAGGAGGCCGTCGACCCCCTGGATCCGTACCCCCCGACCCACCCGGATACGATGCAACATCCGCCCAAAAACATTGGGTTTGACCGCGGGCAGGTCTTCCGACGACTGGGCCGGATAGAGGGCCTTGAGCACCTGGCCCATGGGTAGATCTCCGCGGCCCAACGCCTGCAGCAGTCCGTCCCGGGAATCCACAGATAATCGCTCGGCGGCGGCGGCGAACGCCGCATCGTCCGGCGGGGACAGCCGGCGGCGGCGCAATTCTCGTTCGAGAATCTCACGGCCGAGGGTTTCGCTGGTCCCCGCTTCCTCCTGCTTGATCCACCGTTTGATTCGGTGACGGGCCCGAGCGGTCCGGACGTGCACGAGCCAGTCCCGACTCGGTTGTTCCCGCGGGCCCACGATCACATCCACGGTGTCCCCGTTGCGCAGGGGCCGATGGAGGGGCGAGATCCGACCGTTGACCCGTGCACCCCGGCACCGCAGGCCCACCTCGGTATGCACGGCGAACGCAAAATCGATGGGGGTGGCCCCCGTCGGCAATCGTTTCACGTCACCCTTTGGCGTGAACACGAAGATCTCATCCTGGTACAGATCGATCTTGAGAAACTCCAGGAACTCCTCGGGGGACAGCGTATCCTCCTGCACCTCGATGAGCTGCTGGAACCAGGCCAGCTGCCGTTCGAGATCGGCGGGCGGGACACCCTCCTTGTATACCCAGTGGGCGGCGATGCCGTATTCGGCTGTGCGGTGCATCTCCCGCGTGCGGATCTGGATCTCGTACTTTTCCCCGGCCGGCCCGAAGATGGTGGTGTGCAGCGACCGGTACCCGTTGGACTTGGGTGACGCGATGTAATCCTTGATCCGGTCCTGCAGAGGCGTCCAGTGGTGATGGATCACGCCGAGGGCGTGGTAGCAATCGGGGACGGTGTCCACCAGCACCCGGACCGCCATCAGATCATAGATCTCGTCGAGCGGCTTGTCCCGCCGGTGCATCTTCCGATAGATCGACCAGAGATGCTTCGTGCGTCCGGTCACCTCGAACGCCCCAATGGTCGCCTCCGTGAGGGCTTCGACCAGCGGCTGCTCCAGCCTCCGGACGAGGTCGTCCCGCTCGCGGCGACCGGCCCGCAGCCCACGGACCAGCGTCTGGTACTCGTCGGGTTCGAGAACCGCGAACGCGAGATCCTCCAACTCCGCCTTGATGCCCGCCATCCCGAACCGATGGGCCAAGGGCGCATAGATCTCTCGCGTTTCACGGGCCATCCGCACCCGACGATCTTCGGGGAGGTGTTCCACCGTCCGCATGTTGTGCAGCCGGTCCGCGAGTTTGATGATGATGACCCGCACGTCCTTCGCGATCGATAGCAGCAACTTCCGGTAGTTCTCGACCTGTTCCTCGGTGCTCGACCGGAAGTTCAGACTGGAGATCTTGGTGAGGCCATCGACAATGCTGCCAACCTCATCACCGAACAGCCGGCGGAGATCGGCGACCGAGACATCCGCGTCCTCGACAACATCGTGCAACAGGGCGGCGGCAATGGACACAGAGTCCATCTGATGGTCGAGCAGGATTCTCGCCACGGCGACCGCATGGGAGAAGAACTCCTCGCCCGAGAGCCGTTTCTGACCCCGATGCGCCGTCGCACCGTACCGATACGCCCGTTCGACCAGATCGAGGTCAAGCCGATCCCGCCGGGCTTCAAGCTCCCGGGCCAGTGTTGCGTCGATCTGGGCGATGACAGTCACAACAGACCCGCCTCGGCGAACGAAAAATATCGGTCGTCGCCCACGATCACGTGGTCGAAGACCGGAACGTCGAGCAGTCGGCCCGCTTCGGCCAACTGCAGCGTCACCGCGCGATCCTCCGGTGACGGATGGGGATTCCCGCTCGGGTGGTTGTGCACCACAATGATCCCGGCCGCGGCCTCGGTGATGGCGGCCCGAAACACCTCCCGCGGGTGTACGAGAGATCCGTTGAGAATCCCCCGGGTGATGAGCAGTTGCCGCGTGATCCGGTTCTGTGCATCGAGCGCCAGCACGTGGAACTCCTCGACCTCGAGATCCCTCAGTTGCGGCCCGCACCACCGGTGGACGTCGGCGGCCGATTCCACCGGCCGGCCCACATCCCGCCGCTCGGCACCGAGACGCCGGGCCAGTTCGAGAGCGGCCGCCACCCGGGCCGCCTTGGCCTTTCCCATCCCCCGCACCCCGGCCAACGCCCCCACTGGCCGTCGGGCCAACCCGTGCACCGTCCCGCCACTGGCCCTCAGCAACGCCCCGGCTACCTCCAACACACCGCACCGTCGCGTCCCCGTCCCTATCAGGATCGCCACGAGTTCGGGTAGCGTCAACGCTCCCGGACCGAGCGTCAGCAGGCGCTCGCGCGGTCGGTGGCCGATGGGGGTCTCCGAAATACGGGATACCATGGTCCCACGATGGCCACGGGCCCTGACCCGGGCCTACACAAAACCGCGCGCCGCGTACCGGCTCCGTGCCGTCGGCTCGTCCCTAGACGCTGGCCCCGTGACACTTCTTGTACTTCTTCCCGCTCCCACAGGGACACGGATCGTTGCGTCCCACCTTGGACGCTGCCCGCCGAACCGGCGCCGCCGCCTTCCTCCCGTCGCCGGTACCGTCCCCGGGTCCCGACGTGGCCAGGCCCCGGGGCGGAGCCGGTGGACGCCGGCCTCCGGGAATCAGCAGGTCCGCATCCGCCGTCTCCCGGGCGGGCGCCGACGCCCGGCGCGCCGCCGGGGAACCGGCCGCCGGCCCCTGCACCTGAAGCTTGAGCAGGCGCTCGGTGAAGGTCTGCTGAATATCGATCATCATGTCCGAGAAGAGATCGAACGCTTCCTGCTTGTACTCCACCAAGGGGTCCTTCTGCCCCCACGCCCGGTACTGGATGGCGTTCCGCAGCTGATCGAGGTCGTACAAGTGATCCTTCCACTTCTCGTCGAGTACCTGAAGCATCACCTGCGACAGCAAACGCTCCGGGAGATCGGGCGCCCCGTATCGGCTCCCCATCTCCTGCCACGTCTCCAGCTTCTCCCGGAAGGCCGACTCTCCCGCTTCCCGCAACCGCTCCTCGAGCGCCGCTCCGTCCGGGACCGCCTCCGGATCCTCGACCTGCGGCACCGACAGGAGGAACCGCATCAACAGATCGGCGCTGATGACGGAACGGTCCCAGCCCTCGGGGTCGGTGCCAACGTACGGCTCGGCAAAATGCTTCAGACCCTTCTGGATCATCCGCACCGCCTCGGCTTTCAACTCCTCCCCACCTTCCAGAGCGAACAGCCGCTGGGAATACACGACCTCCCGCTGCTGGTTCATGACGTCGTCGTAGTCGAGCAACCGCTTCCGGACCTGGAAGTTCTGCAGTTCGACCCGCTTCTGAGCCTTCTCGATGGCCCTGGTGACCAGAGGGTGAGTGATGACTTCGCCCTCTTCGGCCCCCGACTTGTCCATCCATCGGGCGATGCGGTCGGAGCCGAACAGGCGCATCAGATCGTCTTCGAGGGACAGGAAGAACTGGCTCTGACCCGGATCGCCCTGCCGGCCGGAGCGCCCCCGTAACTGCCGATCGATCCGCCGGGATTCATGCCGCTCGGTGCCGACGATCACGAGCCCGCAGGGTGGGTCGTCTTCGCACCCCCGTTCCTTGATTTCCGACAGCGACAGGTCAGGCTCCTCCAGCACCTGCCCGAACGGCGCCAGCCGCGACCGGATGGCGCAGACCTGACACTGCGTGACACCCTCTCCGAGTTTGATATCAGTTCCGCGGCCGGCCATGTTGGTCGCAATCGTTACCGCACCCGGTTGACCGGCGCTGGCGACGATCTCGGCCTCCCGCTGGTGCTGCTTGGCGTTCAGCACATTGTGTCTGAGGCCCTGCCGCTTGAGCATCCGGGACAACGTCTCGGACGACTCCACCGTGACCGTGCCCACCAGCACCGGCAGGCCCCGATCATGATGTCGCTGGATCTCCTCGATGATCGCGTTGTACTTCTCGCGCCGGGTCCGGAAGATGAGGTCGTCGTGATCCCGGCGGCGTACGGGACGATTGGTGGGAATGACCATCACTTCCAGACCGTAGATCTCGAAGAACTCCCGTTCCTCGGTCTCGGCGGTGCCGGTCATGCCCGCCAGCTTGTCGTACATGCGGAAGTAGTTCTGGATGGTGATCGTGGCGAACGTCTGGGTCTCGCCCCGTACCGTGACGCCCTCCTTGGCTTCCACCGCCTGGTGCAGCCCGTCCGACCATCGTCGGCCCGGCATGATGCGACCGGTGAACTCGTCCACGATGAAGATCTGGCCGTCCTGGACGACGTACTCCACATCCTTCTCATACAATGCGTGTGCCTGCAGAAGCTTGTGGATGATGTGCAGCTTCTCGGATTTGCCCGCGTACTCGGCCTCCAGTTCCCGGCGACGGGCAACCTTGTCCTCGGCCGAGAGCGTGTCGTCCTCCTCGAGCTTGCCCACCTCCTCCGAGATATCGGGGACCACGAACAGCGTCGGGTCGTCGGGGCTCATCGCTTCCACCCCCCGGTCGGTGAGGTGGACCGAGCGCCCCTTTTCGTCCATGACGAAGTACAACTCGTCCTCCAGATGCCCGAGTCGCCGGTCCTTGGCGGACAGTTTGCGGTCGGCAATGGCGTCGAGTTCCACCCGCTGCACCAGCTGCTGGATCCACGGCTCCTGCAGGTACTTCATGAGCCGCTTGTTCTTCGGGATTCCCCGCTGGGCCATGTACAGCTTGACCGCGGCCTCGTAATGCGTGTTTTCATCCGCGAGCAGGGGTTCCGCCTCGGCGACATACCGGTTGACAATGTCCGTCTGCCGGCGCACGAGTTGGCGGACCTGCTGATTGAACTCTCCGTACTTGCTGTCCGACTCCCGGCCGACGGGTCCCGAAATGATGAGGGGGGTCCGGGCCTCGTCAATCAGGATGCTGTCGACCTCGTCGATGATGGCGTAGTTGTGCGGGCGCTGTACCCGGTGATCCAGCGCAAACACCATGTTGTCACGCAAATAGTCGAAACCAAATTCGTTGTTGGTCCCGTACGTGATATCGCTCTCGTACGCGGCGCGACGTTCCGGGCTGTGGGGTTCGGTGTCATCCAGGCAGGCCACCGTCATGCCCAGGAAACGGAAGAGATGGCCCATCCATTGGGAATCGCGCCGGGCCAGGTAGTCGTTCACCGTCACCAGGTGGACGCCCCGGCCGGTCAGGGCGTTGAGATACAACGGGAGGGTCGCCACCAGCGTCTTCCCCTCGCCCGTTGCCATTTCCGCGATCTTGCCCTGATGCAGGACGAGGCCCCCGATCAACTGCACATCGTACGGGACCATGTCCCAGATCTGCTCGTGTCCCGTCACGACGATCCGACTGCCGAGCAGACGCCGGCAGGCCTCCCGGACGGTGGCGAAGGCTTCCGGAAGGATGTCGTTGAGCGCCTCGTCGGTGGCCTCCCGCAGTTCCTGCTCGAGCCGGACCACGGTCTCGTCGAGCGCATCCCGTTCGTCGGGATCCGCGCAGCCATGTTTGGCCGCCCGGGCCTCCGCCAGCTCCGTCTCCAGTGGCCCGTAGTGCTCGCGAAGCACCCCGCGCAGCTTCTCCGTCTGCCCCTGGATGGCCTCGTCCGGCAGATCGGCCAGCCGTTTTTCGTGGGCAAAGATGGCATCAATGGTCGGTTGGAGTCGTTTCAACTCCCGGTCAAAACGACTCCCGACCACCTTGGTAACAATCGTTTTCAGCATGTCGGCTCTTGGCGGTACAACCCGTGTTGCTCGATGTAGGCGGCCACGTCCCGGGGCACCAGGTACCGGATGGATCGACCCTCCCGGATGGCCCGGCGGATCCCGCTCGCGGAAATGTCGATGCCCGGCACCGGTACGGCGTCATCCTTCATGCCGGCCGGAATGGCAACCCCCGGCCGGGACAACACCACGATCACGGCCAGCTGGGCGATGCGGTCTGCCGACTGCCACGCCGGGAAGCCACGGGCCGCATCGGCCCCAATCAATAAGAATAACTCATCCCCCGGCGACTCGTGCCGCACCGCGTCCAGGGTCTCGACCGTATAGGAGAGTCCTCCCCGATCGACCTCCCGGGTATCGACCACAAACCGGGGGTTGTCCGCCACGCCGTACCGGACCATGGCGACCCGATCCGCGGGGGCGGCTTCGAGAGCGTCGGCCTTGAACGGTTGGCGACAGACCGGTATGAACCGGACCTGATCCAGTCCGAGTCGATCCGCCGCCGCCTCCGCCGCGATCAGGTGCCCGAGATGAACCGGATCGAACGACCCCCCGAAGATCCCGATGCGCACCGGGAACTCACGGAGCTCCGGTCGTGGTGGGACACCGCTCGGCAAGTCCGGGAGCGTCGGGATAGTAGGTCCGCAGGTGATCGCAGATTTCCGAGCGTTCCTCGTCGTACCCCAGCTTGCGGTAAATCGCCACCAGACGCAGGAGGGCTGCCTGCGCCTCCGGACTGTCTCCGTGATCGGCGACCACCTTCTTGTAATACAGAATCGCCGAATCGTACGCGCCCAGCCGATCGTAGAACCGCCCGTTCTTGAATACCTTGGCCGCCTGCATGCGGCTGAGCTGACGGATCTTGACCCCCACCCGGCGCGCCGCCGGGGTCCCGGGATATCGGGCCAGGAGTTCCCGGTAGGTGGCCAGGGCCGCATCCCCGTAGGTGGGATCCAGCTCCGGCCGCTTCCACAACGCCGCTTGCGCGTCTCCCGAACGCAACAGGGCATTCGGCGCCAGCGGATCGGCCGGGGCCTCGTCGACGATACGCCGGAAGTTCCTCGCCGCCTCGAGGTAATTCCCCATGGTATAGTCGCACTCGGCCAGCATGAACCGGGCTCTCAGGCCAATCGAGTCCCGGGCCGGCACCTGGGCCGTCACCTGCTGGAACCCTCGCGTCGCCTGGACGCACTTGCCGTGCCGGAAATAGTCCTCGGAGACCTCCATCAGGGCCTCCGGCGTCGCATAGTGACTCGGCTGAAACCGCGTCGAGCAACCCGCGGTCAGCACCAGCCCCCACCCCAGCGCCGACCATCGGTGTATCCTGATCATTGGGTATCCTGTCGGAATCGGGTTCCCGCATCGAACATGCGGTTCAACCGCTGCTGTACGACGCCGTAGAGCGGATCGCTGAAGAACAGACCGTCCCGGGCCCGTTCGTACGCCGCCACCGCGCCTTCATAATCCCCTTTGGCGACCCGGACATCCCCCAGCCCCAGGTATGCCGTCCGCCGATTCGCTTCCGAACTGCTCACCGCAATAACTCGTTCGAACCACGCCTCCGCCTCGTCCGGCAGGCCTCGCTCCAGGCGGGTCTGGGCCACGCGAAGGGCGCACAGGGAGGCATGTTCCCGGGCCTCCGCGGTGAGCCCCGGGAGCCGCCCCCGCCGCAGGATGCTCTCGAAGACCGGGACCGCCGGTTCGCACCGCCCAAGGCGACGCATCACCCGCCCATACACGAACATGATCGAGTCTTCCTGCTCGGCGGTCCGGGCCGCAACCGCTGCGTAGGGAAGGATCTCGAGCGCCTCCGACGTGCGAGGGGCGTCCCCCAGGCTCCCCGCCAGCTCCATGGCAAAGGCGCCAATCGCCCGCCCCGCCGCAATCTCCTGCAACCCGGCGAGGGCCGCCTGCAGGCCCGGCCGGTTGCCCTGGTTGACCGCCTCCCGGGCCACCCGTTCGAGACCGTCGGCCGCCAGTGTGACCGACCCGTGGTCCACCCGGACCAGTGCGTCGAACTCCGCCGCGGCCGCCTCGAGATCCCCGGCCCGGAGGGCGGCCTGCGCGGCTTTGGCGCGCAGCCGCGGGCCGTCCCCGGCACTCAGGGCCAGCCGGTATTCGGCCAGAGCGGCCCGGAAGTTCTCGTCCACGTAAGCGCGATCTCCCAGCCGCTCATGGTCCGTTCCGCGGCAGGCCGCCAACCCCACCAGCAGCAACAGCGCCCGGGCCAGCCGTCCGGTCACGGCACCTCTTCCTCTGTCCTTTTGAGAAGTCCCAGGTAGGCTCGAACCCGGAAATCGGTGGGATGTTCCTGTTCCAGGGCGGTCCAGATGGCAGCCGCCGAGTCTCGATCACCGGCCATATAACACGCCAACCCCAGCGTGGCCTGCGCCTCCACGAACCGGGGCCGGGCCGCGACCACCGCCTGCAACTCATCCCGGGCCTCAAGGGCCCGGCCGGACTCCATGAGCAGGCGGCCCAGCCGGTATCGAAGGTCATGGAAGGTGGGGCCCAATTCGAGGGCCCGTTGGTACTGGGCGATGGCCTCGTCCATCGCCCCGGACTCGGCATAGGCCTCACCCAGCTCGGCGTGCTGGTTGGCCAGCTTGGCGGCGTGGTGCCGCGGCAACCCGTCCTGGAGCGCTCCCCCACTTTCCCGCGCGGAGGCAAAGGCCTCGGAGGCCTCGACCGATCGCCCCAGATCGTTGAGGACAAGACCCCGATGCAGGTGAGCCTCCACGTACCGGGGGTTCAAGGCGAGGGCGGCATCGAGCGCCTCCAGCGCGCGATCCGACTGACCCACGAGGTGCAACGCCACCCCGAGCAACTGGTAGGCATCCGCAAACCCCTGGCCGGATTCGATCACCTCGTCCAGCAGATGGACGCAACCGTAGTAGTCCTGCAGACCGAACCGTTCCTTGGCCTGCTCGAGCAACTTGTCAGCGGAGAGATCCATGGAGCTCCTTGTACCAGCGGACAAAACGGGGGATCCCGGCTTCCACCGCCACCGACGGGTGGTATCCTAATATACGTTGAGCCTTTCGAACATCCGCACAGGTTCGACGAACATCTCCGGGGACCGCGGGCCGGACCTCGATGACCGGTTCCACCCCCACCGCCTGGCCGATCAGCTCAATCAGACGGGTGAGGCTGATTGTCCGGGACCCGCCGAGGTTGAACAACTCAAAGGCTCCCTCCGACCCGTCCGTCCAGTCCACCGCGGCCACAACCCCGGTCACAATGTCGTCGACCCAGGTGTAATCGCGTTCCGTCGACCCGTCGCCGAATCGCGGGATTGGTTCGCCCGCAACCATCATCCTGGTGAACCGGTGAATCGCCAGATCGGGCCGTTGGCGCGGGCCGTAGACGGTGAAGAACCGGAGCGCCGCCACCCGGAATCCATGCAGATGACTGTAGACCCGGCACTGGAGTTCGCCCGCCCGCTTGGTCGCGGCATAGGGCGAAATGGGGAAGGCACACGTGGCATCTTCGGAGAACGGTACCGGCGTGTCGTCCCCGTACACTGACGAGGAGGATCCGAAGACGAATCGGGTCACGCCGGCCCGGCGACAGGCCTCCAACAGGACAGCTGTCCCGCCAACATTGACCGACGTGTACCCTTCCGGATCCTCGATGCTGGGTCGGACCCCGGCCCGCGCCGCCAGATGGACCACCGCCTCCACGCCGTCCAGGGCGGTGGCGGCCACGTGGGCATCCCGGATATCGCCCTCGACGAACGCAAACCGATCAGAGGGCTTGAGCGCCGCCAGGGCCTGCTCCTTGATCCGCCGGTCGTAGAACGGATCGAAGTTGTCGAGGCCGGTCACCGACAGTCCCCGTTCCAGCAGGGCGCGACAGCAATGCGACCCGATAAACCCGACGGCGCCCGTCACGAGGACGCGGCCGGTCACGGCAGGGTCGCCCGAAAAAAGGCGATCGTCCGCTTGAGACCCTCTTCCAGCGGAATCGTCGGTTCCCACTCCAGCAGCGTGCGAGCCCGCGTCAGATCGGGCTGCCGCTGCCGTGGATCGTCCTCCGGCAATGGCTCGCGCACGATCGGGGATGACGATCCGGTGAGCATCAATACCAGATCCGCCAACTGCCGAATCGTGAACTCTCCATCATTCCCGATGTTGACCGGATCAGGGCCCCCGCGCTCGAACAGTCGGATGAACCCCTCGATCAGATCGTCGACGTAACAGAAGCTTCGGGTCTGCGTGCCCTCACCGTAGATCGTCAGCGGATCGCCCTGCAACGCCTGCACGATGAAGTTGGAAACCACCCGCCCATCGTTGGGTCGCATCCGCGGACCGTAGGTGTTGAAGATCCTGACGATACGGGTGTCCACCCGGTGATAGTTGTGATACGCCATCGTGATCGCTTCGGCAAAGCGCTTGGCTTCATCGTACACCCCACGGGGACCGATCGGATTCACGTGTCCCCAGTAGACCTCGGGTTGTGGATGCACATCCGGATCCCCATACACCTCTGAGGTACTGGCCAGGAAAAAACGGGCCTGCTTGGCCATCGCCAGGCCCAGGGCATTGTGGGTTCCGAGGGATCCAACCTTGAGCGTCGGAATGGGAAGACGGAGGTAATCGATGGGACTCGCGGGCGACGCGAGGTGAAACACCCCGTCGACGTCCCCATCAATGCGGATCTCCCGGGAGACGTCGTGTTCGATCATCGCGAACCCATCACGGTCCTGCAGGTGCGCGACGTTGTCCCACGACCCCGTGACGAAGTTGTCCACTCCGACCACCGACCAGCCGTCGAGGAGAAGCCGTTCGCTGAGATGGGACCCGAGGAACCCGGCGGCACCGGTCACGACGGCCCGCATCAATCGGGCACCCCGATACACCGATACGTAAACCCGAGTTCGGCCATGCGCTCCGGGCGGTACAGGTTGCGACCGTCCACGATGATCGGACGTTTCAAGGCACCGGCAATGCGCCCGAAATCCGGATTCCGGAATGCCAGCCACTCCGTCACGATCGCCAACGCATCCGCCCCCTCGGTGGCATCGTAGGGGTCCGTTGCGTACACGATCCGGTCGCCAAACACGCGGCGGGCGTTACCGGCCGCCACCGGATCGAACGCCCGGACCGTACCGCCGTGTTCGAGAATGTCCTCGATCAGTTCGATGGCCGGACTCTCCCGCATGTCATCCGTCTCGGCCTTGAACGCCAATCCCCACACGGCGATCGTCCTGCCCGTGACCTCGCCCAGCGCCTGCGCCAACTTGTGGAACATGCGCCGCTTCTGCCGGGCATTGACCCGCTCGACGGCTTCGAGAAGCCCCAGGGGCATCTCATGATCGTCGGCGGTTCGCAGGAGCGCCCGGACATCCTTGGGAAAACAGGACCCGCCATACCCCGGTCCCGGGAACAGGAAGGCCGGTCCGATCCGAGGATCCGACCCGATACCCTTGCGCACCAACCGGATGTCCGCCCCCACCCGTTCGCAGAGTTCGGCAATCTGGTTCATGAAGGAAATGCGCGTTGCCAGCATGGCATTGGCCGCGTACTTGGTCAGCTCCGCCGACGCAATGTCCATAAAGATGAGCGGGTTTCCGGTCCGGATATACGGCTCGTACAGTTCGGTCAGCACCTCGCGGGCCCGGTCCGAATCCACCCCGACAATCACCCGGTCCGGCTTCATGAAGTCGTTGACGGCCGATCCTTCCTTGAGGAATTCCGGATTGGAGCAGACGGCGAAGGTCTCCTCCGTGTGTTGGGCAATCCGATCCCGGACCATTGCGGCCGTGCCGACCGGCACCGTGCTCTTGGTGATGACCACCTTCGGTCCGGTCATGTGTTGACCGATGGTGTCGGCCACCGCCAGCACGTGCTGGAGATCGGCGGAGCCATCCTCGTCGGGGGGCGTCCCCACGGCGATGAACACCACCTCCGACCGGGTGACGGCGCCTCCGACGTCCGTGGTGAAGGTGAGCCGTCCGGCAGCCTCGTTCCTGGCCACGAGCGCGTCCAGACCAGGTTCGTGAATGGGGATGATCCCGTTGTTCAGCAGCTCGATCTTGTCCCGATTCACATCGGCACACACGACGTCATTGCCCGTCTCGGCGAGGCAGGCGCCTACGACCAGTCCGACGTATCCGGTCCCGACCACGGCGACGTTCATGACGTCTCCCCAGTGGGCAGGACGTGCCGGGTGTCCACCACCCGGCCCGCCTCCCGGCGTACCAGTTCGTAGTCCACCCCCGTGTGATCCGTGGCGATGACCACGCAGTCGGCTTCACGCACCTCCTCCGCCGTCAACGCCACGCTCGACCACGTCTCACCATCCTCGTCCAGCTCCGGAACGAATGGATCGTGGTATCGGATATCCGCTCCCTGCTGTCGCAGGAGCCGCATGATGTCCAGCGCCGGACTCTCGCGGAGGTCCTCGATGTCCTTCTTGTACGCCACGCCCAGCACCAGGACCCGGGCCCCCCGCACCGCCCTGGAGTCCTCGTTAAGTTGTTCGGCCACCTTCCGGGCCCAGAACGCCGGCATCTCCGAATTGACCTCCCCGGCCACATCGATGAATCGCGTCTTGTAATTCAGGCCGCGCATCTTCCAGGCGAGATAGTGGGGATCGATCGGGATGCAGTGGCCTCCCAGGCCGGGGCCCGGGGTAAACCGCATGAACCCGAACGGCTTCGTGGCCGCCGCGTCGATCACCTCCCAGACGTCCACCCCCAGCTTGTCGCAAACAATGGCCATCTCGTTGGCCAGACCGATGTTGACAGTCCGGAAGGTGTTCTCGAGCAGTTTCACCAGTTCCGCCGCCTCCGGCGACGCGACCGGAACCAGCTGATCGAACACCGGTCCGTACAACGTCGTCACCACCCGCCGGCACGCCGGCGTGATGCCACCCAGCACCTTGGGCGTGTTCCGGGTATGCCACGTGGCATTGCCGGGGTCCACCCGCTCGGGGCTGAAGGCGAGAAACACATCCTCTCCCACCCGCAGACCGGCCTTCTCGAGTCGAGGGAGGAGCAACTCCCGCGTCGTACCCGGATACGTCGTGCTCTCCAGCACAATCGCCTGCCCGGCTCGAACCGATCTGGCCAGGGAGTCCCCGGCGGCCAGGACGTAAGACACATCCGGGTCGCGCGTCTTGGACAGCGGCGTCGGCACGCAGATGGAAATGACATCCATCTCGCCGAGACGATCCATGTCTCCCGTGGCCTCGATCCGACCTGCCCCGACGTACTCCTTCAGATCTTCGGACGAGACATCCCCCACGTGCGACTGGCCGGCATTGATGAGGTCGCGGACCCCGGCATTCACGTCGAACCCCACGACCCGGTACCCGGCCCGCGCCACCTCCAGGGCCAGCGGCAGTCCCACGTATCCCAGTCCAATCACGCCAAAGACCGCCGAGCGGTCCCGCGCCTTTGCTGTCAGTTCCGCTTCACTGCTCACGGGCTCCGCACCTCCATGGTATCGAGCTCAACCGTCCGACCGCGATCGGCCAGAGAGGCCGATGCCGCGTCCAACACCCTGACCACCTCCAACCCATCGCTCGCTGGCGCCCGCGGCTCGGCCGTCCGGCGGGCCACCTCGACGAAATGCTCCAACTCGGCTCGCAGCGGTTCCACATTGGGAATGCGTGGAATCCAGATGTCTCCTTCGCGGACAGCCAGGCTCTCGCCGTAGGATCCGTACTCGGGCGGGCGGTCGATGCCCTTGTCGTACACCTTCACCTTTTCCCGGGCCTGCATGTCATCGAACACCGCCATCTTGCGCGATCCGACCACCGTGAGCCGTCGTTCCTTGTGCGGATCCAGCCAGGACATCTGCACGTGCACCATGATGCCCGAGGCAAACTCGAGGGTCAGGAACACGACGTCCTCGACGCCGGGTTGCAGGTAGCTTCGCCCGTGGGCCGTCACCCGGTTGGGCCGTTCGCCAGTCAGGTACATGGCCACCGACACGTCGTGCGGGCCGAAGCTCCACAACGCATTCTCGTCCTGGCGTACCTGCCCGAGGTTGACCCGCTGGCTGTAGAGATAGTGGAGATGACCCAGCTCGTCCGAGGCAATCACGCCACGCAGGAACTCGACCGCTGGATGAAACAGCAGTAGATGCCCGGTCAGCACCGGCACACCCCGGCGCGCGGACCGTTCCACCACGCGCTCGGCGTCGGCCACCGACAGGGCAAGGGGTTTTTCGATCAACACCGGGATCCCCTCGTCCAGGGCTTCGAGCGCCACCGCGGCGTGGGTCG